>Ga0193744_1000019_pt1 | contig 78153 bp, 55 predicted proteins | sample L1a1metaG_FD_143056 | JGI IMG/M metagenome (GOLD analysis project Ga0193744, IMG submission 143056) | Soil microbial communities from a riparian zone of the East river system, Colorado, United States - L1a1 | ecosystem: Environmental > Terrestrial > Soil > Riparian zone | place: USA: East River...
CCCAAAACAGATTGGAGTCTATGTTATACTGGGACGTAAATAATGGAATTGCCAGGAGAAGTTGGGCCAGAAATAAGGAAGCAGTATTTGCTATTAAGAGGGCAATGGATAGTAATCCGAACTTAAAAGTTACCCTTCCTAATTCAGTAGATGACAGCATAATTAAGACCTTATTCAACTAAAATATTTAACAATATAATAGTGTAAATAATAGACTTTTAGCTTGGTTTTTTCACTAAGTTTTTGTATATTGGAAGGAATAAAACAAAGGAATGACTAAATTAAAATACATATTGTTTTACCTATTATTGCTAGTATTTAGTGATATGCTCAGTGCTCAGATGATCACTGGAAAAGATACACTATATGGCAATGAATGGATACAGCAGGGGCAAATGTATTATAAGTTTCCGGTCTCTGCAGATGGCATTTATCGTATATCCTTTGAAACACTTCAGAAGACTGGTATACCCGTTGATCTGATAAGTGCTGATAAGTTCCAGGTATATAGAATGGGGAAAGAAATCCCTATTTATACTTCCCAAACCGGTATAATGGGAGCAGGGGATTATATAGAGTTTTATGGTCAACGCCAAAGATCAGAGCTGGACAGGTTTCTGTTTGATGACCCTGATAAGCAAATGCTTAATCCGGACTATAGTCTGTTTAATGATACCCTTAATTATTTTCTAAGCTGGAGCAATGCTGCATCTAGCTTCCGAATGCAGAATGTGGTAAATGATATTAGTAATGTTCCGGCAGCTGAAGCTTATAGTAATTATACTAACTTTTTAAGTCTTCCTAATGGTAGGTATAAACCAACTAACTTTATTAATGAGTATAACTCCAGGATTGATGAAGGAGAAGGCTATGGAAGTGGCTTAACTAAATCATATGCTGTTGATATGGCTACAGCGTCATTTACAATAGTTAATGACAGTTTTTATATTACCCTAAGACTTTTAGCAGTAAATGGAAAGCACAATATAGATTGTAAGATCAATGGTAATACTGTAAAAACTTTAGTCCAATCCGGTTCTGGAATGATAACTACTATAATAGCAGTTTCCACTTCCCTATTAACTACTAATACAAATATTAATCTGACAGAAAATGACCCGGATAGCAAGGGATTTATAATTTCTAATCTCTCAGTGAGTTACAATAGGTCGTGGCAAGGTCCGATAGGTACATTGTATAAAACTGAGTTACCGGATAAGCCAGGGAACAGGTATGTAGAAATGAATAATTTCTACCAGGGAGGGCCGGTTCCTATTCTTTATGATCAGTCTGCTAATATACGCATGATTGCTATTCAGGATGTCAACCTAACCAAGTTTAATCTTCCTGATTACGTGGGCAAAAGGAATTTAATAATCAGTTCAGGAGCCAGCATTAGTTTAATAACACAGTTACAAAATGTAAGTTTTAAAGACTATAAGTCAATAAATGCAGACTATGTAATCATTACTAACAAAGTTTTGTATAATGATGGAAGCGGGACTAATTATATACTGGAATATGCAGATTATCGAAAAAGCACGAATGGTGGAAGCCATCAAGTAGCTGTAGTTGAAATACAGGAGTTGTATGATCAGTTTGCTTATGGTAATGACCGGAACATAATTTCTATCAGGAACTTTGCCCATTATATACAAAAGAAGTGGTCTTTAGCTAAGTCAATTTTCATTATTGGTAAAGGGCGAGAATATCCGGACGTCAGGTTTAAGAATGGTCTGATGAGCGAAAGTAACAGGAGCTTTTATGTGCCTACTTATGGATCACCAGGTTCTGATAATCTTTTTGTAATAACGCAGGGCAAGGCCATCCCTATTTTAGCTATTGGCCGTATAGCAGCAGAAACAGGAGAAGATATCAAAACTTACCTGGATAAAATAAAGGACTATGAAGCACCTAATTTTAACCAGCAAACTATAGAAGATCAGTCCTGGAAGAAAGAGATAATACATTTAGGAGGGGGAGATACCAAATCGCTGCAGGTATATCTTAAAGGACTGCTTACTAATATGGCCAGCATTATAGAGAACAACCGTTTTGGGGCAAATGTAAGTGGCTTTTATAAAACCAGTACCGATCCAATTCAAGTGAGTCAAAACGAACAGATATTTAACAGGATCAATAAAGGGGTTTCCATTATCACATTTCTGGGACACTCTGCAGTAGGTACTTTTGACTTCAGTATAGATAATCCACAGAACTACAATAACTATAGAAAGTATCCTTTGATGTTCTCTTTAGGATGTTATTCGGGGAATTATAATACTTCTGCAAGAGGAATAGGAGAGAACTTTTGCTTCTATAAAGACAAGGGTGCTTTAGGTTTTGTCGCTACTTCCTATGTTGGTATACCATCTATATTGTCAGACTTTACTTCCGAGTTTTACAATCAGTTAGGTGGTCCTTTATATGGCAGTAATGTTGGAGAGGTTTTAAAAGGGACTTATATACAGCTAAATAAACAAGCCTCGGAGTCGAACAGGTTATTGACAGAGCAAATGTCTTATCATGGTGACCCAGCCTATAGAATTAATGCTGCTCCCGGGCCTGATTATACCATTGATGCCAGTTCTCTTAAGTTCAGTCCACAAGTATTAACTGTGCAGCTGGATAGCTTTTCTCTAGACTTTAATGTGCTTAACTTAGGCGAGAATAAAAGCGATACTCTTGGCATTGTAATTTCCCAAAAGCTACCAGGTGGAGAAGAAAGACAACTAAAATTGCTAAAGATTAAAGCACCTGCTAATACATCAAAGCTACATGTCAAACTACTCAACTTTGGTATAGAAGCATTTGGTCAAAACACATTACATATAAAACTAGACCCCGATAATAAGATAGTAGAGTTACCTTCACCTGATGCAGAGAATAATAATGAACTAGGGCAATCAAGTACTAGTCCCGGTTACTCTTTCTATATCACTGATGATGCAGCCATACCGGTTATACCTTATCAGTTCAGTATAGTTAACAAACCGGATATTACCTTAATATCTTCCACTGCAGATCCCTTTGCTAAAGAGAAAGTCTATTTCCTGGAATTGGATACCACATTACAATTTAATAGTCCGGTAAAATTTTATGGATCTATTAAACAAAAAGGAGGATTACTCAACTGGAAGCCTCTATATAACTGGAAAGACAGTACAGTTTATTATTGGAGGATAACTCCAGATTCTACCCAGACAGGTGTTGGGGCCATATGGCAGCATTCCTCTTTCTTTTATAGACCAGGAAGTAAAGAAGGTTGGTCACAAGGACACCAATACCAGTTCAAGGAAGATGAACTGGTTAACATAAAGATTCCGGTGAATACTGGTAAAATGGCTTTTATAGATGATATTAAAGACATCTTTGTACAGAACTATGTAAGGAAATCAGGGATCTATCCTGCTTATTATATCAATAATGGATTAACAGAAATAAGTTATGGTAATGATATAGCTTCCGGTGTATATGTAGGCGTTATAGATCCATTATTAGGAACTGCATGGATCAATCCTTTAGGTGGTCAATACGGAAGTGAAACACCCTCAAACTGGAGAGTGAGAAGAGCTTATCCTTATTCTACAGGCAATCCTGCACACAGAGCTAAGCTTATATCATTTTTAAAAGATACAATACCTGATGGTCACTATGTAGTATTCTTTACTATACAAGATGAGAACAATAATTATAAACCAGAAGACTGGGCTATAGATAGTCTTACATTAGGAACTAATCTGTTCCAGCTTTTAGAAAAACAAGGCGCTACACTTATAAGAAAAACAATAGGCAATGTAGTACCCTATTCCTTTGTGTACAGAAAGAATGTAAAACCATTGGGTGAAACGATTGCCTCTTCCATAAATGGATTAGCTTATTTAAATGTAGGCATAGAAGGAGCCTGGGACAGGGGTTTTATCAATACAACAGCAATTGGACCTTCCAATAAATGGGATCATTTTATATGGAAAGTATCTGAAGAAGCATTAAATGGTGACACTACAAGTACAGAAATATATGGTATTGATCAAGCCAAACAAAAGATACTGTTGAAAACTGTCAAGGTTAATAATGCCTCAGATCTTAGTGATATTGATGCTAAGAAATATCCAAATCTACAGTTGAGTTTCAAATTAAAGGACTCATTACATAGAACTTCACCAGACATTAATTATGCAAGGGTTTATTATTCAGGTGTAACAGAACTGGCAGTTGATCCTGGTACTAATTTTAGTATACATAAGGACACTCTTGATCAGGGAGATCCATTTAGTCTTAACTTGCCATTACTTAACATAAGTAATGTAAATTCAGATAGTATATTAATAAAGTTCACACTTACCGGGGAAGATAAAAATCCTTTGGTTAGCTATTCCAAAATTCCACCATTAACATCCAATAAATCAACATCAATTCAGTATAGTAAAAGCACATTTGATCTAGCAGGTTCTTATAGTTTAGATATTGAAGTAAACCCATTATCTGTCCAGGCAGAACAATACCATTTTAATAATTATGCTTCTATAAATTTCTATGTTCAAAAAGATAAAAGGAACCCATTGATTGATGTCACCTTCGATGGAGTGCATATAATACAGGGCGAAATAGTATCGGCTAAACCGGAAATCAGAATAGAACTAAAAGATGAGAATCTATTTATTAAGTTAAATGACACTGCCACATTTAAATTGTTTATCAAGTATCCTGATCAGAACTCATTTATAAATATTCCCATTAATTCTCAATATGTACAGTTTATTCCAGCTTCAGGAACAGGCAAACAAAACAGGGCACAACTGATATATAAACCATTAGATTTACAAAATGGAGAACATGAATTATTAGTGCAAGCTAAAGATGCATCAGATAATGCAGCAGGTAAAACAGATTTCAAGACCAGGTTTAAAGTCGTTAGGGAAAAGACAGTCTCAAGTTTTTTACCCTACCCAAATCCATTTAGCAGCAGTATGCAATTCGTATATACTTTAACCGGGGACCAATCACCTGAACATATTAGAATAAAGATATTTAGCATTTCAGGTAGCTTAGTAAAGGAAATAACTGAACAGGATTTAGGTATATTAAAAATAGGAACCCACAAAACAGATTATACATGGGACGGAAGAGATACTTATGGAAACAAATTAGCCAATGGTGTTTATCTCTACCAGGTAATTATTAAAGATAATACCGGAAATGAATGGAAATCATATGAAACTAAAGCTGATAACTATATGCAGCAGGGCTTTGGGAAATTGGTTATTCTTAGGTAAAAGGTGAAAAGTAAAAGGTAAAAGGGAAGAGGTAAAATAAAGTGTTAGCTGAATAGCCTGCGGTTTCAATTGGAGAAGGTGGAATTAATAAGATTATTATAAATTTCTATAAGTTGGTCTGTAATAATAGATGGATCATATATTTTCATCGCCTCTTCGCTTATTTTCTTTTTATTGTATTTACTATAGTTATTTATCAGAGACTCTATAGCATTTGCCAATTCATCAATATTATCAGTTGGGATTAAAATACCATTCCCTACATTTATGATCTCCGTTAATCCTCCCACTGAAGTAGAAATAACAGGCAATCCTGTACAAAGAGCTTGGGTTATTGCTACCCCTTGTGTTTCTGCATAACTGGCAGAAATAAATATACTGGCATTTGAAAGATAATCAGGGAGTAGATCATGATCAATTTTACCTAATAAGCTAACATTATTAGCTAAATTCAAATCTAGGATCAATTGTTCAAGCTGACTTCTTTCTTTACCTTCTCCTATAATAATCAATTCAGTGTTAACAGAGATCCTTTTAGATTTAATCAAGTTATTAAGGGCTTTAATACTGAGATCATGTCCTTTTCTTTTAATCAAAAATCCAATAGATACTAGTCTAAATTCAGTATGTATGCTCTCCTTCTTGTAATTAAACACCGTAGTGTCGACGAGATTTGGAATAATGATAATCTCCTTATTGGTGTATCTTTCCAACTCTTCTTTCAATTTAATATTTAAGGCAATTATCGCATCAGCTCCATCTAAAACTTCAGGTATAATCTTATAATGCCATTCAGGAATAGATTTATCCACAAAGCCAGAATGATGTTCAGTAATTACATAAGGAACTCCATATTTTTTCTTAATAGCTAAAGCTACCATGCTGGCAAAATAACTATGGACATGCATTACATCAGGCCGTCCATGATTATGCATATAAGATTCAAATAGCTTTACATATATTTTACACCATAATCTGGTTAAAAACAAACTGCGTTTTGGTAAGTAAAAACCATTAATTCTAAATACAGGTACTCCATTTTCTATTACAAATGAGGATTTAAACCAACGTCGAGGATTTAAAATATTAAACAGATATAGATCAGCAAACAGGATATTAATATCAATACCCCTCTTTATAAGAGCTTTGCCCTGTTCTTTAACAAATACGCCAGCTATCTCATTTCTATTTGTTGAATACCATGAAGGAATAAGCAGTACTTTCATTATGGGGTAAAGTTTCAAAAGTATTTATGCTGGTAAAAATAGATATTAATATTTATACTGATTCCCGTGAAGGTCAATTCTAGTTAATGTCTTACATTAATAGAATAATCAATAGGCTTACCCATGAAATTAAATGAGAAAGGATATCTTTAAGGAATAGCTTTAATCCAATGCTTTATAAATAACTTTACCCATTTCAAATGAATAGTTTGATTAGAAATATTAGTAAGCAAAGGATTAAAATAGTAAGCGTATATGCCTTAGCACAAATTCTAAATATATATTCAATTGTAGTTATAGGAAGAAATTACCCAACTGAACAGTACGGGATTTATGTCTTAGTTTCTTCTCTGGCAGGTATAATCATTACCTTTTCAAATGGCAAATACCATAATAATATCGTTTCAAGCAATCAGTTATTACAGAAAAAACAGTTAATATGGCTATCTATTATTATCACCTTTAGTATAAACCTATTATTCATTATAATACTTTTTCTTCTTCCACATCTATTCACGAATTTTAATTATTTAAACGAAAGTCTTTATTTTATTCCTGTTCCTTTATTGCTAATAGCATATTGTGTGTTTGCTGGATTAAATATTTTAACCGATGCAATATTGAATGACAAAGAGCAGTATTTAAGAATGAGTATTGGCCGATTGGTTAAAGCTACTTTCTTCTTGATCGGTATTATATTATTTAAAAATTTAGGATGGAAAGCTTTACTACTATCCATTTTACTAGCTCAGTTCTTTCAGCTATTATTTAATGGGTTTTCACTACTAAAAGCATTAGAATCTTATTATCCAAATAAAACAGATTTGAGACAAGCAAGTATTGAATTCAAATCTTCTCCAAAATATAACATCCTATTAAGTCTGCTTATTTCTTCTACAGATTACATAGTATATACAATAATAAAGCAGTTCTGGGGAATTGGATTTCTTGGAAACTTCTCCTTAGCTGAAAAGCTTATTAAGCTTCCTGTTGCATTAATAGGACAACCCTTATCTGAACAGTTTTTTAAAAAGAATGCATCTCATTATAATGCGGATAGTATTTTGGACCTTAAACAACATTGTATCCAATATTTAAAGCTGGGATTTCTCATATTAATTCTACCAATGTTCATTGCATATTTTTTCTCCAAAGACTTGGTAGCATTATTTTTGCCATCTCAATGGCAAGCTGTTGGATGGATTGCATCAATATTAGCACCAGTAATGTTGTTTTACTTTATTCTGGCAAGTTGGAGGAGTCTTTCTATTGTACTAAAAATACAAAGACAGCATTTTTGGGTAGAGCTTATTTGTTTCATTACATTTTGTAGTATTATTATATTATCAGGTATCTTTCATCTAAATGAATTTCAATTAGTAGTGCTGAAAATGATTAGTGAAGTATGCGTATCTATTGTTATCATAAAGTGGTTTTATGATAAAATAAATACTTTAACTACACCTGATACAGAAACTAATTAAGAGTATGCCATATAAAGACATCCGGTATTATTTATCCACCATACTTTTAAAGATAAAGGCTACCGGCTATTCTATTTATTATTCAAACAAGTATAAAAAGTATTTTGAACAGCTTTGGTTAAAATACTTCAAAGACAAAAACATTCCCATCAATGCTTCTTTTGACTGGCATTATTACGCTTTATCTTATTATAAACATCCGGATGAATTTAAAAGACTTTACCATTTTGACAATGAAATGATTCCAATGTGCAGGAAAGACTTTAATCCTGTATTCTATAATCCTATTAATCCTGCCCAATATGGATTAATATCTTTTAATCATTATCTATTTCACAAGGATAATGAAAGTCTAATTAAGGCCTCTAAAATGTACCAGGCATTATTAGATAAAGCAACTATTAAAGACCAGACAATATGGTTTCCATACAATATAGATTATCCCAAATTTAACCTAAAAGCTCCATGGTATGCTGGTATTACACAAGCACAAATATTAAGTTTACAATTGAGAATTTATTCTAAAGCTCCCACCAATGACTTAAAAAACCAAATCGAGCAGGTTTTCAATTCTCTTGTATTGCCTGTTGAAGAGGGAGGTTTTCTTTGCCGTACTGAGGATGGGTATGTTTGGTTGGAAGAATATCCCCATGTTAATAAGTCCTTTGTATTAAATGGAAATATGTTTTGTATTATAAGCCTAATGGAATATCAATTTAGCTTTCCAGACAATAACATCAATAAGCTAATCTATCAATTAACAGAAGGTTTATTAAGGAGTTTGTATAAATATAAAAGAGGTAATTACTGGCGATACAGTTTAAAAAATCATACACTTTCTAATATAGAATATCAGGGACTTTATGTATATCTGTTTAAGCACTTATGGATCTTGACCAATAACGAATCATTTAAAATCCTTTACGAACAAGGAAATAAAAATATGAATTGGAAAGCCTTTTATCGGTTCTTTGGATTAATGAAGCGTTCTTAAAGATTACTCTCCTACCCAAACAACTCTAAATCCGGTAAATGCAGTAGCCTCTTTATGTCCAAACCTCGGATCTTTAGCAGTTAGCATTAAATCCAATGGGCTATCGTTCCAACTACCACCTTTTGATCTGCCTTCTTCTTTGATCCATTCTGCTACATTACCAGACATATTATAAAGACCAAATTCATTTGGCTTTAAAGAGATGGCGGGTAGTGGCGCTGCAGTGGTTCCATTGGACTTAAAGTTGCATAATAATTCATTGTTGATTCCGGTAAGGGAATTACCACACGAGTAATTATAATTTTGTCTTCCACCCTGTGCAGCATATATCCATTCTCTTTCGAATGGTAATCTAAATAAGCCTTTATTCTCAGGATGTGTATCTTTAAGATATTCACAATATTTTTCTGCTATATCACGAGTAATACCTACAACAGGGTACTTTGCGAATTTAGAAGACTTTAAATAAGATTTAGGTAGTAGTGGTAAATCTTTTTTACTCACCACCGGCTTAACCATTTCCAATTCGTCTTTACCGTTCTTTTCTTTGTACCATTTTAAGAATTCAGCATACTCTTCATTTGTAACTTCATGAGACATCATGTAGAAGCCCCTTATTTTAAATGATTTTGAACCTACTTCCATTTCTCCATCTGGTATGGAGACAAATCCAACCGGGGTAGCTTTTTGGGAAAAAGTTAAGCCTGTTATTAAGAATAGGAATATAATTGTGAATATGTTCTTCATGTTATTAATTTATAAAAAAGAATAATATGTTGACTAGCAAATAGCGTTCCATTTATATTAACGCTATTAGCATTTAACTTTATTATAAGTCTATACTCTTTAAATAGTGCTGTCTAATGATGTAAGTACATTGATCTCTCTCTCATCAATTCCCTGAAATATGGATCTTGTAGATCCTTGATATAATAAATCATCTCTCCTGTAGATTTCATTTCAGGTCCCAGATTTTTATCTACATTTGGGAACTTATCAAATGAAAATACGGGAACTTTAATTGCATAACCTTCTAACTGTGGGTGAATATCAAAATCTTTTAGCTTTTTGGTACCCATCATAATATGAGTTGCCATCATTAAGAAAGGAACTTTGTATGCCTTAGCTATAAATGGAGTAGTTCTGGAAGCTCTCGGATTTGCTTCGATAACATATACATTGCCATCTTTAATAGCAAATTGTATATTGATCAAACCTCGTATTTCTAAAGAAAATGCTAGTTTCTTTGCATACTCGACCATTAGAACAATCTCTCCTTCTGTCAAACTAAAAGTAGGAAGTACCGCAGAACTATCTCCACTATGAATACCCGCTGGTTCTATATGTTCCATTATACCCATAATGTGAACATCTTCACCATCACATATTGCATCTATCTCTGCTTCTTTTGCCCTTTCCAGGAAGTGATCAATTAATACTCTGTTGTCAGGCAAGTGTTTAAATATGTTTAAGACGCCATTTTCTAGTTCGTCATCATTGATCACTATTCTCATTCGCTGTCCACCCAAAACATAGGAAGGCCTTACAAGAACTGGATACCCTACTTCTTTTGCTATTTGTACAGCTTCATCCACATCTTTAGCAACTCCATATCTTGGATAAGGAATACCTAGTTCTTTTAGTAGATCAGAAAATGATCCTCTGTCTTCAGCCAAATCCATTGATTTAAAACTGGTTCCTATTATCTTAATGCCTTTTTGAAATAGTTTTTCAGCTAGTTTCAAGGCAGTCTGTCCACCTAATTGTACTATTACTCCTTCTGGTTTTTCCAGGTCCAGAATTTCTTCTATATGTTCCCAATATACGGGTTCAAAATAGAGTTTATCTGCTATATCAAAATCGGTCGATACAGTTTCCGGATTACAGTTTATCATAATAGCTTCATAGCCTGCCTCCTTTATCGCAAGCAAACCATGTACACAGCAATAATCAAACTCAATGCCCTGACCAATCCTGTTTGGCCCTGATCCGAGTACTATAATTTTCTTTTTATCTGAAGGGATTGATTCGTTTTCCTGGTCAAAAGTAGAATAGAAATAGGGTGTTTTTGCTTCAAACTCTGCAGCACAAGTATCCACCATTTTATAAGTTCTGCGAATATTCAGTTCTTTTCTCCTTTTAGTTACCGGTTCTTCTTCAATCCTTAGTAACCAGGCTATTTGAGCATCAGAGTACCCTACTTGTTTTAACTCCATAAAAAAGTCGGTGGGTATATCTTCAGGGAGGTTATACCTAAGTACCTGTTCTTCCATTTTAACCAATCTCTTAATCTGCTTGAGAAACCATGGGTCTATTTGGGTAAGTTTGTGTACAGTTTTTTCAGGTATTCCTAATCTTAAAGCATCTTTTACTCTGTATACTCTATCATCACTTGCCTTTTCCAGTCTTTCTAAAATGTCAGAAGTATTTATCCATTCCTTTTTATCTGCACCTAACCCAGCCCGGTTATTTTCCTGGGACTGACATGCCTTTTGTAAAGCTTCTAGAAAATTACGGCCTATTGCCATTACCTCTCCAACTGATTTCATCTGCAATCCCAATCTATGGTCAGCACCTTGAAACTTATCAAAGTTCCATCTAGGCATCTTTACTATGACATAATCAAGGGAAGGTTCAAAATAAGCTGAAGTAGTTTTAGTTATTTGGTTTTTTAATTCATCCAGGGTATACCCTATAGCCAATTTGGCTGCAATCTTAGCTATCGGGTAACCAGTTGCTTTACTTGCCAGGGCTGATGACCTTGATACTCTTGGGTTAATTTCAATGGCTATCATCTCTTCATTCTCTGGATTCACAGCAAACTGAACATTACATCCACCGGCAAAATTACCCATGGATCGCATCATCTTTATTGCATTATCACGCATTAATTGATAGGTAGTATCAGATAGGGTCATGGCAGGTGCTACTGTAATGCTATCCCCTGTATGTATACCCATGGGATCAAAATTCTCAACAGTACAAATGATAACCACATTATCATTCTTATCGCGTAATAACTCTAGTTCAAATTCTTTCCAACCTAATACTGCCTTTTCCACTAGTACTTCATGTGTAGGAGAAGCATTCAAACCCCTCCTTAATGCTTCATCAAATTCAGATGGCACCATCACAAATCCTCCACCAGAACCACCTAGTGTATAAGAAGATCTTATTACCAATGGATAGCCTATTTTCTGAGCTGCTTCTTTACCTTCCAGGAATGAGTTAGCAATAAAACTTGGAGCTACTCCCATTCCTATTCTACCCATAAGCTTTCTGAATTCTTCCCTGTTTTCTGCTAATTCAATAGCTTCCAGGTCTACCCCAATCATTCTGACATTGTATTTTTCCCACACACCCTGGGCAGCAGCTTCAATAGCAAGATTCAATGCCGTTTGTCCTCCCATAGTGGGTAATACAGCATCGATATCATGAAGTTCAAGGATCTTAATCAAGCTATCTACAGTAAGTGGCCACAGATAAATATTATCTGCGGTTATTGGATCTGTCATTATAGTAGCCGGATTGGAGTTAATTAAAGTAACTTCAATACCTTCTTCTCTCAATGATCTGGAAGCCTGTGTACCAGAATAATCAAACTCACAAGCTTGTCCTATAATGATGGGTCCACTACCTATTATAAGCACTGAACGTATGGAGGGGTCTTTCGGCATAGTATGCTTTACTAAAATTGACCGCAAAGATAATCTAATGGAGACAATTAATAGTATTCAGAATAAAACTTACAAAGTTTTTAAGCCTTGACCCAAGTTGTTCCTTCTTTATTATCCTTTATCTGTATATCAACTTCTTGTAATGTGTCCCTAATTTTATCAGAGGTTCCCCAATCTTTAGTAGCCCTCGCATTTTGCCTGATTTCTATTATCAGATCCATAAGTTTATCTAATACTTTTCCATCTGTTCCTATTTCCTGTTCGTCTCTAAGACCAAATATGTCAAATAAAAAACTATTAAATGTAGATTGTAATTTGGTCAAGGTATCATAACCTACACCCTCATCTGCGAGTTGTTTATTCTGAATTTTAAAGATATAGCTATTCAACTCAGACAATTTACTAATTGCTTTTGCAGTATTAAAATCATCATTCATGCCTTCGTATGCCTGATCAATTAAAGCTTCTATTTCCAAATCCAATTTCCCTGGCACTAATCCATTTGAACTATCTTGACTTAATAATATTTCTAATACTTTAATACCTTCAATTAATTTCTTAAATAGCTTTTCAGCATCTTGCAATGCCTTTACAGAAATATCCAGTTCAGATGAATAATGAGACATTAAAAACAAAAACCTTATAGTCATTGGGCTATAGCCTTTATCTAATAATGGATGATCTCCTAATACCATTTCCATTGGCAAAATTGAATTTCCAAGAGATTTGCTCATCTTTTGGCCATTAAAGTTAAGCATATTGGTATGCATCCAATATTTAACAGTGGAGTGTCCTGTAGCACCTTCATTCTGGGCAATTTCACATTCATGATGAGGAAATTTAAGGTCCATCCCACCTCCATGAATATCGAAGAATTCTCCTAAATACTTCATACTCATTACTGAACATTCCAGGTGCCAACCAGGAAAGCCTTCTCCCCACGGGGATTTCCAACGCATAATGTGAGCATCACTAGCTTTCTTCCATAATGCAAAATCTATTGAGTTTCTTTTTTCATCCTGTGCATCCAAATCTCTGTACCCGGCAATCAATTCATCTATATTCCTGCCTGAAAGTTTACCGTAATTATATTTTTCATTATATGCTTTAACATCAAAATATACAGAGCCATTTACTTCATATGCAAAGCCCTTTTTTATAAGAGTCTGAGCCATTTCTATTTGCTCCAAAATATGGCCGGTAGCTGTAGGTTCTATAGTTGGTGACACATTATTAAATAGATTCATTACTGAATGGAACCCCACAGTATATTTTTGAACTATTTCCATTGGTTCAAGCTTCTCCAGTTTTGCCTGAGATTCCATTCTATTTACACCTTCTCCCTGGTCATTAGTTAAATGACCGGCATCAGTAATATTCCTGACATATCTTACTTTATAACCCAGGTAAACTAAATACCTGTATATCATATCAAAGGAAGTAAAGGTCCTTACGTTTCCTAAATGTACATCACTATAAACCGTAGGACCACAAACATACATGCCAACTAAAGGAGCATTAATAGCTTCAAATTTCTCTTTCTGTCTTGTGAGACTATTATATAAATACAAATCTTTATTCATCTTCCTACTTGTCTAATCTAATTACAATTTCAATTTACTAAATATTGGGTAATGATCTGAAAACTTTACACGAATTATCTTATGGTTAATAACTTCAATCTTCTTATCGGTCAGTATGTAATCTATACGTAAAAATGGGAATCTTCCATTGTAAGTAGAACCTAATCCCCAAAAACCTTCTTTAAAACTGTCTTTTAATCCGTCACTTAATTGTGCATAAACATATGATTGAGGAGTATCGTTTAAATCAGCTCCTATTATAACCGGATATGGGGATGTACGTATTAACTGTTCGACTTGTTGCGACTGGTTAGCCCTTAAAATAGTTGCGTTCTTTATCCTGGACATGATTTTAAGTATTCCCTGGTATCTACTGGAATTAGTTTTTGCCTCTTCCTGAGAAAAGGTTCTTTTAGCCAGATTACTCACACTATTGCTTTGTAGATGAACACAGAATACCCTGTATACCTTATCATCAAATTTCAAGTCAGTCCATATTGCTGAGTTATAAGAATTCTTGAATATAATGCTACCATGATTCAATATTGGATTCTTAGAAAATATACAAGTATGCAATGTTTGATGCTGATAATAATAAGGGAAATCGCAAATAGAAGAAATGAGTTTTCTACTTTTAGCTTCTGTTTCCTGAGTACATAGTATATCTATTCTTCCGACTTCATTTAGAAACTTCTCAAAATCTTGTTTTGTTAATTTGCCATAATCTGGAGACCCCGGGTCCAGTGTACTTAAAGCTGATATATTATATGTACCAAAAGTTATAGTTTTTTCTGCTACTTTTCTTTGTGTACCAAATCCCATTACTCCCAAAACAGATTTCCAACCTAATATTAATACTGCAAGTGAATATACCAGATACCATTTTTTCTTCCAGACCCAGAAGAAAAGAAAAAGAATATTGAATAAAATTAAACTTGGGAATGCAATAGCAAAGAATGCGAATATCCAGAATGTGCGGGGGTCAATATAAGGGGCCAACAGAGCCAGAACTGTAAAAAGTATTAATACAATGTTCAACCATTTTGCAATTCTTATCAAAATGTTATAGTGTTTATTTTTTCCGGCTGGCTTCCTGAAGGAACTCTTTATCGTCTTCATTCAGGTTTTGGTATCCCTTTTGTTTTATCTTATCCAATATGTGGTCTAGTCTCTCGTCAAAACTAAGATGCTCTATTTTATCCGGCTCACTTTCTAAGTATTCATACCCTGCACTTTGGCCATGTAAAACTCTCTTTTTAACAGCGGATCTTGCAGGTAAAGAAAAATCGGAAATAGGTTTCTTTATTTTATTAAAAAACACTTGAAGGGGGTATGTTAAATCCCTTCCATTTCTCAACATACTTATGTACAAAAAGCCAAAAGCTATTCCCCCCAGATGCGCGATATAGCCACCTACATTTTCAAGATTAATTATCCTGGCCATGTCTAAAACTATCAATACTAAAACTATATACTTAAGTTTTACCTCGCCAATCAGGATAAGTCTCATCATATAATCAGGAGATAATGTAGCTGCAGCCATAGCAAAAGCCATAACTGAAGCAGTTGAGCCGGCAACTAAGATATTCTGCAATATTGGTATCTTAATAAATAATCCTGTTAACACCACTGCAAAAGCACCTGCCAAACCTCCTAATATATAGATTGGTAGTACTCTATGATCACCAATAAAATCTCCTAATATTCTACCAAACCAATAAAACATTAACATATTCCAAAGTAAATGAAACACGTCAAGATGTATAAACATATAAGTAATAAAGGACCAAGGTTTTCTGATATCTACCAGGATATTTTCAGACACACTTAGAAAATCAGTAATTTCCTTGTAAACAGATAAAATATATTGGGAATGTGTAAGAATACCAGTTAAATTAATAATCCCCAATGTTGCAAATATTAAACCGTTTAAAACAATGATCTTACTTATCATATTACTATGATAAGCTCGTTTAACATCGTTCCAAACAGTATTATACATGCGTTATTTTCTTAGTATTCTATTTAATAGCCAAATTTACGCCAATACAGTATTAATAGCAAGCCAAATATTGCACCACCCACATGCGCAAAATGTGCAATACCCGGTGCGAGGCCTCCTACACCATATACCAACTCTAAAACTCCAAATATAATTACCATATATTTGGCTGGCAAAGCTATAGGTGGAAAAATCATCTGCATCTGAACATTAGGAAAATAAAAACCAAAAGCTGCCAACAGGCCAAAAATTGCACCTGAAGCTCCTAACATTGCAAATGGCAGTTGTGGATCCCAGCCATGACTTAAGTATAACGCAAAAATCTGGAAAGCAGCTGCACCTATCCCACAAAAAAAATAATATATCAGAAACTTTTTAGCTCCCAGGAAAGATTCAACATGTGGACCAAACATAACTAAACTAAACATATTGAATAACAAATGCATAAAACCTCCATGCATAAACATATGCGTTATTACCTGGTAGGGCTGAAATTCCGGATTAGGTGGATAATAAAGCATGAACTTATCTAGACCGAAAGTCATTTGGGCTATGAAAACTAATACATTTATGATCAGTAGTTGTTTGACTACATCTGTTAGTCTAATCATACAATTGAAAACATTTTAGCTTTTTAGAATATCAGGAGTGAAGTTAAAAATTAAATATTAGTAAAACATCTTATCCAGTTCATCTAGTTCAAAAGTGAGGAAACATTTTTTTCCTGTAGGACTTTTAAATGGCATATCACAGGCAAATAATGTATCAATCATTTCTTTCATTTCAACAGCAGTCAGAGATTTACCTTTCTTGATAGATGCCTGACGGGCCATTGATTTAGCGATCTTTTCATTAATATCAATTTTAAGGTCAAGTTCTTCTTTTATCAAATGTAGTAAAGATTCAATTAAGGATTGAGGATTGGTTGATACATCAAACTCTGCAGGCATTCCATGTATGATCAATGAATTTCCACCAAACTCTTTTATATCAAATCCTAACCGATTTATCTGTGGCAAAATGTGCAAAGCGATGGTATAATCTCCAGTAGATAAATGTATATTTTGAGGAAATAATAGGTTCTGTATTGTTAGTCCCTGATTAAGGGAGATTGATTTAAGATACTTTTCAAACAAGATACGTTCATGAGCAGCTTGTTGATCAATGAGTAAAAAGCCTGACTTGATCTGGTTGATAATAAAACTATTATGAATCTGGTAAGGTTCTTTCTGAAATGCCTGTATAAAATCCTTAGGGGATTCCGATGAATCTTCCTTTGTCCATTGGGTTTCTATAGTAAACGCCGCTTCAGAAGGTATATTCCTGGGTTCATTTTGTGTGTTCATTCCCTGGTACAATGATTCCCATTTCTTTAAATTCGGATCTCTTTCAATTTGATGAGTACTTCCTTTAGATTCATGTTGATCATTTTTATAGGTATGGGGCATTTGATATGAACTCATACTTTGCTCCTGATCAAAATCAAGCATAGGTGTTAGACTATGTTTACCTAGGGCGTGTTTAACAGCAACTGACAAATAATTATATACCAGCTTTTCATTCTCAAATTTAATTTCTTGTTTAGTAGGGTGTACATTTACATCTATTGTTGCTGGATCTATCTCTAGAAAAATAGCATATAAAGGAAAATTATCCTCCGGTAAAAGTCCATCGTATCCATGTAATATAGCATGGTTAAGGTAAGCTGATTTTATAAACCTACCATTTACAAATAGATATTGTTCACCCCGGGTTCTTTTTGCATACTCTGGCTTGCCAATGAATCCACTAATATTTAATGCCTCTGTTTTTTCATCTACAGGCACTAGTTTTCCATTGATATTATTGCCAAACATATTGACGATGCGTTGTCTTAGGTTAGATTCCTGAAGATGAAACATCTCTGCCTGATCATGATGCAGATTGAAAAATATCTGGGGATAAGCCAGTGCTATTCTTTGAAATTCATCGTGAATATGTCTTAATTCAACTATATCAGACTTTAGGAACTTTCTCCTGGCAGGTACATTATAAAATAGATTTTTAACTGCTATATTAGTTCCGGTGGCTGCCTGGCAGGGTTCCTGCAGTTTAATATCTGATCCTTCTATAACAATGCGGGTTCCTAATAAATCTTCTTTTCTTTTTGTTTTAATTTCAACCTGGGCAATAGCAGCTATTGAAGCTAATGCTTCACCCCTGAACCCCATAGTCTTGATCCTAAAAAGATCATCTGATGTCCTGATTTTAGAAGTAGCATGTCTTTCAAAACTGAGTCTTGCATCTGTTTCTGACATACCTTTACCATTGTCAATCACTTGAATTAGTGATTTCCCTGCATCTTTTATTATTATGCTCACCATTGTACTTCCGGCATCAATGGCATTCTCCATCAATTCTTTTATTACCGATGCCGGTCTTTGAATAACCTCCCCTGCCGCTATCTGGTTTGCAATAGAATCTGGTAGGAGCTGAATAATATCAGCCATTTGTTTATTTTAGTTGCTAAGTAACACAAAGATACATCGCAACAATTGATTCTTCTCTGTAAATCAACCAACAGAATGTTAGTATTTAGTTAAATATCTTACTGAGGTTTTTGCTTTATTTTGTTTATAAATTATAAGCAAATTTGTAAGCACTTCATATTGATAGGATTCTGTAATAAATGTGGATATACAAAACCCAATATTTATAAATCTAAGCTCTATAGGACATATCAGGTCATTGAATTTAGCACAAATCAAATACCATGGTTGCTCAGACAAACAACTTTTGCACAGTTATTGCGTTTGATTTGATACTAATCACAGTTCAGAATCTTTAGCATTTATGCGATTTATTATTTTACTATTCTTAGGGTTTTTATGTAGTTCTCTCTCAGCTCAAGAGGTTAAACTTGCGCAGCAATATTACAGTACAGGAGAATATGAAAAAGCTGCAGCGCTCTATGAGAAACTTCTCAACCAGGATGGTTCGAAAGAATATTACTTTAACCGTTATATTGACTGTCTTTTAGCTTTACAAGAGTATGAGAAATGTGAAACGATCATTAAAAAACAGATAAAGAAATATCCTAAGGAAGTTTCGCTTTATGTCACATATGGTAATTTATTAGAGAAGATAAATAAACCAGATGATGCACTAAAACAGTATGATCTGGCAATAGCTGAACTGCCTGCTGATGAAATCTATATAACTAAACTGGCAAATGCATTTATAGCTATTCCTAAATTTGAAAAAGCTATAGAAGTGTATGAAAAAGGGGGGAAGTTATTAAAAGACAACTCTATATTTTCTTACTTATTAGGAGAATTATATTTCAAGAAGGGTGATGTCCCTAAAATGATTGAATCTTTTCTGAATAGTCTGAATGTTGATCCCAATAGGATAACCAATTTAGAATCTATATTTCAAATTAACTTTACAGATAAAGAATATGGCGAACTTCAAGCTCAGCTATATGAAAGACTTCAGGAAAAAGATAGTCCTGTATATTTTTTAGAATTATTGACATGGGTATTTCTACAGCAGAAAGATTACACAAAAGCTTTACAACAAGCTAAAGCCCTTGATAAAAGATTACAGGAAAGAGGAGTGAGAGTATATCAGATCGGCTACCAGGCATTAACACAAAAGGATTATGATGCTGCTATTGAAGCTTTTCAATATATCACCCTTGAAAAAGGACCTACTTCAGAGCTCTTTATTGATGCCAAAAAAGAATTGCTCAAATCCAGAAGATTAAAGATTACAGATACATTTAATTATACTGAAGCAGACTTGCGTGAAATAGAGAATGATTATGATAGTTTCCTTAAAGAAACCGGAAAGACTGCCCAGACTGCCAATATAATACTGGAATGGGGCGTAATGGAAGGTCTGTATATAAATGACCTGCCCAAAGCTATAAGCATATTAAATGAACTAATCGTATTGCCTGGTATTAATAGGAACACGCAGGCACAGGCTAAACTGCAATTGGGTGACTTCTATTTAATGACCGGAGAGATCTGGGAAGCTACTTTACTTTATTCCCAGGTTGATAAGGATTTTATGGAAGACCCTTTAGGTCATGAAGCTCGGTTCAGGAATGCCCGTTTGGCTTATTATAACAATGACTTTGAGTGGGCACAGGCCCAATTTGATATACTTAAGTCTTCTACTTCCAAATTAATTGCCAATGATGCCCTTGATCTTTCTGCATTTATAATGGAAAATATGGGACTTGATTCCAATACCACAGCATTAGCACTTTATGCCAATGCAGATTTATTAGTCTTTCAAAATAAGTTCAAAGAAGCATTTGTCAAGCTTGATTCAATATTATTAGTCTATCCCCAGCATACCCTTACTGACGATGTCTATTATTTAAAAGCTAAAATATACAGACAGAAAAAAGAATATGACAAAGCGATAGAAATGTACAATCTTGTTATAGATAAGTTTCCGGAAGACATCAGAGCAGATAATTCAATTTATGAGTTAGCTGATATGTATGAAAATCAGCTTAATAATAAAGACAAAGCAAAAGAACTATATGAGAAATTATATACCAAGTATTCTAACAGTGTATTTGCTACAGATGCCAGGAAGAAGTTTAGATTACTAAGAGGAGATAAAGTAGTTCAATAAAATAATTCTTAAAATCTAAACACGATGTTAGTTTATAATATCAGTGCCAGAGTAGAAGATGAAGTACTGGAAGATTGGTTATACTGGATGAAAAATATTCATATACCCGAAGTCATGGAAACAGGTTTATTTCTTGACTATAAATTAATGATATTATTGAATGATCCATTAGGAGATGAATACCCGGGACATACCTTTATTATCCAGTATTTTGCTGATACACTAGATCAATATGATCAATATCAATTAAATCATGCCCCGGCACTACAGCAAAAATTTAAAGATAGATATGGAGACAAGGTATTAACATTCAGGACCTTAATGCAAGATGTTTAATGTTAAATAGGCAGGGTAGAAATTTTAAATAAGTATTAATGCATATTTCCTGCAGTTCACATTTTTACCATAACTACAATTAAGGAGTTGATAATATTACTCATTTATACTATTGTATCTACAATTATTTCAATCCTGATTAATCACTTTATGCCAAAATAAGTGTTATTTTCGCCCATCTAAAAAATATTTAACTCGTATTTATGCTGTTTCAATTGACTGAAGAACAACTATCCGTACAACACGCGGCTAGAGAATTTGCACAACGAGAATTAAAGCCAGGAGTAATAGAAAGAGATTCTAAAATGTCTTACCCAAAGGAACAGGTTAAAATGATGGGTGAGTTAGGATTCTTAGGCATGATGGTATCTGAAAAATACGGCGGTGGAGGCATGGATACTTTGTCATATGTACTGGCAATGGAGGAAATATCTAAAATAGATAATTCATGCAGTGTAGTGATGTCTGTTAATAACTCCCTGGTATGTTGGGGCTTACAGGAATTTGGTTCAGAAGACCAGAAACAAAAATACCTTACTAAACTCGCTACAGGAGAATGGATAGGTGCCTTTTGCCTTTCAGAACCAGAAGCAGGAAGTGATGCTACTTCACAGAGAACGACCGCTGTAGATATGGGAGATCATTATTTACTAAACGGTACTAAAAACTGGATCACAAATGGAGGTACGTCTTCAGTTCACCTGGTGATGGCACAGACCAAACCGGAATTGGGTAGTAAAGGTATAAATGCTTTTATAGTAGAAGCAAGTTGGCCGGGAGTGACAATTGGAGCAAAAGAGGATAAATTAGGAATCAGGTCCTCTGATACTCATACCATCATGTATACTGATGTTAAAGTACCTAAAGAAAACAGAATAGGAGAAGAGGGCTTTGGATTTAAGTTTGCCATGAAGACTCTAGCAGGCGGACGTATTGGTATAGCTTCTCAAGCACTAGGAATAGCTGCAGGGGCATTTGAACTGGCAGTTGCTTATTCCAAAGAAAGAGAAGCATTTGGTAAATCGATAAGTAATCACCAGGCTATTGCTTTCAAACTAGCAGATATGGCTACTAAAGTTGAAGCAGCAAGATTATTGGTTTATAAAGCTGCTTTGCTTAAAGATAAAGGTCTTGATTATGCTATGTCTAGCAGTATGGCTAAAGTATTTGCTTCAGAAGCTGCAATGAGTATAACGGTGGAAGCAATACAGGTACATGGTGGATATGGCTATGTAAAAGAATACCACGTGGAGCGTCTGATGAGAGATGCTAAAATAACCCAGATATATGAAGGCACCAGTGAAGTTCAGAGAATTGTTATTTCAAGAGAAGTATTAAATGGTCGTTTATATATATAACCATTATCCCTTCGTTTATTAATACTATATGTTTCGATCAATAAGATTGTTTAAAATAGCCGGAATACCGGTTTTTGTGCATTGGACATTCTTTATCCTTTTGTTTTATGTTATAGGTCAGGGTATTGCCGAATCCGATACAATTGCTCAATTGATCTTTGAAGTGAGTATATTACTCTCTGTATTTATGTGTGTTACCCTTCACGAATATGGACACGCATTAACAGCTAAAAGGTTTGGCATCATTACCCAGGATATTATACTTTCTCCTATCGGTGGTATTGCAAGACTCAGTGGCTTACCGGACAAACCATTTCAGGAGTTTTTAGTAGCCATAGCCGGGCCATTAGTAAATGTTGCTATTGTTATTTTAATTAGTGTGTTAGTATTCTTCTTGTATCCGGGCGAGAGTTTTAATCCTGACTTACAGAAAATAACTCACCAGAATTTTGCTGATAACTACTTGTTTATTATGAAGTATATCAATATTTCTTTGATCGTGTTTAATATGATTCCCGCCTTTCCTATGGATGGGGGCCGGGTATTAAGATCATTATTGGCCATGAAATTTGGCAAAGTAACTGCTACCAGGGTTGCTGCATTTATCGGACAGATTATCGCAGTATTATTTATCATAATAGCTATTACCCGTTATCCTATAATGGGTGCCCAGATAAGTACTATGGAACAATTTACCTTATCCATAATAGGCATATTTATCTTTTCAATGGCCAGGACCGAATATACAAGTGTAAAGCTGGAGAATAAATTAATGAAAACTACAGCAGCAGAGATAATGGAACCCCACTTCACACACCTTTATATCACTGATAATATTGACTTTGCATTGTCCCGATTTCAAGCCGGTATTGAAAAAGAGTTTCTGGTATTTGATAAAGATGATCAGTGTGTAGGAACCTTGAAAAAAGAAATACTAGAGTTGCTTTTACAAAGGGGGGAACACGCCACGGTTCAAAGCTTTTACTTTCCCATCATAAATAGTCTCCACATTGAAGATACATTGAAGGATATTATGAAAATAATATCTCAAAGTAAAGAAACTATCTTTCCTGTTTATGACCATGATAAAGTGGTCGGTGCCCTTTATAGAACTGAAATAGAGAAGGTATTTAGAAAGGGATTGTGATTAGTCTTTAATAATCTTTTTTATTTTACAGAAAACCTGCTTTAATTCAATTACTGGCAGGTAATTTGATATACACTAATATCTATTTAAAAATCATAAACTCCTTTGGAAGGCATGATCGAATTATTTAGAAGCGCACCCCATTAAATGATGTTTTACAATTGTAGCTAACTTCAAGCTGCATAACATTAACTATCCAAAAGATATAATGATTTACAATCCTGATTGCCCATTTGGCAATACAGTTTTTTAAAATAGTAAACTATTGCCCAAACTTATAATTGGAAATGACAAATAAAGCTATAGAATTTGAAGATAACAGATTACAAGGCATCGATAAAGTGATCATCAGAGTATTTGATATTGCCAGGTCCAGAGATTGGTATAAAACAATATTAGGCTTTGAAGAGTCTTTAGAAGACCTGAAATACAAGTTGATTGTTTTTGATACCGGGAGTCCAACCAGTCTGACAATTTGGGAAACAGACAGAAATATTGCCATAGAAAAAGAGACAACAACCTATATTATATTTAAAACTAAAGATGCTAATGCTATGCGCCTTGAGCTAAAAAACAAAGGAGTATTGGTTGACCAGCTTATAGAGGATGATTTCGTTAAGTATTTTTTCTTTTATGACTTAGACGGAAATATACTGGAGGCTTGCCAGGTAATAGAATAGATATATTAAATAACGGCTTTGTCATCTTTAGAGAAAAAAGTCAGACCTTTGGCTATTAAAGATTTTAAATAGTATGAAGGACTTTGATTTTGCAGACAGCTACATTTTAGAAAATGATACAGTCAAACTGATACCTTTAGCTGAAGCAGATTTTGATAAGCTTCTGTATTATTCTATTCATGAACCAGAAATATGGAAATACTCTTTAATTCCGGCAGATGGTGAAGAAAAATTAAGGGCCTATATTGATCAGGCACTGGAGGCAAGAGATCTAAAAAGAGAATATCCCTTTATAGTATTCGATAAAAGAACCGGAGAATATGCCGGATCTACCCGCTTTTATGATATCCAATTATTAAATAAATCGCTTCAGTTAGGATATACTTGGTATGGTAACAAGTTCCAGGGCAGCGGATTAAATAAACATTGTAAATACCTGTTATTATCATTTGCATTTCAAGAGATGGGAATGGAAAGGGTTGAGTTCAGGGCTGATAATAGAAATGAAAAAAGCATTGCAGCTATGAAAAGCATAGGATGTACTGTAGAAGGTGTATTGCGTAAAAACAGTTTTATAGCTGACGGCAGTAGAAGAGACAGTATTATTTTAAGCATTTTAAAAGATGAATGGTTTGAAAGTGTAAAAAAGCTACTTCTAACTAAACTCAGTTAAATCTCTCGTTTTTAGCTTTTGTATGTCATAGTACTAACTTAGCCAAGTGTTAATTTTATAAATTAATATGAATATTATGTAATAATATAGCCATTCAATAAAATGAAATTTGTATTAATAAATTCAGATATCATTTTCTAATTCAAAAGCTATATTTATTATGAAAATAATTTTTACTCAGATTGTATGTCTTTTTATATTAAGCACACTACACTCACAGACTTTTACCCGAACAGAATTACCAACTACCTTACATATTCCATGGGAAATCATCTATGGTCCTGACGACTATTTATGGATAAGTGAAGATAGCGGTATAGTATCCCGGGTTAACCCCTTAAATGGAGATAAAGTAGTAGTTTATAAAGCCGACGATTATTTCGCAGGTGATTCCAGCGAACAATTGGCATTATGTTTTAAACCTGATATAGGACATGGAACAACAGGAATGGCTCTCCATCCGGATTTCCTGAATAGTAATACACCTTATATTTATTATGTCTATTCTTATAATAGTGGCACTGCCCAGGCACCGGCAACTAAGTTTAAAATCGTTAGGTTAACCTGGGATATTGGAATAGATTCGGTGATTGCACATAAAGATCTGGTATTAAATATGCCTACAGGTTATGATCATTTAGGGGGTAGACTTATGGCAATAAACAGGGAAGGAATACCATATTTGTTCTTCACTGTTGGTGATAACGGAATCTCCGAACAAAATAGCCCAACATGTTATGAGCCACAGTCTAATAATCCTAATGTTCATGCTCAAGATCCTAACTTTAAGAATGGTAAAGTACATCGTTTCAATATTGACGGAAGTATACCTGCTGATAACCCTATACCTGGCAATTCATTTTATACAAGAGGGCATAGAAATCCGCAGGGGCTGATGTATAATAAGGACAAAGATATTTTATTTGATATAGAACATGGTGACAGAACAGATGATGAAATCAATATACTTGATAAAGGAAAGAACTATGGTTGGAAATATGTAAGAGGATACCATGACGGTCTATTTCCAGGTGAATTAGATTTCATCAATAATTATGTTCCTAACCCCCAAATAGCAGGCGATGCATTAGTAGAAGCGTTCTTTTCCTGGTGTGCTGTAACTCCGCCCACAGAAGAAGATTTTCTTACCTGGTGCACAGTAGCACCTTCCGGTGGAGAATATTATAATTCTGACGGTATACCTGAATGGAAAAACAGCCTATTGGTAGTTACGCTTAAAAACGGCACTACAACAGATCAGGAGTTATATCAATTTAAGCTGAATCCAGACGGTAAAAGCCTGGTTACTTCAACTGCTCAAAATCCAAACCCTAAAAAATTCTTTGGTGCAGATCAGTTACTTAATGGAAGACTTAGAGATTTAGCAGTATCTCCTGATGGTAAAAAGATCTATTTGGTCAATAATTTTGGAGATGTATTGGATCATATTACAGTTTATACCTATCAGCCTACTGCGACACATTCAGTAAATACAGATCAATTGTTTGTGCTTTATCCAAATCCAACACAAGATATACTTCATGTACAATCAAATGAAAATATAGAGAGTTTAGAAGTATATACAATTATGGGTCAACAGACAATCGCAAATCAATTATATACTGATAATGTAGATATTTCAAGATTGAACCCCGGAATGTATTTCTTAAAAATAAAATCGGAGTTCAATAGCCCTGTTATAAAGAGCTTTGTTAAGTTATAAGTTAAGTAGTAAAATAATTTCCACTTTAACGCCCGTTAATGTTATTCTTATACATTAATGGGCATTTTTTATTGTTGATGTTTATTGTACCCTTAAATGCCGATTTAAAAATTTATTTAAAAAACCATTATAATAATCCATTCAATTAAACATTTTATGAACTCGGATTGAGTATCTGCCAAGAGAGAAATTCATAGTAATTGATAAAAAAGGAACATTTAAACTTGTTTAAGCTGACACCAACTATCGAATGTAAGGACGAGTTAATGGCGGGTAACAGGCGGGTATAGGGCGGGTAATAGGCGGGTAAGAAATTCTTACCCGCCTATTACCCGCCCTATACCCGCCTGTTACCCGCCCCTTACTCGCCTATTAAAGTAATATTTCTAAATAACATACTTATAAAACCTAGGGTAAATTGTATTTTTAAAGCTTAAACAAATACATCATGGATTATAAAATACTGAAAAAGGAATTGGTATATAAAGGATTCAATAAGCTTACAAAGTTTGAATTTGAAATAGACAGTTTTGATGGTTCAAGGCTCAAAAAAGAAACGGAAGTATTGGAAAGAGGAGATAGCTATTCTATTGTCATTTATGAGAAAGACACTGATACTCTTCTATTCACCGAACAATTCAGAATGCCTGTAGCACAAAATATGAATGGATGGATGCTTGAAATGGTAGCTGGCAGAGTTGAAGGCTCTGATAATCCTGAGGATACTATTAAAAGAGAAGCCCTGGAAGAAATTGGTTACCTGATTGATAAGATTGAGTTAATAGCAAAATTCTATGTTTCTCCGGGAGTGAGTAATGAAAGGATCTTTCTTTATTATTCGGAAGTTAATACTACAGATATGAAAGAAAAAGGTGGTGGTTTAAAAGAAGAAAATGAAGATATCAAATTGATAAAGTGTCCTGTAAAAGATATTAAGAAAATGTTGGCAGGAAATAATATCTGGGATGCGAAGTCTATTGTTGGCATGCAATGGTTCATAATGAATAAATTATCTTAAAAATTAGATCGATCTATCCATGATAAAGCTAAAGTTTATTTAAAATTTAGCTAATTGTCTTGATCTGTTTTTGAGAATAAATTCAAAGGGCTGCCTGGTAGCTGGAAATAGAATTTATTTGTGATTCATTAATTATGCTAGGTTTTTGTATATATTCCGGACTTAATTGGGAACAATGCTTAAGTCTGTTTTTGGGTTACTATTCTGTTTTTCAATGTTGTTGTTTAGTTATGGACAGAATTGTTGCCCTCAGATAACGCAATCAAGTATTAGTTCGGGAATTTGTGTTTTAAGCAATGGAGGCACTTGTGGTATTTGTAAGGATGCACCTGTTAAGTTAAGTATTTATAATGGCAAAAACTTACCCGAAGACGGTCTTATTTCATGGTATTATAGTACAACCAAAGGATTTAACCCTGCAAATGGACAAGGAACTATAATCGGTTCATCTTCTCTACCCACCTCGACTTGCGATAATGCTTCAAGTGTTAAGTTTAATGAGGTGATGGTAAAACCACCCACTAATGATGACAACTTTACCAGCGGTCCAAAAGGAGAATGGATAGAGTTAATAGGTCCACCGGGATTTGATCTTAGTTGTTATATTATTACAGATGGTGATTGGGCTATTACCATTCCGCCAGGATATGCAATAGGCAGCGATGGTCTTTTTGTAATAGGTTCTTCTTCAGTTTCGGGTCCTGAAGTAGATCTGGATGTGGGAGGATGCGGATGTGTTTATTCTCCGCCCGGATTCCCTAATAATGTCTTGACATTAGACAATACAGGTGAATATTTACTACTATTTGATGGAAGCTCATTTGTTGATGCCTTCAAATGGGGAACCCCTTCCTTGTTTAATTCATTTCCATTTGGAGACCTGGTAAGTTCGGGGCAGATTCCTACAGCTGATGTTATCGGTTGTGTTAAAACTGTACCTTTTTCTTTCCCCTCTTTTGAATCAAACTCAAGTACCACTGCTACAAATGAAACCTATTCAAGATTACCTGATTTCTCTGGTACCTGGCAAATAGCTTGTCCTACGATCGGCAAATGTAATGCTGGCGTCACAGGTATATTTCCCCTCAATACTGATGCAAATTTTAATGGTATTCAATGTAACCAGACAATATATGTTAAAGCCTATGTGACGCCTGGAAAATCTGGCTGTCCGGCTACTTTATCTCCTGAGTATACTCTCTTTGTCTCTTGTCCCGTTAAAGACCTCAAACAGACTTTGTGCAGTTATGAATCTATACAGATTAATGGTACCAATTATGATAAAAACAATCCGAAAGGGCAAGAGATTCTTACCGGTCAAAGTTATTTTGGATGTGACAGCACAGTCAATGTGGATTTAAAATTCTATCCGGAGGTGACTGCCTCTATTATTGGTGATCAGGATTTGTGCCTGGGTCAAACTGCAAATATTACTATAAGCTTTACAGGAGGCGCTCCTTATACATTTACTTATAACATAAATGGCTTCTTTGGGAATACCATTACGACCAATAGCAACCCATATACATTACAAATTAAACCTCAGGGAAGCATTACGGTTGATTTGGAAGAAGTATCCGATAAAAATCTATGTGAGGGTACTGTTATGGGACAAGCAATTATTTCAATAGATGCTCCTAAAGCGAGCTTACTCGGAATTGATTCAACCCTGTGTGCCGGTGATACTATCTTAATTCCTATTGATTTATCAGGTTACCCTGATTTTAAATTAAGCTATACTTTAAATGGAAAAGCAGATTCTATAATCAGTTCTAATAATATCTATTATCTAAAACTAGTACCCACAGATACTTTAATTATAGCATTAAAGGAAATGACCGACGACCTTGGTTGTAAAGCTAGTTTAAGTGGAATAGACACCCTATATGTAAGACCTGCCCTTGAAGTATTAAATCTGGAAGAGATCTGTAATCCGGGAAATACCTATGATGTAAAGTTTATACTTAGTGGTGGTGACCCATCAAGTTGGTCAGTTATAGGACCTGGAATTTTAACTGATTCCTTATTTTCCAGCACAGGATTGACCGGAGGGTCAAGTTATCAATTTATAATTAAGGATGGCAGCAAATGTAATTCAGATACTATATCCAATACCGTACTTTGCAATTGCCAAAATGGAGTGGGTAGCATGGACAAGAATACATTGCATGCATGTATTGACGGATCAGTGCAAGGTTTATATAATAATAACGGAGAGCTATTACAATCCACTGATATATTAATCTATATACTTCATGAAAATTCGGCGAATGTTCCTGGCTTTATTTGGTCTAGTAATACTACTGCCGATTTTAGCTTTGTCGCAGGCATGATACCGGGCAAAACCTATTATATATCAGCCATAGTAGGAAAAGAAACCAGCCCGGGAATTATTGATTTTACCGATGAATGTATCAGGGTTGCTCCCGGCACCCCGGTTATATTCCATGACTTTCCTTCATTAGATCTTTCAGGAGATCAAAGTATATGTGAAGGTAACTGCACAGATATCAGCCTTTATGTTTTGGGTGAATTACCCTTTGATATAAAATATGTTATTACAGATAAACTCGGCAACCAGAGTTTTAATCAGAACTTAAATACGGCTTCGTATATTCAACAATATTGTTCCCCGGCAAATGGAGGTTCGGATAATATAACCCTGACTGTAAGTGCTGTTAAGGATTTATACTGTAGCCTTTTATTAAATGAAAGTTTTATAATTACTGTATCAGCCCCTGCTATCAATAATTTAACAAAGGATCTTTGTATTGGTCAGACACTCATAGTAAATGGAAATAATTATTCAGAAACTAATCCATCCGGGACTGAGACCATAACCGGAGGAAGCTATGCCGGATGTGATAGTATTGTTAATGTAAATCTGAGTTTTGTAAATACAGTAGTTGAGAATTATACTAAAAGCATATGCCCTGATGGAAATATTGTAATCAATGGAACCCTCTTTGATAAGAATAATACTAGTGGTAGTTTCAGCTTTCCTGGTGGAAGTTCTGCAGGATGTGATTCAGTCTTAAATGTGAATATCAGTTTCTACACTATCAATACCGGGTTTATCAATCAAAGTCTGTGTAAAGGAGAAAAATTAATTGTTAATGGAAAGACCTATGATGAAACAAACCCAACTGGAACAGAAACTTTAGGAGAAACATCCTGGTTAGGTTGCGACTCCATAGTCAATATTCAGCTAAGCTTTTTACCTATTGCCAATTTCTTCTACAAAGACACTCTTTGCAAAACAGACATAGTTTTAATAAATGGAAAACAATATGATTTTAATAAACCTGCAGGGTTAGAGACCTTAAAGAATGGAAGCTATCATGGTTGTGACAGTATCATCCAGGTTCAGCTTTTGTTTATTAATGATATTACTGCTTCTGTTTCGGGTCCATCATCTTTATGCCCGGGTGAGAATGCACAAATAGTATTCAATTTCAGTAGTCCCGGCAATTATGATGTAGACTTTGATGACGGTACAGGGACCATCGTCAAACTAAATAATATTAGTGATGGATACTTATATGATTTAGGAAGCTTAAATCAGAATACTAGTATAAGCCTTAAGAATGTAATAAACCTGGAAAAGAACTGTCCTTTAATCTTGGGTCCTGACTTTACTATTAATGTGGATGCGCTAAGTGCATCTGTTACTATACTGTCTGATTATAATGGCTTTAATATAAGTTGCAATGGTGCAAGTGATGGATCAGTCATGGCAACAGCCACTAGTGGAACAGCACCCTATACTTATGTTTGGTCTAACGGGAGCAATGCTGCCATGTTAGATAATCTGGGAGCGGGGTCTATTTCTATAACTATAACAGATGCAAAAGCCTGTAGTTATTCCAATACCTTAATCTTAAGTGAACCTCTTCCTATACAATTTAACTTCACTACCGATGATGCCGGTTGTGATGGACTCAATGGTGGTAGTCTTTCTATCGAAACCGTTAGTGGAGGAGTTCAAATTTTTAGTTATATTATTGATAATGGGGAATCGACCCTTTTAGCAGGTAATGAAATTATTAATGGAATCAATAAAGGAGTACATCAATTCACTATTACAGATGCAAATGGCTGTAACACTACCCAACCGTTTGAAATAAAACAAAGTATATCTTCTAATTTGCTAGTTGATTTAGGTCCTGATCTTTTTATTGAACAGGGAAAACAACTGGGATTAAACACGAGCATCAATTTTAACCAAACTCAGATTATCTGGTCACCAGTTACAGGATTAAACTGTAGTAATTGTCTGAACCCAGTAGTAAAACCAGATACCAGTACTACTTATACAATAACTGTTACAGATAAAAACGGCTGTGAAGCTACAGATCAATTGAGGGTCAATATTATAAGTACAGATGTGGCCTTTATACCTAATGTATTCAGTCCTAATGGAGATGGAATAAATGATAAACTCAATTTCTTCTGTTCAGATAAAGTAATGAATATTAAGCACTTTGCCATTTTTGACAGATGGGGAGAGAGTGTATATGATGCAATAGATATCCCAGTTAATGATTTAGACTATGGGTGGGATGGTAAGCAAAAAGGACAAAAGGCCAACAGTGCAGTATATGTTTATTATATAGAACTTACACTTATTGATGGCACAGTCAAGATCTTAAAGGGAGATATCAACTTAATCAGGTAATGTAAAGTGTTGACATTTAAAATTATTTTAATAAAAGCCTTTACTCATTCAGTAAATTAACTTACCTTTGCACCCTTGATATAAATAACAATAAAATGAAAAAAGAAATTCATCCAGCGAGCTATAGATATGTTGTCTTCAAAGACGTATCAACTGACGATGCTTTTATCACTAAATCATGTGTAAACTCTCGTGATACTATCGTTTGGGAAGATGGTAAAGAGTACCCACTAGTTAAAATGGAAATATCGGCCCATTCTCATCCTTTCTTTACAGGTAAGATGAAATTCGTTGATAGTGCAGGACGTATTGATAAGTTCAACAAGAAATATGCTAAGTTTGTAAAATAAACTTGTATTTATTTATAATTAAAAGAGTCCCGGACATCAGTTTCAGGACTCTTTTTATTTTATATACTTTGTGAAACTAATCCCTTATCATCAAGCTTAATATTCATGCATTAAAGCTTCCTCTTAAAAACAATTGGCTTATATAAGTATTTTTCATATTTTGACTATTACATTTGATGTACAGTTCCATATTTATGTAATTGTTCATAAGAGAAATTATAAATTAGAATGTCTGAGATATAGAGATGAAAGCATTTAGATTGAATTTAAGTTTATAACAGTAGCTAATTAATGAAGAATATAATTCTCTTTGATTCAGATGAAAGGTCACATTTATTACCGCTGACTTACACACGTCCTATGGGCGAGTTAATAGTTGGTGCCTTAAGCATATCAAGAAAATGGGAACTACATCTGAGTGGAAAAGTCTCTTACATTACACAGGATTATCTCTCCTCTAAGTTCCCAATTAAGTTTTCTGATGATAATTACCTTATACATGGAGGTTTATTACCCAATATAGACCTCATTCAAAGTATACTAAGGCTGGAACCAAACCAGGTCATATTATGTAAAGATGAGTTAATAGCAGGACGTCTGGACCAAAGAAATATAGACAGGTTAATAAATGACGGAGATCTTAATGAAATAAGCAGTTATCAAATAGAGAATTCAGGATTTAAAAGGATTTCACGTCTTTGGGATATTATAAGTAATAATGGCCAGCAGATCATCCAGGATATAGAGCTGATAACTAAAAACAAGTACTCCTATCAGCTTAGCCCCACTAATATAATTATAGGCAATCCTGAACTATTGTTTGCAGAATCTGGGGTCAAAGCAGAGTATGCCTGTTTTAATACAAGTGATGGACCTATTTATCTAGGAAAGGATAGTGAAATCATGGAAGGAAGCATGATAAGGGGCCCATTTGCTATTGGAAATAATAGCATTGTAAAGATGGGGGCAAAGATATATCCGAATGTCAGTGTCGGCGAATATGCTAAAGCTGGTGGAGAAATAGGTAATTCAATCATCTCCTCTTACTCCAATAAAGGCCATGATGGTTATCTGGGTGATTCTATAATTGGAGAATGGTGTAACCTGGGTGCAGATACCAATACTTCAAACCTTAAGAATAATTATGCTGAAGTAAAACTCTGGGATTATGCCAGTAATAGATTTGAATCAACAGGAATGCAATTCTGTGGACTCATAATGGGAGATCATTCGAAATGCGGTATTAATACTATGTTCAATACTGGAACCGTGGTAGGCGTATCCTGCAATATATTCGGAGATGGATACCCACGCAATTTCATTCCTTCCTTTTCATGGGGTGGAGCAAATGGTCTTATCTCCTTTTCAATAGAGAAGGCATTTGAAGCATCCAATGCTATGATGATGAGAAGATCAAAATCTTTAACTGAAGAAGACAAGGAGATATTTATACATATTCTGGATGCAGATAAAGCCTGGAGAAAATCATGATACCTTGGTGGAAGCATCTCCTGAGCTACTTTAAAGAAATACAAATAGAACATAGCTCAAGTCCACACAACCCATTACTTTTAGTTACACTTAAAAGAGGAAGGTATAGATTATTGACAGAGAACGCTATCTACTCATATGACGATCTGTATGATAACTTTAAAACTGCACTTAAAGCTATACATATTCAAGATAGAAATATCCAAGAAGTATTAGTACTAGGCCTTGGATTGGGAAGTATTCCTTATATTTTAGAAAAGACCTTTCATAAAAAATGCTATATAACCGCTGTAGAATTAGATGAAGAAGTAGTCAGGTTGGCCACTCAATATACACTAAAGCGCTTGCAATACCCATTTGATATAATATGTGCTGATGCTGCATTATTTATTCAAATTACTGAACAAAAATACGAGCTGATCTGTGTAGATGTATTTAATGATGATAAAATACCCTCAGAATTCTATGATCAGGAAGTTTTGGACCATCTCAAAAACATACTTAGCGATCAGGGCATTTTATTATTTAATATGATAGGCACCAATGCTGAAGACATTGAATTAGCAAGTAATTACTTTAACCATCATTTTATGTCTACATTCCCCCAGGCAGAAATTATTAGAACCAAGCATAATTTTATGTTGCTAAACAATATAAAATTTCTTCATTATATCCAATAGAGTATAATATACCGAAAGTAGTATTTGGCCTATATTTTACATAAATAATTAATACATTGACCATGAAATGTATTAATATTGTAATAATAACACTATTTATTTTTTAACAAAAAAACAGTACACTTATGGATTCACTAATCGGAATTGGGAAATACTTATTTGCCATAGCAATGGCAATATTCGGGGTATTTCATTTTATGAATGCTGAACAAATGTCAGTAATGGTACCCATAGCAGGGGGGAAAATCTGGATCTATCTAAGTGGTCTGGGTTTCATTTTGGCAGCAGTTAGTATTATTGTTGGTAAATACGATAAAATGGCTTGTGTAGCATTGGCTATTATGTTGGTTTTATTTGTTGCATTAATTCATATTCCAGGTATTATGAATAACGACAACAATGTTCAGCAGGCAAGTATGATAGCAACCCTCAAAGATCTTGCATTAGCAGGTGGGGCTTTAATGTGTGCCTCACAATCGCGAGATAACACCATGATTGATATTGGATAAATAATAATTAAAACCCTGGTCCAAATGACCAGGGTTTCTATTTTTGCCTATGCGTTATTTCTTCAGATTAGCTTTTGATGGATCAAAATATAAAGGTTGGCAACATCAAAAAAATGCTAAATCTGTTCAGGACACACTAACTGAAGCTATTACTACTTATTTACGTACCCCAACTGAAATTATTGGTTGCGGCAGAACAGATACCGGTGTTCATGCTTCAAATTATTATATACATTTTGACTCCGCCCAGGCTTTAGAACAGCAAGATATAATGCATCTAAATGCAATATTGCCAAGCGATATTGTCGTGTATGAGATAATAAGCGTCAGTGAACAATCCCATGCCAGGTTTGATGCCTATGAACGCACTTACCATTATTTTATAGAAACCAGGAAGAATCCATTCAACAGACCATATTGTTTTACTTATTTTCCTTTTAATAATGTCGATAGGGATTTATTAAATGCAGCTGCATCCTTACTTTTAGAGTATGATGATTTTAGTACTTTTTGTAAAACCCACTCAGGAGCTAAAACGAAATTATGTAATATAACAAAATCTGAATGGCATTTTAATAAGGAAGGCACAAGTGCTTATTATACCATAACAGCCAATAGATTCTTAAGAGGAATGGTGAGATTAATTGTAGGCATGTGCATGAATGTAGGTCTGAAGAAGATTAGTTTGGAAGAAGTAAAATCATCATTAGAAGAACATAGACCTCTTTCAACTCCCTGGAGTGTACCCCCAGCGGGGCTCTTTCTCTCAGATATAAAATATCCTTACGTAAAGCAATCTGAAGCAATAAAACTTCATTAGCTTTATTATACTAATCCTAAATAACTAAGAGGAAAAACTATTTAATCCTAAATTCTATTTCATCATCATCATCAATGAAGAAATTCTTAGGATGCTTTTTCTTAGGTTTAGCTAATGGATCAAGCTTAATAGACTCAATATCATCTTTCAGCTCTCTCTTTTTCTTGATTGGCCCTTTTATGAATCCTTTTACTTTTGTTTGTTTAGAATCCTTAAAGTTTTTATCAAATAAGTTTGACATGAGAACAAGGGATTTTTTTATTAGATATCCATATTATCACTCTCATCAGTGTCATCAGGGAAATCCTCTATATCGACATTGATGATATCATCTTCATAATCATAATCTTCATCAGTTCCCACTATTTCTTCAGGCTCGAACAGATCTGCATCATCATCGTCCAGTGGAATTGGAGCCTTTTTAGTCCCTGTAGGTTTTTTAACAATCTTTGTAATTATACGACTAGATCGAGTTGGTGCTTCACGCTCAGTTTCTCTTTCTCTGTCCATAGAATCAAAAGTATCCAGGTGTGTTGAAGCCTGTTTAATGTCTAATTTCTCTGCTTCAATATTCTTTGCTTCTACACTTTTAGTAGCATGGGGTACTAATAAAAGTCTCTTTTTATCAATTAACTCACCAGTAGAAATACAAATACCGTAAGATTTATTTTTAATTCTTATTTGTGCATTCTCCAGGTTCTGAACGAACTGACGTTGACGGGATACCATTTGATTCAGCATTTCCAATTCAGTATGCAGGCTACTATCATCAAAATAATCACCACCCTGCTGATTACTGCTATTTTCATGCAATTCAATAATTTGTTCACGCATAAAGTCTAGTTCTTTTTTAGCGTTCCCAAGTTTTTCCTTAATTATAACCTCAAACTCTGCTAATTCAGCATCGCTATATCGGATTGTTACATTCTTTTCCATTTATTTATTTCTTTGAAACCAACTTTATAAAAGGCAATTTCTATTTGAGTTTAAAGTTTTTAGGTAGGCTTTAACGAAGCCATTTTAATAATATTTTATCAATTAGTTTAAATTGTAATCTTAAGGGGCAAAAATATATTATAATTCGCAATCATGCAATTTTTTATTTAAAGAATCATTTCTGAATAATCTATCCCCTTTACCGAACTAACAATTCCTTCAACAAGGGATTCAGACATTTTAACTGGCAAATTGTTCACTGGTAACCATACTATTTCTTTAAATTTATGTGCTTCCTTTACTACTATCGAATCTGGTTTAGCTAAATATTTAAAGAAAAAAACAATAGATTCTGACAATTTTATTTGATTTCTTCTATGCATAACATGCACCAGTTTTAGTAAATCCTTGTCTAAGCTAATGCCTACTTCTTCAAATGCTTCTCTTATCAAGGCTTCTTTGGGCGTTTCTCCTTTATCAACTGTACCGCCTATTAGTCCATATCCACCCCCAACTTTCTTTCTTCTTTTTAAAGCAACCACATGATCTTCCTGTTCCAAAATCAACCTAACTGTAAGTCTTACATGTGCTTTAGATTCTGTTACCGGTTTTGTACGAAATACCACTAATATATAATTTTCTGATTTAACACAAATACACAAATTACGATAATAGAGCTAAAAAAGTTCCACTGGATACAAGATTAAGATATTTTGGAATAAATATTAGAGTTTTACTAATGAAGTTTTTATTACTTTTGAATCTCATCCTTTCGATCTATGAAGCTGCAAACACTATTAAGAAGAAAACAAGTTGAACAGGTTATCTATGATGCTGAACATGGTGAACACGCAAATTCACTTAAGAAAGTACTTAAGGTAAGAGACTTAACGGCATTAGGAATCGCCGCTATTATAGGTGCCGGAATATTTACCAGCATAGGTAAAGCCTGTTATGATGGAGGGCCTGCAGTTGTATTCCTTTATATCTTTACAGCCATTGCTTGTGGTTTTGCTGCCCTTTGTTATGCTGAGTTTGCGTCTACTGTTCCTGTATCAGGTAGTGCCTATACTTATTCATATGTAGCCTTTGGTGAAATATTTGCCTGGATCATTGGATGGGATCTCTTAATGGAATATGCAATAGGCAATATTGCTGTAGCTATTTCCTGGAGTGATTACTTTACCAGGCTAATGTCTGGTTTTGGACTTCATATTTCTGATTGGTTAACGATGGATTACTCCACTGCCCATTCCGGATTTAATGAAGTAACTCAGGCTTTAACAGCAGGTACCCAAGTAAAAGATATTTTGCCATCTTTAATGGAAAGATATAATGCATGGTCACAATGTCCGCAATTTTTTGGTCTGCATCTCATTATGGATGTGCCTGCACTGTGTATAGTTATATTGATTACCTGGATCGTCTTTAGAGGTATCCATGAATCACGTAATACCAGTAATTATTTAGTGTTATTCAAATTAGTGGTTATCTTCTTTGTAATAGTAATAGGTGGATATTATGTGAATCCGGATAATTGGTCACCTTTCGCACCCAATGGAGTAGCAGGGGTCTTAAAAGGAGTATCAGCAGTTTTCTTTGCCTATATAGGATTTGATGCTATCTCTACTACAGCTGAAGAATGTGAAGATGCACAGAAAGATTTACCTAAAGGGATGATCTATTCCCTTATTATCTGTACTATTTTATATGTTATTCTAGCCCTGATCCTCACAGGGGTGGTAAAATATAATCAACTGAATGTGGGTGATCCATTGGCAATGATATTTGATGCAAAAGGACTAAAATGGATAGCCGGTATTGTCGCCATAAGTGCAGTAGTTGCAACTGCCAGTGTATTACTGGTATTTCAATTAGGCCAACCCCGTATCTGGATGAACATGAGCAGAGATGGTTTATTACCAAAGATCTTTTCAAGAATACATCCAATATACGGTACTCCTTCATTTTCTACCATACTTACAGGCTTTGTAGTTGCTGTCCCAGCCTTATTTCTAAACCTGGATATCGTAATTTCACTAACCAGCATCGGTACCTTATTTGCATTTGTATTGGTATGTGGAGGCGTATTAGTCTTAAGACAAATGCCAGATAGTCCTAAAAGTAAATTTAAGGTACCTTATGTAAATGGTAAATACATAGTTCCTATCTCATATCTAATGATTATCTTATTTTTACTTATCAAAATGCCTGGGTATTTTCCATCTCTTCTCAGTATAGAAGGCTCCCCAATGATCTTGTTTTTTGCAGTAATTAGTATACTCATAGTGTATACTTATAAAAGAAGCTTTTCATTAATTCCGGTTTTAGGTGTCGTAAGTTGTTTCTACCTGATGGCTCAGGAAAGTCATACCAACTGGTGGCGGTTTCTAATATGGTTGGTAGTAGGCTTAGTTATTTACTTTAGTTACAGTAAAAACCATAGTAAATTAGGTAAAGCTTCCTGATTAATTTTAGATTAAATATCTTTCTTTAGGCATTATTAAACTTAATAATAAAATAAGCTTAGGGTTATAAATCATCCTTAAATTGAGCTAGCTTTGCACTCCCTTGTTGGCAGAAGCATTTAATGTAATCAAAACCCTCACTAATTATTCAACATGAAACTTGATAACTTTCTTCAATTTTTCCTTCCTAAAAACAATAAGTTTTTCCCTTTATTTGAAGAAGCAACTGTAAACCTGGTTACCACTTCCCAAAAACTGGTAGAATTAGTTTCTTTAAAAGACTTTTCCCAGCGAATTACCATTATCAAGGAAATTGAAGATTTAGAACATGTTGGAGATGGATTGGCTCATAAAGTAAATTACGAACTAAACTCGAATTTTATTACCCCTTTTGATAGAGAAGACATACACGCCCTTATGGTTTCTATTGATGATATAGTTGATTATGTGCATGGGGCGGCCAAACGAATGGACCTGTATAATGTGAGGGATATACCCAATTCGTTTTTAGAGTTGGCCAAGGTGAATCTTAGAGCTGCAGAACAACTCCATATTGCTGTTGCAAATCTTAAGAATCTTAAAAACAGGGATGCTATTAAACAAGCATGTATAGAGATCAATTCTCTTGAAAATGAAGCAGATGATATATTTGATAATGCTGTTGCTAAATTATTTGACAATTGTAAAGATGCCATAGAACTTATAAAAATTAAAGAAATACTTTCTGCCATAGAAACTGCAACCGATAAATGTGAAGATGCCGCTGTAATACTGGATGGTATATTAGTTAAAAACGCATAATTAATTTTAATTGTCCAATTGAATTATGACCTTACTTATTATCATTATTGCACTGGCTTTAATATTTGACTTTATCAATGGCTTCCATGATGCAGCTAATTCAATTGCCACCATTGTATCAACTAAGGTACTTACCCCGGTACAGGCTGTTATATGGGCAGCATTCTTCAACTTTGCTGCCTTATGGATATTTGAGTTAAAAATTGCAGATACTATTTCCAAAACTGTACACACAGATGCTATCAATTTATGGGTGGTGTTAGCAGGATTACTGGCTGCTATTTTCTGGAACCTGTTAACCTGGTGGTTCGGCATTCCTTCCAGTTCATCACATACACTCATTGGAGGCTTTGCCGGCGCAGCCATCGCCCATGCAGGATTTGGCATTGTTAATCTCCAGGTAATAGAAAAAGTAGCCCTGTTTATAGTAGTAGCTCCATTGGTAGGTATGATTATGGCTTTTTTAATCACCGCCATTATTCAGTGGCTGTGTCGCAGTGCCAATCCCGGTAAAGCAGAAAAGTGGTTTAAGCGCGGTCAGTTAGCCTCTTCTGCATTATTTAGTCTTGGCCATGGAGGCAATGATGCACAGAAAGTGATAGGTTTAATTGGCGCAGCTATTTTAGTTTATCTCAATACCGCCGGTTTATCAGTAGAAGATGTACCAAGCTGGTTACATGTCACTTTTAATGAAGTACATGGCAAAAAAGCGTTGCATGTTCCGGACTGGATACCCATAGCATGTTATACTTCTATTGCTATAGGAACTATGAGCGGTGGTTGGCGAATAGTCAAAACCATGGGTACAAAAATCACAAAAGTAACTCCAATAGAAGGAGTAGCTGCAGAAACTGCCGGTGCTATTACCCTGTTTATGACAGAATATCTAAAAATCCCGGTAAGTACAACTCATACTATTACAGGGTCCATTATTGGAGTGGGTCTTGCTAAAAGAACTTCAGCTGTCAGATGGGGCGTTACTGTTAATCTACTTTGGGCCTGGATATTAACCATTCCGGTTTCAGCAGTAGTGGGAGCTTTAGTTTATTTGACTGTTAAGTTGTTTGTTTAGTTATTTTATCCCTCTCTTTTTAGTTTTTAGCCCAAACCAATTTAAGCATTTTTCAAGAAGCTTGGTAGCCAGATATCCTGAAGCTGCACCAATAATACTTAATACAATTGTATTAGCAATTTGATGGATATCCAGGCTAACAAGAAAGCCCATTATTGACCCACAAGTTATTGCGTTGTGTTTTGGATGGTCGATTATGTAGTTTATGATTTGATTTTTCATGAGATTAGCTTTTTTGGAATCGATATCCGATGTCCGGTATCCGATGTCCGATTTGTAAAATAATTGTTGGGGCGTATCGCATACGCCCTTTGTGCCAGATTTCCTTTGCACGCAGAGGCGCAGAGACGCAGAATCTAGGTTTGGAAGGATTACTAAAAGGGCGAACACATGGGTTCGCCCCTACATAGAAAACCTGATATTGAGGCGTCAAAATAAGAGGATAGAGAATTTATATATATTAGAAGTTTGCTTAACCTTAACCTCAACCTTAACCTCTTTTATATCATGCAAATAGCTTTTAATTTTTCATTCTCCCTGCACCGTAGCCTGGCTCACCGCAGATATCGCTCCACCAATTACAGTCATATAACCTGCAATGGTGATTACAATAGCCGGTAAGCTAACTGGGGCACTTAAAATGAAGCCGCCCATAGCAGCTATAATCAGACCAACATTCCTTAACTTCTGAAAGAAGGATGGAGTAGGTGCAGTTATTCTGCTTAAGATATCTTTATTATCCGGAGGTTTCGGTATTTGAAACAGCGGATGTGCTAATTCCTTTAATTTCATCGGATTATTATTTTGAAGTGATTAATAGATTTACATATCTCGATCTTAACAAGTGTTTTAATACCACCCCCAGTAATTTATCCATTGCATGCCGGGAGAAGATTCCCTGACCAGCGCCCACAATAGCAGTAACCGGAGCAATACAACCTTTTAGTTCTTTGGTGGCATTATTAGCAGGATGAAACAGTATTAATTGTCGACCCGGAACAGGATTGATCCATAAATGGAGACCCCTTTCTTCAGTCTCTCTGACTTCAACAGGGTATTTACCTTCGGGAATACAGGATATTTGCGGCTGGTTGTCATCCCAGGACAATTCGATCGTTTGACAGATCTCCTCACCCCGGTATGACAAAGTACCATTGGTACCACCAGGTAAATACGTCCGTTCGATTTTTAAATCGCACAAGACCGTATGAGTTTAAAATTAAACTACCGCTACGATTTTAGCGCAAGAACGGGTCTCATCGTTGAAGATGTAATTCTCACCATTCAAAGTCTGATAGTAAACCAGTCTGACCGCAAAGATATTGATACCTGTTCCGGTTGGCGGTGCTGGAATAGTCAGGGTAATATTGTGTGGAGCATCATCTAAAGCAATGAGGGATTCGGTTGCCTGCACTGTGTTGGAAATACCATGTGCAAAATCCACTTTGGTCCAGAACAGGTTGAAACCTGCTTTATGCGCTGCCAATGGTTTTAACAGATCAGTTGATGGTTTTAAACCGGTAATAGTTAATACACCATCATCTGTATCAAGGGTGAAATCCTTCAATAAGATGGAATCTAAGTTAGCTCCATCATTAAAGTCAAATCCATTCAGAATGGCCTGACCTGGTGCATCTGCTATACCTGCTGCTACAGTTCTTAATCCACGATCATGGGTAGCATCCTGGTTCTTCACAGCAGTTAAAATAGAGAATAATCTGTTGGCAGCATTGGCATCCTGTACATCAAGTACAGCAGTTCTCAAAGATTTTCTCAATACGCCTCCTGCTTGAGCGACATTTCCGAATTCTGCAATATTCTCCCTGGTTCTTTGGAAGTTAGGATCAGTTTGGATCCTGGCTTTTGACATTGAAGCTTTCTTCCTTACAAAATAACCTCTTTTTGTTTTTACGAAGGTTAAGTCACCGACTGAACCTTCGAGTTTAATAAGACTCGATTGACGTGCCATGGGTAATGGTTTTAAAATTGTTAAATAATTAATTGTGTGTTGTTTTGCGGCCGCAAGAATTTTCCTGATTATGCGCTTGAATCATTAAAGAGAAATGCTATAGTCTTTAAAAAAGCTATTCTGCTAATTTTTATCAGTACATTGATGTTCTATGTCTTTAATTAAAATAGTGTGGGAGCAATTAGCTTTTAAAAGGTAGCACTTACTTTTAATAATCCTAAAACATAAATTGGATAAGTGATTCTTATATATAACGCACGCACTTTTCAAAAACAGAGAAAAAGTGTCGTTTTTGGCGCTTTTGTCATAAGTATTTTTAAATGGTAAAATATTACTAATGTAAATGATTGAATATAAATTAATTATGGCCTAAAATATTTTTAGTTAAAGTTTTTTGTTTTTTCTTTAAATATAATTATAGTGATATTAATAAATGTAATCTTACTTAATTTTGAATGTTTTGCTTGAAAGGGACAGCTCGGGAGCTGTCCGTACGTCCCATATTTTTGAATGTATCGCAACTAGTTGCGATTTTTATAACATCTACAATTTAATTCCTTGGCTGTAATATCATTGTTAGTGAATTGAATATTTATTCATAAATATATGTAAGAGCTGTTTACACCCTGCCCTCTTTTAATTGAACAGTGTACAGTGAACAGTTTAAATTTAACATAAATGGATATTATGAATAAGGGCAACCACAAGGGATTGCCCCTAAAAAATTCACCTTTTACTTTTCACTTCGAATTTCTTAGCCTTTCTGAACAGCTCTCTTACCAGAAACACCAGTTTGCCCTTCACCAGAATCACCGGGCATTGCCCCTTCATCTGATTTTTGTTTTGAAGAGATTATTAGTTTTATTGGCTTTATTTCCATAAGGTCCTCATAGAGGGTATCCATAAGTAACTTCATAGCTTCTTCTACTCCTGACCCCATTCCCTGGCCTGTATGTTTTAAAATGGAGTAAGAGACCAAAAAGATTTTGACACAAATACTTATGGAAGATTTACAATTCCTGCAATTTTAAAATTTATATGTTGGGGAGCAACAACAAAAAAGGGTAAAGCATTTAACAGGATAAGTTTAATTAATTCATTTAAATTTAATTCAGTTTATTCTGATGATAAAAATATAAATAAAGATAAAAACTATACCTATATAAATTCAAAGTTTGACTTCTATTTAACTCCAAATTTAGCTTTCAATGTAACTTATGTTAATGGAAATGAGGAACCAATATTTAAGTTAAATAACTCTTTAAGCTTTGGTTTAACATTAGCTAGATAATATAATTCCCAAAAAACACAAAAGCTGTTTAACGCTAAATCGTAAGTAAATAACACTATGAATTCAAATAAAATAAGAAAAGAAGAAGACTTAATAGATTTATCCAGAAACCCTTTAATTAATATCCTAAACTCATTAAAAGTTTCTATTAAAACTCAGACTGATCCAAAATTAATTCCAAATTTGGACCAATCTCATGAGAGCATGGTTAGTCTTAAAAAGGCTATTGCTTCTTTAAAAGAAATGACGAAAGATAAAAATTTAAGAATTAATAAAGATTCAGAAAAGGGATTTCATTCTATTGTTTCTTTAGAAGGAAATGAAATCAGTTTTAATGAATTAACTAAAATGGGTTCAATATACATTGCTAAGGCAAATGTTGAAGATGCACACATGAAATTAATTAATTTGTTAGCAAATAAAAAAGAACGAAATACAAATCCTAACTTAATTCAGGAATCAATAGTGGGCATGGTTGGTGAACAGATGTCCAAAGAATTTGTGGGTCTTCAATCTGAAACAGTTTTAAACTTAATTGATGAAAATATAAATGAATTAACGGAGGCAGATTTCCTTAATAATTGGAAATGGATCATGAAAATGATCCCTACTGTTGGCGCTTGTAGAGCTAAATATCCTGGTTACCCTGCAGGTGGTGATCAGGGAATCTTTAATATTACTGAAGATCAAGGTCAAGAAGTTTCAATTGCATTGTTAGGAGATTGGGCATCTAATACTGATAAAGCCCGCAATATTGCCGCATTAGTTGGTAATGATATGGATTATTCGATTCATCTCGGGGATACTTATTATACAGGTAGCAAACCTGAAATTCAGCAAAATTTTGAACATAAAAAAGGTGGAACCTGGCCATTTGGAAAAAAAGGAAGCTTTGCTTTATTAGGCAATCACGAGATGTACTCAAGTGGTAAAGCCTATTTTGAAGACTTACTCAAAATGATGGGTAGTAAGGCCCCGGGAAATCCAAAGCAAAAAGCAAGTTATTTTTGCCTTGAGAATAATTTTTGGAGAATTATTGCATTGGATACAGGATATGACTCTTTGGATAAAATTATCGCTGAAGCACCAGATACAGATTTAGTGTTATTGGAAAAACAAATTAATTGGTTAAAAGAGGTAATATTTAAGGATGAAAATGATAAAAGAGGAATTATCATATTATCTCATCATCAAAATCTTTCAGCATTTAATGAAGAATATAAAAATCCAGGTAAAACTTTAGCTGCTTTAATACCTGAGGGCAGAAAATTTATATGGTTTTGGGGACATGAACATAGATTATCTATTTATGGAAAAAATATACTTGAACAGGAAACTCCAGACAATTTACCTGTTAAAAATAATATATCATTTTATGGAAGATGTATTGGGCATGCTGGTCAACCTCCCAAAATAAACGAATTACCGGTAAATACCGGCAGAAATCTTGTTTTATATGATAATAGATATAGTCATACAGTGCATACAACTGATGATATTGATGTAGGTTATTATGGTTACGTAGTGTTAAAGTTAAATAATGATATCCTTACAATTGAGTATTTTGATGATGATAAAAATAATATGACTGATGGGAAAAGCTTAATTCTAAAGGAAACTTGGCTTGTTGACTCAAAAGGTGATTTAAATAGTCTTGGTATAGATGACTTAACAATGGATAGAACAGATGAAGCGCAAAAATTGACTTATTACGATCACGCCTTTATCAATTAAATAAGATATTACCGCCTCTTTATCTCAATATAATATTTAACATTAGTTTCATTTTTAACCAATTAAAACGTAACAACATGGAAAATGCAATTCAAAAGGGAGAAGTCCGCTGCTATTTTGTCACCGGAAAATTCTCAGGAAGTCTTGGAGACACTGGTAAAGATATCACTAAAGCAATTAATAAGGATTTAGAAAAGTCCCAAGGAATTAAAGTGAAGAGTATTGGCCTAAGTCAAGTTTATGATCGAGATGCTGATAGTGAGATTCAAACTACAGCTATTGTCGCTTTTGAATAGCTGCTTTGTTTTTCTTCTTCTTTCTATTTTCATCAAATTTGCAAAATGTATAAGCACTTGTCAACATTAGAAATAATGTGGTAAGTGCTTTATTATAAAAATGAAAATGCCGGATGTTATTTTCCTGGATTTAAATATGCCTTTAAAAAATGGTTATGAATGTCTTTAAGAGATTAAATCTGATGAAAGCTTAAAAGATATCCCGGTAATTATATTCTCAAGTACCAATTCAAATCAAGAAGTTGATTTTACTTTTAATTCGTGTGCTAATCTCTATATTACAACCCCAAATTCATAAACTAATCATAAAAATATTCTTACTGATATTTTTGAGTTAAAATATAAAGATTATTTACCTCAAACAGAGCGGAAAATGTATTATTTTGTTTATTTTAACGAGGTATTAATTACAATAATCTTTTACATTCTATTTTTTAAAATTATTAAACATCTTAAATATGAAAAACAAAGCAATATCTTATCATGATGTACTTCTCAGGAATGGTTTTACTGAACAAACAGGCTCTTTAGTGTATCTGAAAGAATATCATTATAATTCGGTTAAACTCGAATTAATCACACACGATTTCATTTGTCAGAAACTAGTGTGCATTTATGAGAATCCGGTACGGGCCTGATGGGTCGAAAAGCAAAAGATTGGTTGTATAGCCAACGAAATTATTTAGGATTGCCGGGGTTGATTGAAATGGATGTGATGGATATCTGAGCTGGTTTTTCGTATTCTCAAAACGGAGTTTTGTTGTCATACCTAAGTAGGCACAGCCTACGCCGAGCGGGGGTATGTCCTATTTGTTTAATTTTTCAATTTCACAAATTTTAATACTTTTTATAAGCTTTTCACTATTTAAAAAATAATCTTTAATTTCATTTAAACAACCATTATGAAATGAAATAAATACACTATCTTTTTTCATTAAACATTTGGTAGTAAGATATTTACTATAATTTTCAGAAAGAAAAAATATTTTTCCTTTAAATTTACCAACTGAAATAGATTTAATATTGATTAAATGATATTGTCTATTTTCATTTATTATTTTTTCGAGAGAATCATTTGACATATTAAAATTAGAAAAAATGCCATTTTCTTCCTTCCATACATTTAATCCTTTTAAGCCTGAATATAAACTTAAATATGTAGGACCCAATCCTTTTCTATTATGACTTGCAAATACTAAAAATGTACAAAATTCATTTTGTATTTTAGATTCTAATTCATAATTAAAATATTCTAAATTATTCAATTCAATTTGAAATCCTTGTAAATTGTTCTTAATTTTTAGTAAATTTTTTTTTTGATTACACCCAAACCCCAAAATAAATAAAATACATAATAATTTAATCAATAAATGAAGTTTCATAATTAATTACATTTTAAAAGTTTATCTAGTTATTAATATAAACTGCTAATTTACAATTTAAAAATTTTTATAACTTTGGAGATAAGCAATTTGAACTTTCAATTCAATCATATTCTTTATTGTAATATATAATGAATCTATTATGAATTGACGATAAGATCTTTTATTCATATACACATGCATTAAATAATTTATTGCTAAATTATTATACTTTCTTAACTCAACATTTAAAATCAAAGAAAATTAGTGCACAATACTATATTTAGGATAACGTAATGCATTAAACTATTTTAAATATTTAAATTAGTCTATTGTTTATTTTGAAAAGAAATATTTCAATTTAAAAATTAAAAATACTAGGTTTTATTGATTTTAACCAAATTAAATTATACTACTTAATTTAAAAAAAATCCATTTACCGTAATTATTTGTTGAATCATATCAGGGTGCATTTTAAATTCTTTTATAATATTTTCAAATGTCTGATGTTGATATATCAATGTTCCTATATAACTTGAATCTCCATTCCACCCTAATCCTTGGGCATCAGTTATACCAGCAAAATGACTTGTTATATGTAATAAAAGAAACGCAAATAAACGATCAGGATTATCTTCTATATTATTAGAATTATAATGTTGTGGATCAGTGTTTTTAAAAAAAGTAGTATATTGATCTATAGCATTAGAATTTGATAATGCAACAGATATTTCTTTCCCAACATGTTCTATGCCTTGGGGTGCATATTGTGGAAACCAGTCTCTCATGAAATCCACATAGTCTGGTGGAGAAATAACACCACATTTTTTTAATTCTGGGAATAAGGTTTCCATTGTAAACAAATTTCCAATAAAAAGAATTCCATCATTTGTGTGAATTTTTAATTTTTTTAAGTTTTCTGAATTATAAATTGGTTTAATATTAATTTTTATACCAGCAAGTTTATAAAATGCTTTTGCTTGATTTACAATACTATTTAAATCTAAATTATCATCGTCTAAATAAACATAAATATTACCATGTTCAGCACTTTTGCCATCAAACATATCATAAAAATTAGTACTAACTTGTATATCCAAATTTTTTGTATTTTTATCAATAATAGTTTCTATTACTTTTACATCAATATACAACTTACTTTTATCAGGTAAACTGGTTATGGCACCCATTGTTTGAGTGCAATTACCTAACTGATCATATCTATCAATTTCAGCATGTTTAACATCAAATAAGCTACCAAGACCAGCAAAAAAAGATTTGATTTCAGCATTAATATTATGTTCGATATTGTCTTTTGTATAAATTAAATTTACAAACTCATCAACATCTGGAGATGGATTTGTTATCGATTGATTATCATTTATATCATCAAAACTAATTTTTTTAAACCCTTGTTGTTCTAAAAATGCTGTAAAATCTGGTATATCCAAACATTCACCACACGACTCCCTAGTTAAACAACAACTCACCTTGTCTAAGGTATATGACTTTAACTCATTCAACCCACTAATAATTCCATTTTTAATAATTACAGGATCAAGGGAAACATTTAACTTACTTAAAACTTTACCCTGGATATATCCAAATAATTCTGATTTTAAGCAATGCAAGCCTCCTGTGGTAGGAAGTTTAACTCTAACGTAATTCGTTATGTTTCCTTTAGTATCTAATACTCTCGAAATCATCAAATAATATGTACTTTGAGCTTTAATAATGTCTTCAGCCTCATTTATAATCTTGTCAACCCCACCATCCATCTTATCATTATGCAAATAAAAACCATAATCATATACTTTAAACGCTGATTGAAAGGCAGTTGGTAGGGCAAGATCCAAATCAGTAGCTGCTGTGTTCAATTCAGTTTGATAAGAACTCAAATCAATTCCAGTTGCATCCTGCATCCTTACATAATAAACAGTTTGAGCATTAAGCTCACAAAGGGATGTAAAAAGGATCCATATAAACGCGAAGAAAATCTTAGACTTAAACATATTGATTGCATTGACTGAGTTAAGATTATTGAATTATTATTTCTATTTCACTTGATACCAGGCTTTCTGATCCATCCATAAACTTTGCTATTAATTTATAATGGTAGGTGTGTTTAGGAATGAAAGATGGCTGAGTGTTACTACCGGAACCATTGCTACTGAATATACCTCCGGAGTAACCTCCAATAGTTTGTTTGCCATAATTGTAAGCGATAGTAAAATCAGTATATTTAAAATGCATTATACCATTTGAATTACCTAGTAGTATAAAAGAGTTATCCCATTGACCTAGTTTATCCATTCTGAGGTACTTGTAACTTCTATAAGGAAGGGTATCAATTTGCCTGAATACCTCAAAGCCTTCCAGATCAGGATTAGTTAGGTAATAAAAATTTATTTTAGCTTGTTTGTTGGATTTAAAATTGAAAGTATCAACTACACTGGTTGGGGTTCCTACAAAGAATGGAGCTGGTAAAAAACCATTCCTGAAAGCTTTCAATTTTAATATTTTAGAGCTACTCTTCAGGTTAGCATCATCAATAGCCAGTAATCTATAGCTATATAATTTTCCTGCATCACCAAGACTATCATAAAATTCAGTAATTGGTTGTTGCTTTGGAAAACTAACCAGATCGCGCCATGATCCTTCATTAGCAGCCCTTCTCTGGAAAACATGTCTAACTACATCAGTACTAGTACTTGGATTCCACTTAAAGCTAATACCACCTTTCTTTTGCTGGTAATTTGTAATTACAGGTGATGCCGGTGGTAAAATATCAGGTCTTTTCAATGCACAAGCTGCACTATAATTGCTTCTATTATCCCTATAGTCATAGACCAGGATTTTAAAATAAACATAGTCGTTCAATATGTTTAAATTAGGACTATAGTAAAAAGAAGTGTCTTTTACTCCATCTTTTGTTAATTGGGTATACATTCCATTTTCAGTGTTACTATAAAAGACTTTATAACCAGCTGCATCGACACTAGTAGATGGTGTCCATGAAATATGCGCCAACGCTTCATCATTAACCGTACAATTTACATGTTGGGTGGCTGAAGGTGGAATTGTATCTAAAGGTTGACCTACCTTATATTCTGTTCGGATAATATTAGAGTTTATATCCTTATATTCAAGTACATAATAATTAACACTATTAGGATGCATATCAAGATATGATCTCACCGAAGAAGCCATCCAGGATGTATCCACATAATTATATCTACTATCTTCTGATTTTGCACGCATTAACCTGAATCCTAAAACAGAATCATTATAGCTGGAAGGCATTTGCCAATAAACTCTTAATCTATCATCTTTTGATTGATCAATACTGTCCATATGAATTGGTGCAAGAATTGGATCTGGCCATGCCATTACATGAATTGTATCAGACCAGGGTCCTGGAGTATCAAAAGGGGTGTACCCTTGCAATCTATAAATATATTTGTGCTTATATTCCGGCACAGAATCTACACAAAACATCATACCTTCATGATAATCCTTTGAGCTTTTATCTGCAAAACTTAATATTGGTTTTTTATTAACCTTTTGATAAGACGATCCATTATTGCTTGATCTTTCTAAATCATAATAAGAGTAGGCATATTGCTTATCTACTAATTTCCATTTTATTCGAATGTTCTTTTTATCTCTGGCATAACCTATATCGCCTGGAGGTGGCCATGTTTTAACTGAATATGTTGATGCAGTTGTAGTTCCACCTTCTACTTTAGAATCACCTTTATCAACCAATGAAATTATATAGAAGTACTTACTATTAGTATCAAAGCTATTATCTTCAAAATAAAATCCAAATCCTTTTGCAATATCTAAACTGGCATCCGCTGTCCACATAGCCATATTATAAAGATTTCTTTGATCCCGCGCTTTATCAAGTGCTTCTTTTGGTGTTAATCCGCTGATATTTTCGATTTCTAATCCATGATCAAATAGGATTTTTTTTCCTAAGGCTACTTTATCATTGTGAGTTAGGTTGTTCCAATATTCTTCTGACTCAGCATTAATTTTTTCACCTAAAACTAATTTAGATTGAAGCATATCTTCCTCAGTAAGAGGCTCACCATTTGATTCAATTGTCATCCGGGTTAAGGTATAACCATGTTGAATTCCATACATTAAAGTGGTAATATTCATGGGCCTCCATCGAATATGAATCTTAGATCCATCATAGTAACTTGCCCCACTAATTTTAAAATCAGTTTGACCATTCCCATCGACTGCAGCACCAGGATCGTCTGCAGTAACTGTACCTTGGCTTCTAGCTATACCTGAAATAAATACCAATATTAACAGGAGTAAATATTTTATATTTCTCTTCATCTTAGTTGATTTTTATTATTTTTTGAGATCCTAAGAACTGCATTTTATTATTATAAACCATAGCTATAAAAAGACTGGATGGTTGATTTTGAATAGATACTTCTATCAATTTACTAACTTCATCTTTGCTTATTAACTTGCCATTAATATCCCTAAGTTCAATAGTTATTGATTCGCCTGAATTATTTTCAATTTTAATATTATCTTGGGTGATGGTTGGGTATATTTTAATACCTTCAGGTAATAAATTATTTGTAGAAGTTTTAAGTTTTACTTCAATAATCTGAATATCCTTACAACCGTTACTATCTGTTATAGTGCAGGAATATATTCCGGGAGCAAGATTGTTTTGATTAGGATTTGGAGGCAGGTTGTTACTCCAACTATAAATATAAGGACCTGAGCTGCCATTAATGGTCAAATTAATTTGTCCATTATTTTGATTCACATCAGAATTTTTAATTACCACATTTGTAGAAAAGGATGGGATTTCTTTGAGTAATACTTGAGCTGTTACAGTTTTTCCAGATCCATCGGTAATTGTAACAGCATATAGACCTGAATCTAAAAAAGCCAGATAATCTTCTGGTGAGTCATTAAAGTTCCAGTGGTATTTGAAGGGCCCTTGGCTTCCTTTTATTTCAACATGTAATATACCAGTATTTGTTTTATTACATTCAGGTACATGGTCAATTACAATTTGTGCTTGTAGGGTTTCGTAAGGGGGATCAAGAATATAAAACCTTTTCTTTATACCAGCACTATCTGCCAGAAAATATAATACTGAATCACGGCCAAATATATAATGTAATCCAGAAGCTGAACCAGTATCAAAATCTTTGACTAATTTAACATCGTCAATTAATGGTCCAATAGACCATAATTCAGAACCAGTAACTCCGTCATCTCCTCTGAAATAAATTTTATTATCAAATTTTATAGGATAATATTCAAAAGAGTAATTTGATAATATTTTTTTAAATTTCTTTACAAGACTTGTTCCTGTTTTAGTTCCATCAGTTCTATACAAACTATCTGAACTGGCAAAATATAAAAAACCGTTAATGTTCCCTAATATAAAACCATGATAAAGGTAAGGCAGTAATGTATCTATTGTTTGGTCTAATGGATTGTAACTTAAAATCTGTCTTTTTTGAGATGAAAACAATGCCTTACCCATTGCCATTCCAATTAAATCACCACTGTTTAAATTTACATCAGGAGATAAATTATAAATAATCTTAGCCGTTTTAGTTTTTATATCATAAGTATAAAGTGCATCCCCAGAGTTTATACTATAAGCTGAAAAAATGAAATTATTTTGATAATCAGGATAAAGATTAGTAATTGAATATTGTCCTGTTGATGTATTTGGTATTCTTATTATTGTTGAATTAGCTTTAATTCCATCTGTTATAAAAATAGTGCTGTCTGAATAATAAACTTTCTTACCTAAATAATTTCTATCTCCGATAGATTCTGTAAGTCGAAAAACACTGTCTTTAATCATTATAGGAGCTAAATTAGGATCATCAATGGTCCAAAATGAAGTATAAAGATTTTCCTGTGTTTTAAAATAACAAAGCTTTGAATTACTAATACTTCTAAGATAATAGTAATCATAGACAGTTGCATCATTTACATAATCACTTATTGTAAGGTCATTTATACTAAGTTTAAGAATGAGAGATTTATTATCAGGTCTATTAATTGTAAAAAAAATATTACCATTTAATTTTTCAAAATTTGCGGGTCTAGATTGAGAGAGCCCCGGATTAATATCAAAGATTGTATCTATATCTGTATTCACATCATGTATTTCTAGCTCCCTTTCTATTAAAGTCTGAAATAAAACTTTATCATTTATCCTTATAAAATCATAGGCTGGCCATAATGTACTACTATATTCACCAATCTTTGGTATGTTACAACAATATTGTTGTGCATTTATAAATGATAAACTTAATATTAAAAAAAGATTAATCAGAAATATTTTCATGGTTTAATAAGTTACATTTTGTAAATATGTGGTTGTATTAATTTTTTTATAAGGAATCGTATATTTCCATTCAATTTTGTAAACACCATGGTACATTTCTGGTACAAAATTTGAACTGACATCCCTATCAGGTGTAGGTGCATCAGCCCAAATTCCTTTATTAAAATCATAACAAGGAATATATCCTGAATCTTCTGACGCTATTTTCGTAGAATAGTAACCAATTGAATTCATAGCTTTTTGTGCAGATCTCACAGTTTGCCATATATAAGTAAAAGCCTCTTTTGAAGGTGGTATAACTTCGGGTGCCTCATATTCACCACCTTTATAAATTCCAGGTCCTAAAGGAGGGTTATTATTTGATTTTGGACTGCCAAATATACCTTCTTGTAATACACCCGTATAAAGCCCTTTAGAGTTAACCGCCGGAGAAAAAGAACCGTAAAAACCATTGTCTAAAGTAGATGAACTAAAACTTAAAACATATTTAAATTCATATGGAGTAACACAAGCAGGGTCGCTATTTGTATAGAATCCAGATATATAAATATGATCTGTTAACCTATTTGTCAAACTTGGAATTCCTTTAGAGAAACATGGTTCATCAGTATATGTATCTTCACATTTATAATGATTAAGTTTTTTATTTACTATTTCAAGCCAATCAGCTGGTGGAATTATTTTATTACTTATAATACTTGAAGTCTCAAATTCATCAAAGGATTCAAAACTTGAGGCAGTCGAATTATACTGATTAATAAATATTCTTGAATTAGCAAATTCTCCATAGATTGAATTAGGAACGAATGTAGATGCGGCCTTAAGTACATCCATTTTTTCAGTAAATGTGCTGTATTGGCTTGTTTTAAATTTATAACTAAATAATAAGTTCTCTTCAACATTTTGGCTTCCTTCCGGATCACTGGGTTTTAAATCACTTATACTTACCAAAATTAGTTTATATGTAGTACTATTTTCAAGCATATTTGGAGGCAAACTAAAAGATATTTCCTGTGTGCTATAACTATAGTTTGCATTAAGAGTAATTTCTGCATCGGTTGTTAAATTTCGTATTTTAATCTGAAGCTTTATCTTATTATAGCTTGATAAGATATTAGGTTGTCCATAAATTAAACTAATAAATCCCTTGTGCTCATTCCATTCATTTTTAAGAAAATTGGGTTGATCCAACATCGGATATGCGGCTTTTACATTTCCAATACGAATTTCTTTTAAATCATATTCCCGAACTTGGAAATTTACTGATTCATTTTCGGTATAAACAACAGTATTAGTTTCATCTACTAATGAATATTGCACCGCCAAATGGTAATGTCCATTTGATTTTAAAAGATTTTTTGAGATGAAATCAATATTCTGGCCATTGTTAGTATATTTTGGATCACCATATTGAAGGTTCGGATCATCATATGAAGTCAACTTTAATGAATCTCTTATGACTGTATACGACTTTGAGTTATTTCCATTTACATCTGAAAGCTGAATTTTTTCACCTTCTTTATAATTTAAAATAACAGTGGGATAAGTTTCTTCTGATAATCCATCCATTTTATCTCCTGGTGCAACAGTACTTATTAAATCAGCAGATATTTGATTTCCTCCTCCAGATTGAGGTATACATTGTTCTCCTACATTAAATTCACAATCCCAACCAATATCTCCTAAAAATGTATTAATAGATGCATGTAAATAACCTCTTGCCCAAAAAGGATTGGGTAATTTTACTTGAACTAATGCTGCGACCGTTGCACCAACCATATCAATACCTGCTAAGTATAATTCACCACTAATTAGTATATATGCCTGACCCATTGCGTACCATCCATTTATACCGATTTGTCCATTAGAATTGGTACAGGTTAAATCTTTATACTTGAGTAGCATAATATCGAACCCTAAAATTGCTTTAGCCTCTACACCCACATAATCTGTGTTTCCAATTTCAGCATTAAAATCTGCCCTTACTCCAAAGCAAAATCCTGCTCCAGAATTTCTTAATCCATAATTATTATTATCAGACTTAAAATCTGAAAAATAATTGGTAATTTCAGTTGGAGGATCAGGAAAATTAGGTACTACAGTTCCAATACAGAAATAAGCTGAAAGGCTTAATGTGGCAAAACTAGCAACTTCAAAAGTAACTCCAGCCCTTTCTTGTGGGGTTCCAATATATAAGTACCATTTAGATTTTTCAAAATGCAAATTTGAATATACAGCCCTATCATTTGGTGCTGAACCATGTAAATGATGATCTAAAGTATTAATAAATACTTCTAAAGTACCATCAAATATAAAATGCGGTTGGAAAACCAGGGCAATTTTAACATTTGCAACAAGGTCACCAGCAATAGGAGAATGTCCAGGAGTTTGTTCTGTTGAAATATTGCCGGTTGGGGGTTTCATAAATACAGCATGCCCATTTAAAGTAACTGATTGTATTGAGCCATTTGCAAATACCATCGCAAATCCAACATTGGCATAAAATGTTTCACCTTTACCCAAGCCTAACACACCTTCAAAACCAAAATCAACAGAAGGGTCAATAGCATATTGTACTGTAGACCTAGTGTCGCCCGTTGGCATTGAAGAATTATGATCAGGGTTATTACCACTTGGTTGAGAACAGTCCATATTTACAAGACTTCCGGTTGCTTTCATCCCTTTATAAAAGCCTCCACCCAATGCTGTTAAATTAATAGGTGGAAATAAAGGGATACCTTGGCCTAAACAAGCAAAAAAGTCTACATAAAAATATCTTTTACCCGAACCCTTCTTTCCAAATTGAGCAGAAGCTGTTAAACCAAATGTATTATTAAACATTTCAAATTTCGCATCTACCCATGCCTTCCAGCCGTTACCCCAGGTTGCATCTTCTTTAAAATATTCAAGGCACCCTGCAATATGTGCCTTTGAAAAGCTACCATCTACACAGAATTTTGATATAGCAAAATCATCATAAACCCATTTTTGGCGACCATCTTCTTCTTCGTATTTTCCTATAATGTGAAATTTCCCGCCTGCTGCTAAACCCAAATCCTTTTTTGGATCGTTTGGAGCGTCAGCAGTTAAGGCAATAAAAGCAAAAAATGTCAACCCTGGTTTTTCAGGGTTACCTTGATAGTTTTCTATAGAAATATCATCTACACTAAAATAAAAACCTCCAATTTGAGATGAGATAGAAACCGGTATATTCCAATGACCAGGTTTAAAATAAGGCTGTATATTACTTATTCCTAAATTTTCAAATTTTATATCTGCAAGCTCTATATAATTTCCTCCAGCAAAATCTTGGTTAATACTTAATTTTCCGTTCAATGTCGCTTCAGCCTGGAAATTATTGTTTAAATATTTTACTGAAATAAATGAGGTGTTTTCTATGGTTACCTGACCAGCATTCCACATATTAATACACATCCCATCTTTAGGTAAATTTAATGTAAATGTAAAGTCTAAGTTCTTAGAAATTGTACAGAGGTAGGTTAAACAATCTGCATCACTTAATTGATTATTATCACAGTTGGCCTTCTTCAATATTGGCACATTAACTACACCTCCAAAACCTGCACTTGTTAATTCATTTGCAACGACACCAATATTTAGGTCGGAAATTGAAAATGCCCAGCCATTCAAATTACCATCATTTAAACTCAAAATATTAGTAGCAGTAACACTGGCACTTAAACCGAGGTTATCAAAAATGGCAGTCACATTAACTGCAGTGATATCTGAATTGTTTTTGTGCCACTTATTTGGTAAACTAACGTTAAAATTTTTCAAGTAAAGGCCTTTCCATAAAGGGCTGAATTGTTGATTATTTAAAAAAGGTGAAGAATATCCGGTTGGAAATTGAATTGAAGTGCCATGTGGTGATTCAGTATCACTTAAATCAAGAATTATATCATCTGCAATCCATTTAAAGTCATTTAAGCCGGTGATAATAAAAGGATCAACTTTTGCGTCTATATATAAGTTACCCCAAGATTCTAAGAGTACATCAATATTAGCAGAAACAAGTTTTGTTTCATCAGTTATTATTTCATGAGTATTTTTATCTAATGGTGTAAGATATTTTCTACAAACTTCAGCTTTTGCTACTACATTTATTTTTTGAAAACCATCACAATTCCATTCAATAAAAGTTTTATGGTTTTGTGCATCTTCCTTTAATAAAGTTAATCTTAAACTATTATTAATTCGCACTGCAATATCTTCATCAAGATAAATCCTGGGATTTCCTCCACTCAATGGAGGACCATTTGGACCTAAAACTATTCCTTGTTCTTTAAAAACAACTCTTTTACCTGATTCAGTTATATCAAGAATAAAGTATACATCTGCTGATACATTACTCTCAGTTATAATAATATTATCCAGGTACATATGAAAATACTTACCCTCTTTTGAATTTAAAATATCAAAAGGCTGGTATTCAACAATATTACCTCCAGTTAAAAAAGTTTCGCGTGGGCTGTTTGCTATTTTCTCTAAAATGAATGCCCGATCTACTCCATAGATATTACTTGCACCATTTAAATACTCATAATTTATTGCATCCAGACTGATTCCATCTTTGAATTTAAACTCAGTCCCATCATAATTAGAGACAAGTGCAGGTGAGTTCCATATGAATTCATCATTAGGCTTTTCATTTTGGAAACCAATTATTGATTCCTTAGTTTTATTAATATCATTATAGCCATATTCCTCTTTAAGCCTTTTATCTATTTGCTCAAAAAGTAATGTATCAACTTCTGCATATAGCCATTCTTCAAAAGCAGTAGGATCGCTATATTTTTGAACCTCAGTTTCGGTAAAATGTTTAATTTTATCTTTAATAACATCAGCAATTTCCTTGTATTTATCAGTATTATTTATATCTAAAATCGCATCAATAACATCAAGCTTCAATTTTAATTTTCCGAGTTCCAAATCACAATTGTATAAATCTACATGTTTGTTTTCCATATTCTGTATAGCTACAGTTCTTGGATCAACATCCCCGGAAATGGTTGTCTGGAATTTTACTAAACTGGATTGGAATTCCTTATGCATTCCTTCATCTAGATATTTATTTCCAACACCAAAAATAAAATCACTTTTTAATTGTTCATTAGGATCTGAAGAATGGTCAGCGTTATATTGATTGAATACAGCCTGTAAATCTGTCTTTATTAAACCACAATCATGTCTTTTACTTGCAATTTGAGATTCAATTTCATCTTTTTGAAATTCAATTCTAGGTCTTATTTTATCTTCGTCTATTGTACCACAATTTTGATCAAAAAAATCTTCTCCTACTTTTGTGGTTGGATTATTAGGGTCAGGCTGTAACCAGAAGTAAGGGCCCAGTATTGCAGGGTTACATGGCTGCCCGTTAATGTCAAAACCAAATCTATTACATCCAGCAGGGTTATAAGGACTACCTGTATCTTTATAATTACCGTTAGCATCAAAACCATTTGGATCATAATGAGGGTCATATGGTAAATCAGGATCATTCCCATCATATGGTGGTTTTATATAATTGCCATTTATATCAAAACCATTTTCATCCCACAGTTCACCTGTATTGGTATTTATTCCATTATCGTCCCACTCCTTTTCAGAATTTGGTTTAACACAAATGGCACCTCCTTCTGAAACATTACCACTATATAAACTGGTTTTAATTGCATCGTTAATTCCTTTAACTGTTCCTGTACAAATTCTACCATCCAAATCTATAGCAGTTGCTGACCATTCAACTGCTAAATAACGACCCAAAAAAGGCAATAACATATTCCCTAAACCTTTAAATCCTGTTCCATCAACCTGCCAACTAGAAACATCAATAAAAAAACCATTTATATATAATGTAGTAAAATTAAATGTTCCATGAAAACTTCCTCTGCATGGTTCAATAGTTACATCAGAACCACAAATAATGGTCCTGGTAATATCTTTTCGCTTTATATTTCCTATTAATATCCATTCACTATAAAATTTAGATTTGCCTCCATCTTCCAAACATACTCTTTGAATATAAACCTGGTAATCATGGGAATCATTTAAATTATTTAAGGCAAAATCATGTTTTACGAAAATATCATTCTCTTTTGCTACTCTAGGGATTTCATCGCTTATATCTAATACTTTAATTTTATGGTAATAAGATTTAGGGTTTTCTGATATTGAATCCCATTTTATTAAATATTCATTATCTTTTACTAGTTTAATTTTTGTTCCGGTAGGAGGTAAACATTCGGGAATTGTATTAAATAAAACAGGCACCGAAAAGTACTTCAGACCATCTGCTTTATCAGATTGAATTCTATATACTAAATCAGTTTTATTTCCGATATTACTATTATCCAGGTTTATTGAGAACTTACCAGAATTAGGGCATAAATTATTTGAAACAAGTTTAAGTACAGCAGTATTAATATTATAAAGCAATATGTGTACATATTCTGAATTTGTATATTCTGCAGGATTCCAACTAAACACCAATTCATTAGTTTGCTTGTTAAGCTTAGGTTGGGATAATACGGGACTTGGAATATCAGATAACGTAAATTCAATAGTGGTAGAATAGGCATGGATATTGAATAAAAAAAGGATTCCTATTAAAATAACCATTCTAGGAAAATCATAAAATTTATAAGTGTTAGTTGTCATAATCTTCAAAATTTAATGAATCTTAGGCGGAAGGTAAAAATATTTATTTAAATTATAATATGTTTCATGAAAAAAAATTAATATTGCATAATAATTTAACTTTTAAAAAGTCTATATGAAAAGTTTAATCTGTTTTTCTCTTATAATATGTGGCTTATATTCTTTGAATGCCCAGAATATTGATAATAGTAAAATATTAACTATTAATCAATCTGTATTTAAGGTTGAGTTAATAGATGAAAATATGAATCCACTACTAAATTCTATATCCTGTAATTGTTACAATGATAAATTTCCTTCATTGCATATGGTTGGAATAAATTGGAGTATAGGATCAGGGGGTGATATGAATTTTGAAATTATACCAAATGATAAAAAAGATGATTTGGATTTTATTTTATATAAATACAATAATGAATCAGAATCTCCAGAAGAGATTAGATGCTCGGCATCAGGTAAAACATTTGGTTCTAGTTCAGCGATTAATTGTGATTCTCATATTGGAATAAATGAAAACTCCAAATACATTAATTCCAAACCAGGGTGTTCAGAAGAAAGTGGATTTCTGGCAAATGTACTTACGGCTCAAAATGAGGGATATTTACTATTAGTGAATAATATTTCCTCCTCAAATGGTTTTGAAATTAGTTTTACCGGTGATGCTCAAATTGAGCATAGTTTAAATATAGATAATGCCAATGATCCAAGTGTAAATGTATTTCCAGTTCCAGTAAAGCAAAGTTTAAATCTATCTCTTAATAATATTTCAAATATTAATTCAATAGAGATTTTTGATTCAAAAATGTTGAAAGTACTAGAAATTAAAAACCCTCTAAATCAAATTGATGTAAAGGAACTTTCTCCAGGATTGTATTACCTTATAATATTTAATGATAGAGGGGTTATCCGAAAACCATTTATTAAATTTTAGAAATTATTAATTTCTAAATTCAAAAATAGCTTACATTATCACTGAGCTAAAGTAAAAGACCCATAATATGGCAGAATGGTATAAGATGGTGGATATTCTTTCTTCTTCTTTAATTTAACAAGTAACCGATATCCTAGTTATTTCAGAGATTTTATGCATTATGTTAAGGAACATTTTATTCCCTGAGAACAATACATTTTAATAAATGCAGATACCCATTCAAGTCTTTTAATTTTACAATATAACTATCAGATTTTAAAAAAAGGTAATTGTAGCTTCGATTCTAAAATGAATTTAAATATTGTTTATTTAGTTAATATAAATCATCATATTTTGCCTAAAGACATGTTAATATTTATTTTTAAATGATTATATACACTGAATTAAATATTATTGTATATTTAGAGGTAGAAATACATAATAGAATTTACAATGTATTTTTAAGAAGTTTTATATTAATAAAGTTGTGGAATCTAGTTCCTAACAAAATAAAAATGTTAAGCCTTACCTACAGGCAGTTCAAATTGTATCCCCATTTGCGTAAGTCTATGCTACCTATTATTTTAAAAGTATGGAGAAACAAACACATGACAAAGATAAGGTAATATGAAAATACAACAACCTCCTTTAAGAAACCAAAGTTTTACTGGTGAAAGAGTTTACTCACATAGTGGAGAATTTTCACCACAACAAACAGATATTGTTATACCTGGTCGGAATCTAAACTTCAGATTTGTTCGAACTTATAGGTCATTTAAAATAGATAACTTGGGCTTATTAGGTAGAGGATGGAGCTATAATTACGACCGTCGTTTGGAAATGTCTGGAGAAAATATTTTATATTTAGATGGGAAAGGTCGGAGCTTTATTTTTGAAAAGGGAAAAGGAGATTCATACAAAACTCCTAAGGAAATGTATTGTGAACTTGTAAAAGAAGGTAATTTTTTAATTCAAAAATACCGGTATGGTACCAATCAAATTTTTGAGCTACCAGAACAGGGTGGAAGATTGGTTAAAATAATTGATAAAAATAATAATAGCTTAAATTTTACTTATGAACAGCATAAAATTGTAATATCAGATACTCTAGGTAGGAAAATTACACTAAAATTAAACAAAGGAATAATTAGTGAATTAAAAGATTTTGCTAATAGAATTTGGAAGTATATATATGATGAAAATCATTGCTTAATTGAAATTCAACGACCTGGTACTCGAGACTTTCCTAATGGAACATCAATCGAATTTCAATATGATCGTAATCATCGTTTAACTTATATGATTAATGCCAGAAAACAGATATATTTAATTAATTACTATGATGAAAAAACTGGAAGAGTTTTAAGACAGGATCATGGTATTGGTACATTTCAAATTTCTTATGAAAATAATTCCATTAGAAATAGTATTTCAACTTTAATTACTACCACAATATTAAAAAATGGTGGTAAACTAATACAAGAACATGACTACAATGGACATGAAATAATTAGGACTTTAATTGTGAGATCTGATTCAATTGAATCAGATAACGAAAAAGCGCATGTTGAAAACTACATACCAATAATTACAAAATCAATGTATAATAATAATGGGGAATTAATAAACAGATATTATCCTTCAGGTAATTCCAACATCTGGAAATTTAGTGAAGAAGAAAATTGTCCAAAGAATAAAGGAAATTTGATGTCGAAGGAATCAATTTCATATAATAAGGACAAAAATTTAATAATTACTTTTGAATATGAATTAGATTTTCAACAGATTATTAGCAAAACCAATGCTCGTTTAAAAAGGATTGAATATCAATACGACAAAAATGGAAACATTATTTTAATAAAATACCCAGAAGTTGGAATTCAGCCACTTAAAGTAAAAAATAATAAACTCAGGGAAAAATTAAGTTTAAAAAAGTACACAGTTAAATTTGAATACAATTCCGCAGGTCAGTTAATAAATAAAATTAATACTGACTGTTCAATAGAAACTTATCGTTATTTCTCTGAAAATGACCCCGTTGGAAGGAATGGTAATGTTAGTATCCTTGACAATCAAATTACTAAGGGAGGCTATCTTGCAATAAAAATTAGAGATGCAGAAGGAATAGCAATTAAAAATGAATTTAGATATGATGTTTTTGGTAATCCAACAACTTTTATTGATGGCAAAGAAAATTCATTTTACCTGAAATACAATGTTTTAGGCAAAATTGAAACTGTGATTGGGAGGGGCCCTTTTAGTCATGAAATACAATATCAATTTGATGAAGATTATAATTTGATAGAAGAATCCAAAGATTTTGATCATTATATTTATGATAAGGAATCAAAAACTACAAGACTGAATAACTCAATTCTAATAGAAAAGAAGAATTATAATTCTTTAGGAAATATTATTAAAAGAGAATTAATAACAAAAGAAAAAGAAATTGTTGAAAAGTTTATTCGCAATGAAAATGAACAAATAACGAGAATAATTCAACCCCAACCACTAGGAACTATTACTGATTTTGAATATGATGAAAGAAACCAATTAATTAAAAAAATATGTGGGGTAGGAAGCGATCAAAAATCAATATTTAAATATAGATATTCTCTCACAGGGAAATTAAAAAGGTTTACAGATGCTAAGAATAATTTTTCTCAATTTCAATACGATGGATTCGATAGATGGATTGGTTTTAAAAATCCTGCAGGTACTGAAAAAATAATACATCTAAATGAAACTGGATTTACTAATAAAATTGAATATTATGGGCAACCAGGGTTAGTGGACAAAATGGGAAACTTGAAAAGGACTAAAAATAGATTACTTGATGAGACCATTTATTTTCTAGATGAATGGGATAGAACTTACCGTATTGACAGAAAATGGTATGACTTTGCAAAAGGAACCTCAAGAGGAAGAACTACTTGGGATAAAAAACTTGGTTATGTTTCTTCACTAATTGAGTTTGCTGATAATGGAAAACCCGCTGCATTATGGAGTGAAAATAATAATCTCGTTACTTTAAAATATGATGGCCTATCTCGTCCTATTCAAATTAAGAATTCTTTAAATGAAATTATAACTATTAATTATGATCATAATAACAATGTTGTTAATTTCAAGAAAATAAATGAAAATTCAAAAGAGTTACTTAATATTCAAAACCAATTTGATGAACTAGATCGCGTTAAACAACAAAAAATCAATAATGAAGCACCAAAGCACTGGAATTATAATGCTCTTAATTATATTATTAATACTATTGAAAAGTCAGGTATTGAAGTAAAATTTATACATGACGGCTTAGGTAGATCTATTGGAAATATATATGAAGTTGATTTACATGATCAAAACAAACAAAAAGTTATTAGGCTTAGAGAATTTAATGACAATTATTTGCTTGCTGGATATACTAATGCTAATGGACAAAAGACTACCTTTCAATATGATTCAAATGGTAGAATTTCTTGTAGGTTAAATCCAGATGGATCGGGGTATTTATATAATTACGATGAAAATGATAGAATTCTGAAGGTAATTACACCAAAAGGGGAGGAAGTATCTCATTTTTATGATTTAATGGGCCGGCTAGAAAAACGAGAATTTTTTTATAAAGAAAAAAAAATAAATAGAGAGATTTTTCGATATGATGGAAAAAACAGATTGGTTGCTGTAATCACAGATAAATCTATACAAAATTGGGCTTACGATTCACTGTCCAGAGTTATCTTAGAACGACAGGGTGATAAAACAGTTTTTTATCATCATGATGGCGCAGGAAACCTTGACAAAATCTCCTATCCTGGTGGTAATATAGTAAAACGTACGTTTGATATCAATGGTAATATTAAAATCATTTCTGACCATCTAAATAAAAATATTGCATCTTATTATTATCAATCCGATAATAAAATAGAAAAAATAATTTATGATAATTCAATAAATGCAATGATGGAATATGATAAGCATAATCGATTAGTATCAATTGAGTATCATAGAAAAGATAATTATGAATTAATTGACGGTTGTCAATATGAGTATGACGATTCAGGAAGACTTCTACACGAAATACATTTGGATGAAGGTAAGCAAACAGGTGATAGATACTTTTTCGATAACGCTAATCGAATTATTAAAGCTCAATATGAAGTTGAGGACGTATATGACAATAATAGTAAATTTCAGCAGGAAATTGTTTATGATTATTTCCCTGAAGGTTTATATAAACAACGTACAGTAATAGATGGAAATGGTAAGATTTTAAAAAATGTACTAAATACAATTACTGATTTAAATAATTATGAAACTTTAGATAATTATAGTTTTAAATATGACGAAAATGGTAACTATTCGTCAAATTGAATATACCGAAAAACTTACAAAAAATACTACTAAAAATATCCAATCTATACCTAACTTTCTTGCCTTAAGATCTATTAATAACTTTTGGGAATTTGAATATGATGATCAACACCGAATCATTATGGCTACAAAACTTGATAAAAATGGTGTCATTTTAATTAGTATTGAATTTACTTATGATGCCGACAGCAGGCTAATTAAGAAAATTGAAAAAGATGGAAATGGTAACCAAACTATTTACGAATATGTATATGCAGGCGGAATTTTGATTCAAGAATATAGAAATAGTATTTTATGGAAAGAATATACATATGGCTCACTTAAAGATTTGCCAATAAATTTAAAGATATATGAAAATGGAAAAATAAAAGATATAGCCATAACATTTAATGGACGGGGTATTGTTAGTTCATTCCATGATCTTAAAACAAACAAAACAATAGAAAGACTCACCACAGATGTGGCAGGATATACATTAATAAAACAGATAAATGGTTTTGACATACCAATACAAAATCGTGAAGATCACATCGGAGATATAATATCCTCAATTTTAATTTCTGTTGGTTTAAATTATGGAGTAAGAAGAGATAGTAAGGTATTTGATTCAGCTACAAGAAATAGTATGCAGAGAGGAAACTCATATCATACAGGCTTAGGGCATATTAGAAACCCAAGGAGTTTTCTAGGTCAACATGACCAAAATTTATATGCAGATGGAGAATCAGCTCATATAATTCCTGGAAATCATCCAGGCACACTGCATGATTTACAAGAACATAGAATGAAATTCCCACTCGGTGATAAAACTGCAGTGTTTGAAAATGTTCAAATTGGAGACAAAAAACAAAATTTTCATAAAGTTGGTGGTAATTGTGATAATGATGAACATCCTGGTGAAGTCTGTGATTTTTCAAGCATGGGAGAAGCACATGATTATAATACAGTAGCTTCGAGTTTGACACCAGAAGAACAAGAGCAAAGAGAAGAAGATAGTGAAAAGTCAGCAGATGATGCTGGTTTAGTTCCTGCTGATCCTGATTCAGATACAGAGGATGGAGATGAAGACTCTACTGATCCTGATGCAGATAATTCGGATACTAATAATACAGATCCAGGCAATTCTAATCCTCAATATGCTTTTGTTAATCCAGATAATACAGATGATTCCCCTTATGCTCAAGAAATAAGATTTACAACAGGCAATGAGAAAATAGATCGAATATTGAATTCGAAAGGAGGAATAGAAAATTTATTAGATCGTAAATTTTGGACGAATAAAGACCCAATCAATCCTGCTTGGACAAATGGAGGAAGTTTTGTTCCGAATGGCCCAATTAATCTTCACAATTCAGGAATTATAGATCCTAATCCTGATGAAAATGCATATAGCACTGATTTTACTGGATATACTCCAAGAGATTCTCGTATTGGAGGCGGAAATATTGATTATGATAGGGACCCAAGAGAACAAGGTCTTTTTCGAGGACCTACTCCTGGAAGTACGGAGCATCCCATCTAATTAACTAATAATAATAAATTAATATGTAATTCTGTGATACATTTATACAAATTAGATCAGAATATAATTATTCTGCATTTGCAACGATTACAAATTTGTTCAATTTGGTTATTAGTTAGACCAATGGAATATATATCATAGATTTCAACATCAATAAATTAATCTTTTATCTAAAGAATCTCAATCTGTAATCACTTCGCATTTTTGCAGTTGAAAAGTGCCATTTAAATCAATTAACTTAACAAAATAAATTCCTGACTTAATAAAAGGAGGTATTTTAAAATTTGTTTCATTGTGTTCAAATTCCCTGCTCCATAAGAGTCTGCCATACATATCCGACACTTCTAATCTACTAAGTATTTTATCTGATTTAATATTTAACACATCCCGAACCGGATTTGGGTAAATATTTAATTTGCCTCCAGTTCCTTCCTTTACATCTGTCAAAAAGGATCTAAAAGCAGTGATTTCAATATCATCTATATTAATACCATCTCTCTCATCTAAACCGTCAGCTGACATACGGACATTCATGTTAAAAGGCTGTCCTATCAGTTTTGTGATATCTGCAATTTCTTCCTTCCATTCCAGGGAGTTCCCTTCATAAAGCGGTTCATCATATATCTGGAAATCTTTACCCTGAGAAGCATGCTTAGTACACAAATAGGATTTTTCATCCGTATTGGTATTCAACAAATAAACCGCAGCATAGTCCCAGTTCCTTTCAATAGCCCATTTTGCGTAGTACTTTATGTATACTCTTGAATATTTACCGTCGATCATAAAGGAGGACTTGGAACTAAGTTTGGTATAAACACCTTCATCATAATTCCCGATTGGGGAATCGGCAAGACAGCCTCCCGGAGAAACATAATCCTCGTCAGATATTCCCCAGGCGCCTTCCCCGTCCCAATTATTCATGGTACTGCAATCATCTTTAAAAAAGCTCTTTTTGGTATCGAAATACTCCATAATTACAGTATCTGCTCTGGTAGAGATATTATCGGAGGTTTTTATTATCAGGAAAAGTGAATCGCCTGAATTTACATTGCTAAAGTTAAATGTGAAATCCAATACAGAATCTATATTACTGGAAAGATATAATAGCTTTGCCGGCTCTATAAAACTCATTTTATTATGTAATTCTTCCAGGCTCACTACTGTACTGGATGGTCGTTTACCTAACTGCCTCGTGTTTATTTTCAATGATTTATCCTCTCCTGTTAGTGCCGGCAAACCTGTCATTTCAGCTTTTAAATAATTATGCAAATACCTAACTGCGTCTAAATTGATATCCAGGGTATTGATACAAAGGGGTATTATTCTGTTTTCTGTCGGCCAGAATCCGTCATTATATTCTCCAACTTCTACCGTCATTGCAAGTATAGGATCATGCTGTGAGTTGTCACCATACATCCAGTCATCTGAATTACCGTTAGCATAATAACCAACAGTTTGAATGGTGGTACCTGCCGTAAATTTATTCTTATGCACCATTTGTTTTGCCAATGACTGGAAGGCTACAGAATCAGTACAATTGATACCATTATATCCCCAGGGGTACAATACATAATTGCCATAGCCATGGTAATTTAAAGCAATTTCAAAAGGGTGGGAATTACAAAATGATTTTATTGCCTGGGTTTCTATTTCAGAAAATGAAGAAGCTCCTCTATATACTTCAGAATCAGTGGATGGTGATGATCCTAAATCATCAAAACTCCAGTTATATCCATAATTCCGGTTCAGGTCTGTACCCAGGTTCAAATCAAAATTAGGAGAAATGTTTTTACGCCATAAACCCCCTCCTTGTGGGTTTGAAAGCTGATTATAAATATACCCATCCGGATTAATCATGGGTACAAAATATAATTCAGTCCTGTTAATTAGTGCACTTATTTCTTTATTTGATCCATAATTTTCTAATATGTACCACATAAAATATACCATCTGAGTTAAGCTTATAGGCTCCCTGGCATGGTGTAAAGCAGTAAATAAAGCTTTAGGTTCATTTTCATCTGTTTCAGGATTATCCGATATTTTAATCCATAGAAGAGGGTTTCCATCATAGGTCAAAAAATTACCAATAGGCTTTGAAGTGCTTATTAAATTAGGATACAAAGTATGCATGCTGTCCAATACTGCGAGGTATTCTTCATAAGTATAAAAGCCCCCCATAGAACCCAAATGAAAATGTTTAGGAGTGTCAATAGGCAATTCCGGAAAACAATCAGAGTAGCTTCTCTGGTTGAAATTTTGTTCTTTATTACGCTTTACATAATAGTCGGTTAGATCCTTAATAAGAACAGTATAGGGGACATTATTTGCGATTAGTCCATTTAGTTCCTGTTGAGAAACTTCCAATACTAAGTTATTCTTTTCAGCTTTATAGGCATGTTCAAGTTCAATACCCAGTTTTTCTACTTTTGTTATTTGTTCTTTATTGTTAGGTATGCTAATCCTGTAATATAAATCAGTAGATTGTGTAAAAGCATTGTTAGCACATACTAAAACAAAAAAGATAAACAGTAATCTGAACATGGTATAATTCATTATTGGTGAAATAGATCTATTGTACGGAAAATCAAAATTAGAGTTTTCATATACAAATTGCTATCCTATTCCCATCAAAATTGAATTATAACGAAGCTTAAAGATATTTATTAGACCCGTCTTCTATTATTTGGCAGCTTTAATCCACTTCTCGCTATGAAGTAATTTGCCATTATTATAAAATGTGATAATATAAACTCCAATAGCCCAATTATTTGCAGATATAGTATTTAATCCAGTATTTCCTACTCCAGAAAAAATTAACCTTCCACTTAAATCTGATACTTTATAGTTAATTGCTTCAGATTGGCCAGCAAGCATAAATTTTAACTCATTACCTCCCGGATTTCCTAATAGGGTAAAATCCAGATAAGGTATTTCCTTATCTTCCACAGAAGTTATAGAACCATTATCGTCAACACACATTATAAATGGAATGGTTTTGTATTTAGTTTCTTGTGACCGGCACAGGCCATAAATGCAACAACCTCCATTTTCTGAAGCTTCCACTCCCCAAACGACATAATGTCTATCACCACCTACCTTTTTTAACCAGATGCGGTTAATATCTTTATCATATTTTCCAATATAGAAATAGCTAGGATTAATATTATCATAAAAATCAGCTTCAAAGCCAATATTTCCAGAGACAAAATAATTTGAAGCACCTTTACTAATTGGACAAGCTACAGCTGGTTTTTCTAATGAATTTTCACCCTCTCCAAATGTATCAATCTTTACCTTTTCTAATTTTAAGTTATATTTAATAATTCCTAATTCTGTAGGATCATTTTTGATATTAGCAGATCCAAAAGCAACAAAACCAGAATCAATAGCATTAATAATACTACCCTGAGAATTTAATATATTATATTTTAAAGGCTGAGGATTTGAAAAAGTTGTATCTGTTTTTGCAAGTCCCCATAAATAATAAGATAAATAAGAATTATTAAGCGTAATTATTGAAGATATTATATTATTATTAATATCATGTATTTTTAATTTTATTTTTGTTAGGTCGTTATTTGAAGGAATTATAAATTCAAGGAAATTGTCGTCATATTTATCTATAATGTCTAGAAATATATGAAAGTTTGTTCCATCATTATATTTAGGAATGTTTAAAGTCTCACCATTAAAATAATATAAATATTTCTGAATTAAATTAAACTTTACATCTCTCTTTTCAATAATTAGAGTATCGATCTTATTTAAATTAGTTATTTTATAACCAGTACTAATATAGTAAAGAGTATCATTTGTTAAAAAAGTATTCCAATATATGCTAGAATCAGACATTTTTTTACAATTAACCAATTCTTTAAATTCATTTATCTCACAAACATTGCTTTCTTCAATTTTATCTTTATCGTTTATAAATGGAACCAATATTGCATAACTGTAGTCATTATTATTAATAATCTGTCCAATAATTTTTCCTTCATGTTCAGGAAAGGTATGCAATCCATAGTTTTGACAAAATAATTTTATTGGTAAAACAAATATTAGAATTAATAATTTATTCATAAAATTGAGACTTATTGTTGCCTCACAATTAATTAATTGTGAGGCAATTCTATTTAACAAGGTGGATCAAGACAAGGCAACGAAGTTTTAATCCATGGGTCACCTATTGCAACATTTTTCTTCCAATAGTCAACTCTCATGGAATGGAAATAATGCAAATAATTACCATCAAGGATTTGATACCCGACTTCAATATTACCAATTACTTTGTTCAATGGGTTGAAATTTGTACACAGGTCTGCCATTTTTTCATAATAAAAATTCATTTCAGAATCTGTAAGGCATAAATGTGGATTGGGTAGATTATCATCACTCTTATAGACGTAATAGTCGTAAAAATTGTCATTTGTAGTGGCATCATTTAAATTTATGAGACCTTCAGTTTTAATGGATAAGTCCGGCATAACAGATTGATAATCAATTTCATTCCCTGCACAATATGTTGCCTCCCACCTAGAAAAACAAACTGAAAAACGATTAGAAAAATAATAGCTTTCATGTTTATTCGTCTTTTTGTAAAGTTTATTTTTCCTTAAATCACATCTCAATAAGTCTGCTGCATCATAAGGGTCAGTAGGATTATTGCACTTTCCTTCGTCATAACCCCACTTCCAATCATCTTCTTCTCCATAAGGATAGGATGAAGGAGCTGGACATGTACCCTTTGTCATAAAGAATGTTACATACAAAGGCAAAGCATTGCCATTCAAATTATTTGCCTGGCTAACTTCAAAAGCAAATGGCTCTTTTGTATTATCGCTGTCAGCATAAAAATGGCTACCTGAAGTTGCAGCCATATTATTATATAAGCTTAGCAAATTAGTTTCAGAAATGGTATGAGAAGCTGTAACCATAAGATTAGTTGAATCCTTGTGAACTTTCATAGTAGCATAATCGGTACTAGGTGTACAGTAGTTTAAATTGAGTGCATCATTTAATAATGCTATTGCATCGGCCGTATTGTAATAAGTTTCAGTACGTAAAGAAATACTGCCGTACTGTTTCAATTCTTTTGCTTTTGCAATAAAATCCAAGGTCTGTTTGTGGTCGTCTGTGGCGGTAGTTGTTGACTTTAATGCTAAAGGAGTATCCTCCTTTAAACAGCCATAAATCAATGAACTAAGTAGTAATGTCCCTAATAAATAGGCGACCTGCACTTTATAAGTGCGATTTTTTTTGTTACAGCTGCTTTCTAAAGCTGTAGACGGGTTTGGTTTCATAATAAAATATTAAAATGTTAAATAATTAATTACAAAGCTATGTCAAAAGAATCCCAGCATTTTAAATATGTTATCACTATTGTCTTTTACTATTATTTTCATACTATTGACTCTCTTATTTTATTATTTAGTTAGTTAGATAATGTTCTTTATTTATAAACTCAAATATAAAATATTTAGTATACAATAATGGCCTTATTGTAAATTCGGCGGGTTTGGTTGTAAATTCGGTCGGTTTTGGAGGAAATTCGGTAAAATCAGAAATTAAAATATTCTCTTCATGGATCAAATATTAGGTCTATATCCTGCTTATTTAAAATTCTTCCTAGCTTGCAAGGCAATTTAATATTAAATAATAGATGGATCCGAAAGAGGCAATATACCTGGATGGCCCGCAATCAAGGAAGTATGAATTAGTTTTTGCATTTAGTGTAATGTGGAACTTAATCAAAGGTGTGCGGAAGTTGCACTTTGTCGGTCCTTGTATTACCGTTTTTGGCAGTGCAAGGTTTAAAGAGGGACATCCTTATTATGAACTTGCCAGGAAAGTAGGTGCGGGAATAGCCGGTATTAATTTTACTACCATGACTGGTGGAGGCCCTGGTATTATGGAAGCTGCCAACAAGGGTGCCTTTGAATCAGGGGGCAAATCAGTTGGTTGTAATATTGAGTTACCATCTGAACAGGCTCCAAATCCGTATATGCAGCATTGGATCATGGTTAAATACTTTTTTGTCAGGAAGGTATTATTACTTAAATATTCTTATGCTTTTGTAGTGATGCCTGGCGGATTTGGCACCATGGATGAATTGTTCGAAACCTTGACCCTGATTCAAACTAAGACGATCAGGAACTTTCCTGTGGTGCTTTTTGGAAAAGACTACTATGCTCCTTTAGAAGTTTTAATTAATAAAATGCTTGGGCAACAAACTATTTCTGGAGAGGACCTAAATTTATTAAAAATCACAGATGATGTTGAGGAAGGAATGGCCCACATCAGAACCTATCTTGCTGAAAACTATGAAATAACACGGAATAAAGCGAAGTGGTGGTTATTTGAAAAGTATTTAGGATAGTTGTCAGTTATATGTGGAGGCTATTGTCTAATTACTGTATGAATTAGAGCTATTTCCTTTACATACTTAAGAGTTTCAATTAAGCTTGGCATTGTCCTCATGCCCCGACCGAAAAGGTACGGGATCTAAGGACCGGACGGGTCGCAGATCCCGCACCTTGGTCGGGGCAGTTACTTTTTTGCAGTCGCCCAAAAAAGTAATCAAAAAAGGCTTGCCAAATCAAGGCAGCTATACTCAACCTTGCCCACTTGAAAACCTGCACCAGGCTCAAGCGCCCCAGAATCTTTTGACCTTTTAGCTTCGTCACGAATGTCAAAATATTCAATGCGCTATGCCACCCTCCATGCCTATCCTGATGCAGTTTTCAATGCTTTGATTTGGCAGTAAATAACTTATTTTAATGGCTTAAATTTTACATAAACTAGACTATAGCCTCAATTGACAGATGAAAAATCTTGGTGTATATGATTTAATATTTTTATTAGCTTCATGAGAATACTAATATTTTATTATTAAAGACTAATCCTGCCAATTATTTACTATAAACAATCATTTGTTTTTTCAAACAAATAAACGCAGTGTCCGTTATACCTTTACAATAAAATAAAAATTATGTCTGATAACAATGCTAACCAACTTAATATAGAATTACCAGAAGAAATAGCAGAAGGTATTTATTCTAATCTTGCCATCATTTCTCATTCAAATGCAGAATTTGTAGTTGATTTTATAAGAATGATGCCCAATGTGCCAAAAGCTAAAGTGAAGGCCCGGCTGATATTAACACCTGCTCATGCTAAAAGGCTTTTAAAGGCTCTGGCAGATAATATTAATAAGTTTGAAACTCAGTTTGGAATGATTGAAGATGATGAGCATAATATTATGCATACTATGAACTTTAATACTCCTAAAGCGCAGGCTTAATTTAGTTGACAGTGGTCAGTTGCCAGTTTTCTTAATTGGATATTAAAGGCACATACAAACAATAGGCTCCGGATTAAACTGGAGCCTATTGTTTTAATATAACTATACATATCACCAAACTAATCAAATTCGAATAAAGTGCCTGGTCTGGCTTGTTGGCTAACTCCTAAATGCTTAAAAGCCTTTTCAGTTGCTTCTCTGCCACGGGGTGTTCTTTGTATAAATCCTTCCATAATGAGGAAAGGTTCATAGACCTCTTCAATGGTACCTGCTTCTTCACCCACTGCGGTTGCTATAGTGGTAAGTCCTACGGGACCTCCTTTAAATTTCTCTACTATGGCAGAAAGGATTTTATTGTCCATTTCATCCAGCCCATTTTCATCTACATTAAGCGCTGATAAAGCATAGAGAGCAATCTTCTCATCTATCGTTCCATCTCCTTTCACCTGGGCAAAATCTCTAACTCTTCTCAAAAGGGCATTGGCAATACGAGGTGTACCTCTTGAACGTCTTGCAATTTCCGCGGCACCCTCTGCAGCAATTGGTATCTGTAAAAGGTCTGCAGAGCGATAAATAATCTTTTCCAGAATTTCTATGGTGTAATAATCTAAATGGCAGGATATACCAAACCTGGCTCTCATCGGGGAGGTTAATAATCCCATCCTGGTAGTGGCCCCTATTAAGGTAAAAGGATTAATATTAATCTGAATGCTCCTGGCATTTGGGCCACTATCGATCATAATATCTATCCTGTAATCTTCCATAGCAGAATAGAGATATTCTTCTACAATGGTATTTAATCGGTGTATCTCATCTATAAATAGTACATCTCCTTCAGATAAATTAGTTAATAAGCCTGCTAAATCACCCGGCTTTTCTAATACTGGCCCGGAAGTGAGTTTTAAATTGGCTCCCAGTTCATTTGCTATAATATGTGAAAGCGTGGTCTTACCCAGACCGGGAGGGCCATGTAATATCACGTGATCCAATGCTTCATTCCTTTGACGGGCTGCCTGTATAAATACTTTGAGGTTCTCTACAATTTTGGGCTGCCCACTGAACTCTTCCAATAACTGTGGCCTGAGAGATTTTTCTATCTGTACATCATCATCGTTAAGTCCCGTCTTTTCAGGGTCAATATTAGGATTTCGCATAAATTACATTTCTATTGGTCAGTTTATTCATCCCGGGTCCAAAGTACTTTTCCCTCAGTAAGTTCAGTGATATTATCAACACAGGTTCGGGCATTGGGTTTATCTTCACACATGAAATTGCCCTGGCAATCATAAAGAAGGTTCCTTGTTTTTGCCATAAAATAATAAGCAAAACCATCCTGGTAAGAATATCGCCACATTCTATAAGGATTCTCTTTAATTAATATTTCTTTACTCCATGCAGCATTTACAGGGTCCATTATCTGTACGCATTCCTTTTTGGCCGGCTTAGTAAGCGTATTATTTTTTAGCTCTTTAATACTCAAGACCTCTATAATTTCATCTTCTGCCATGCAAGTTCCGCCGGCATCTTTTTGGTGCCTGTATTTAATCTCCACTCTTTGCCCATCCTTAAATATAAACTTAAGTCTGTCAATATTAGCCGGCAGTAGTTTTTTCTTTTTATCTGTAATTAATAAAAAAGTACAACCATCGAGGCCCCTCATATCTTTTACCCATGCCTTTGTTTTAGAGATGCTTTCATCAGGCACTCCTGCTTTTGGAGTACAGGCTAAAACTATGGCGAGCCCAATAAGCGTGCACATTTTTAAAAACATATAAAGATTTCTACAATTGATTTAATCATTTATAATGGTAACTTTGCGCCACAAATTCGTAAATATATTGTTCAATTAATTAATTATAATCAAAAATACAAAAAATGACAGGATCAAAAGTAACGATATTCAGAGGGAAGTTAAAAGTGCCGGATCAACCCATAATTCCTTTTATTGAAGGGGATGGTACAGGACCCGATATTTGGGCATCTTCTGTTAAAGTTATAGATGCGGCAGTAGCAAAAGCATACAACGGAAAGAAGAAAATTGAATGGAAAGAAGTTTTGGCTGGTGAAAAAGCTTTTAATAAAACAGGGAATTGGTTGCCGGATGAAACACTTGATATTATAAAAGATCACCTCATAGCTATTAAAGGCCCTTTGACTACTCCTGTCGGGGGTGGAATTACCAGTCTGAATGTGGCTTTAAGACAAATTTTAGATCTATATGTATGTTTAAGACCTGTTCAGTATTTCCAGGGAGTACCCTCACCGGTGAAACATCCTGAGAAGGTCGATATGTATATATTTAGAGAAAATACGGAAGATATATATGCAGGAATTGAGTTTATAGCTGGGTCAGCCGACTCTACCAAACTCTTAAATTATTTGAAAAAGAATTACCCTAAGTTCTTTGGCAAAATCAGGTTTGGTAATATGCCTGCGGTTAAATCCTGGAATAAATCTATCAAATCAAAAGATAAATCTGTAATAGAAGTTGGATTAGGCATTAAACCGGTTTCCAGGTTAGGTACTGAAAGGCTATTTAAAGCAGCGGTAGAATATGCCATTGAACATAAGAAAGCATCTATTACCATTGTACATAAAGGTAATATCATGAAGTTTACCGAAGGCGGGTTCAGAGACTGGTGCTACAATTATGCAGAAACTAATTATCCGGATACTACTTATACCTGGTCAAAATGGGAAAGAACTAAAAAGGAAAAAGGTGAAGAGGCTGCTAATAAAGAGCAATCTG
>Ga0193744_1000020_pt1 | contig 77328 bp, 67 predicted proteins | sample L1a1metaG_FD_143056 | JGI IMG/M metagenome (GOLD analysis project Ga0193744, IMG submission 143056) | Soil microbial communities from a riparian zone of the East river system, Colorado, United States - L1a1 | ecosystem: Environmental > Terrestrial > Soil > Riparian zone | place: USA: East River...
CCGGGTTTCTCGAGCGCGGCGGGCCCGGAAAGAGCGTCTGGACGAAGACGGCGCCAAATAGGCATCCGCGTTCAAATGCGTGTCATCCCGAGCCGCGCAGACGGCGAGGGACCTCACAACTGGAAGGCCGATTTGCTTGCGCCAAAGGTACGCTCTTCGTGCGCGGGGCCGCGTGCAGGCGCAAGCTAATTTGGCACCGCGACTGTGGGGTCCCTCGCCGTCTGCGCGGCTCGGGATGACAGCCGAAAATGCACTATAACTCTCGGCGCCACATTTCCGACTTCAGCATCCCGCAGCGAAACTGATGCTGCCGAGCGAGGGCGAATCCCTCGGCTCGCATAAAAGGCGTCGGATCGATCAACTCACTAGCCTGGATTCGCGCCGTGAAGCGGAAGAACAAATACATCGCAGCCAACCAGAGGCGGGCGTGCAGTCGCGTTACTCCACTCCGCGGAATGCAGAAATCCGCAAGCAACCAGCTCGCATCGTACTTCGCGGCCCGCGCCAGCTTCTTTATGATTCCGGCCACGCCGGCCTCGGGAAAACAATCGAGCACAAAGTGCGTTACCACCAGGTCGTAGCGATCGTCAGGGAGACTCCACGACGTTATGTCGCCATGCAGAAAATGGACGCGTCCCAGGCCGTTACTGACATTATTTTCGACACGTTCGCGCGCCAAGTGCAGCATCCGTTCGCTCGCGTCGATGCAATCGACCTCGATTTCAGAATGGAGCCGCAGTAGCTCGCACAAAAATCTTCCATTCCCCTCCCCCACGATAAGTGCGCGGTGTGGCGGGGAGATCTCGTTGAGACAGGCAACGCGACAACGCTGGAGTGCGTCACCAAAGGCGATCCACTCCAGCGTCAGATACCAGGCTGCGACGGCGTCGAAGCTCACGCGTTCAAAAGCAGCGCGAGCACCGGCGTGAGCAGAACGAGATCCGCCAGCGCCGTTCGTTGATCCCGGCCGATTTTTTTCCGGCAAGCATCGAGCAGCGCCAGGAGAAGCGCGCTCAGACTTACGCATCCAAAAATGGGCGAAGCTTGACGATAAACGACCGCCATCACCCCGGAGGCCAACGCAAAAGCGAGTGAAATCTTTCCCCAATGCCGGTCAATACCGCGAAAACGCGTCGCGAAGGAGACTTTTCCCTGCTTCTGATCCAGCTCTCGTTCCCAAAAAGCAATGCTGATACAGTTGAGCGTACAAAGAAAGGCGAAGGCGATTCCCGAGAAAACGAACGAGCCCGCGCTCCGATGGAAAACCGGGAAGAGCGCCACGAGAGTGCCTGACGCAAAAAGGAAACCGATGGCGAACTCTTTCAGCGGAAGAAGAGACCAGGCCCGGCCTAACGAGTAGTTCAAGACCAGGTAAACCGCCGCGAGCGTGCCGATGATCGAACCCGCCAGAAAGGCTTCGGGACCGACGCGTCGCCAGATAAGGTATGCGTCGGCGACGGCGATCGCGGCCAGCGCGGCACTCCAGATCGCGCGATGATTCCAACAGAACTCATGGCGCACCGACCGCGGTCCCTCATTCTGGAGCGAGTAGCTGTCGGCCAGGCGGTCCGCGAGGTAAATCAGCCAGGCCGTGAGAAACAGTGCGGCGCAGTTAATCGGATCGACGGTCGCGTCAAAGGTCCTGGCGAAGAGCCAAAGCCAGGCGACGGACACCAGCGGAGCGTCGAGGCAAATTAGGTTAAGCCAAACTACAGGTGATCGACCGATGGTAGGGACAGCGCGCAGCGCTGTCCGCGGACGCCGCAGCGCGGCGTCCCTACCACCGGACGGCGAATAGCCATGACTTGAATGCGCTTGCTCAGTTTCCAATCGCCCATATTTTAAGCTGCGTCGCGCGAGGGAGCCACCGCTTATGAAATCAAATTCAGTATCGATGACCAACAAAGCGGTGGCCGCGCTTCCGAAACATCTGCTCCAGTTCGCGGTCGACCAGCGCTACGACGAATACACTTCCGTCGATCACGCAGTCTGGCGCTTCATCATGCGCCAAAACATGTTTTTCCTGCGCGAATATGCGCACAAGCTCTACTTCCAGGGCCTGCTCGATACCGGGATTTCCTTCGACCGCATCCCGCGCATCGAAGAGATGAATGAGATCCTGGGCAAGATCGGCTGGGGCGGCGTGGCGGTGGACGGCTTTATTCCGCCGGCGGCGTTCATGGAATTTCAGGCCTATCGCGTCCTCGTGATCGCGTGCGATATGCGCCAGATCAATCATATCGAATACACGCCCGCGCCCGACATCGTCCACGAAGCGGCGGGGCACGCGCCGATCATCGTCGATCAGGAATACGCCGATTATTTACAGCGCTTCGGCGAAGTCGGCGCGAAGGCAATGTCTTCCAAGAAAGACTTCGAGCTTTACGAAGCGATCCGGCATCTCTCGATTTTGAAAGAGCAGCCCAATCCAGATCCGGAAGCGCTGGAGAAAGCCACGACGCTGGTGGAAGAGGGGCAAAAGAATCTGGGCGACCCTTCGGAGATGGCGCTGTTATCGCGCCTCCATTGGTGGACGGTGGAATACGGCCTGATCGGTGAGCTTGATAAACCGAAGATCTACGGCGCTGGCCTGCTTTCTTCGATCGGCGAATCGGTGAGCTGCCTCGAGCCCAAGGTGAAGAAGATCGCGTATTCGATCGATGCGCAGAACGTCCCCTTCGATATCACCACGAAACAGCCGCAGCTTTTCGTCACGCGCGATTTCCAGCAACTCGCTGAAGTGCTGGAGGAATTTGCCAGCAAGATGGCCTTCCGGGTCGGCGGACTCGAGGGAATCACCAAGGCGATCGAATGCAAGAACACTGCGACGTGTGAGTATTCGTCCGGGCTCCAAGTCTCCGGTGTCTTCACCGAGGTCCTCACGCATCACGGCGACGCGGTTTATCTGCGCACGACGGGACCCAGCGCGCTCGCCTTCGGGAACAAGGAACTTCCCGGGCACGGTGTTGATTACCATGCGGAAGGTTTTGGCGCGCCGATCGGCCCTTGGAAATCGACGGCGAAGGCGCCAGAAACGCTCAGCGATGAAGAGCTGGCATCGCTTGAAATCGCCGCCGGGAAGGACGCGACCATAGAGTTCGCCAGCGGCGTTGTGGTCAGCGGTCACGTCAAAAACATTTTGCGGCACGACGGCAAACTGTTGCTCATCACTTTTACGGACTGCCGCGTCACCTTCGGCGATCGCGTCCTCTTTGAACCAGCCTGGGGCAATTTCGATATGGCGATTGGTTCGCGCATCACTTCCGTTTTTAACGGCGCGGCCGATAAGGATGCCTACAACCAGGTCGCCTTGATTCCGCGCGAACGCACCATCAAATCGCCCTCGGACGCGAAGCGTAAGAGACTGGAAAGCCTTTGCGCGCAGGTGCGCGACATCCGCGAACGCAAAGTTGGTTACGAGCGGCTGGGCGAAATCTGGGAGACGCAGCAGAAAGAGCATGCCGATGATTGGCTGCTCTCGATGGAGATTTTCGAAATCCTCGATGAGACCGGACAGCAGAACCCGCTCAAGCAACAAGTCATGACGTTTCTGAATGGCCGGAAAACGCTGGATCACGACAACGCGACGCTGATCGAATGGGGATTCCGTCTCGTCACTTATCACAAGACGACTCTCCAGCCAGCCGAGCGATCGTCCTAGGGCCGAGACAGCTCAGACGCTTTCGTCCTTGAAGTGCCGTTTGCCTTTCAGCGCTTTGGCATACTCGTCCTTGTTGAGAATATTCTCGTCGAGCTGCATCTCGGTACGGCAAAAGTTTTTGAAAAACGCTTCGATCCGATCACGGCTGCTCATCACTTCATCAGTCAGATAATTTACATCGACGTTGATGCAGACCGCGCCGACGATTCCGAATTCGGGACGGGAGATCGGGATGGTGGTGCACTTGAATTTCGCGCTCCGATATTTAACTCGTAGTTCAGCTTGTCCTCGTGCTGAAGTTGCCGCTTCTTCAGATCGATGAGCAGATTGGTTGTCCCATCACGCAAGTGACGACCGGTGGCATTGTTCTCCAGGCAAATAAGAGAATGCGACGGATCCGCCAGATTATGCAGCAAAATCTCCATGCCAATGTTGGGGAATGATTTCCCAATCAAGCGAACCAGGCGGGCGTAATTTTCCAAATATTGCGTCGTGTCGTCCGCAATTTTCTTGCCCTCGTATTTCTCAAAGAGCTTCGCGTAAGTTTTCTGCTCCGCCGGTTCGAGCTGCGTCCGGACGTTGTTTTGTTCGCCGATGAAAATGAGCGCTCGCGCAGCAGTGTAATCGTTGTTCTTCAGGAAGTAGTGCATACCCAGCCGGAAATCCTTGAGATTGAACTCGGGCAGGTTGTCGCGATTGATCGTAAAAGGATAGAAATCGTATTCCTCAAGATTCCGGCCGAAGCGGCGACGCTCCTTATATTTTCCCCAGAGGAATCCAGCAATCAGCAGGACCACTGAAGCTATGATCGACGCAATGACATTAACAGTGATGTCGCTGCCTTTAATCATCTGCTTTCATCGGAATCCCCGGCCTCAATCCTACAGCCGGCCTCTAATATTTTGCAGGTCAATATTTTCCACTGCGACGTCGGCGGGCCGCGAGAGTGCCACCCTCGCGCGCCGCGTTTCAAAAACAAGGAGGGGCGGTTTGCAACCGCCCATTACTTAAATCGGCGGTTTCAAACCGCCGCTCCTTGTTTTGCTGCACCTCTACATTCGGAGGGTGAAACGATTGTTCGCGGTCTCCCAAAGACGCAGGCGAACCAGTCGCCCCTCCAACCGAGAATCAAATCGCGGCCAGAGCGCTTGCACAATGTTCTCGCCCGTCGACGGCCGGTCTTTGAACTCTTCCATCTCGAGATCCAAATGCTTGTCCTGCCACGGCTGCACAGCTTCGGCGACCGCAGTTTGGAAGGACATGAGGTCGATCAGCGTGCCGCTGCGTTCGTCGTAGGGGCCTCCAATCGTCGCTTCGGTGAGGTAACGGTGGCCGTGTCCGAGCGGGTTATTGCACTTGCCGTAGAGCGCGAGGTTATCCGCCGCGCCGAGTTGATTGGCATGCAATCGGTGCGCCGCGCTGAACGGAATTTGCAGTCCGAGAAAATATTTTCCCCCGTTCCAATGCTCGGCGAAGAAATCGTTGCGTTCGTGCAGGCGCACCCGGTCGATCCGGATTTTTTCGTAAACACGTTCGTGAATGTGACGCGCCAGATTCTCGGTTGTGATCGGCTGATCCATCAGGGCGAGGACCTCGTGGTTCAAATTCTTGTGATCGAGTTCGCCACGCAAGGATTCCAGGGAGCTTTCGATGTCGCCAAACCGCACCGACGGAAACCCGCGCGCATCTGGTTCGTCCCGGAAAGTCAATCGGGCCCGATAATTATGCCCATGCCCCAACGGTGAAGCCGCCACGCCAAATAATTTTTGGTTCTCTTCCGGGGTCAGCCGCGGCGATGTTGTCTGGCGCGCTGCGGAAAATTCGAACCAGAAATTCGACTCCAACGCTCCATTCCCGAAATAGGTCGCACTTCGTTCCTCCGCTTCCGAGAGGTGACAGGCCACCAGCTTCGCGCTGGAGGCGCTGAAGAGAGGCGCCGTATCAACGAAAAGCTGGCGCGCAATGTTTTCCGCGGTCGGCGGAATAGAAGCGAAGGCCGGAGTGTCTTCGTTCAAGAATTTGTGATCGAAGCCGTCCCGCAAAACGCGGCCGACCCGCTCCTTGATCTCGCTGATGTTCATCAGCATACCGGTGGTGGGATCGACGCGACCGGAGAAGATGAAATACGCGACATAGTTCCGCCCGGTGCCGTAGCGCGCGGACGTCTCCGGTCCGAAAGCAGCCCGGTTCTCGGCGTCGCTCCACTCCTTTACGAATAACCGCCGGGAGGCGGAGAATTCGAGCCGCTTGCTGACGGTCAGGAGCATGAAGCTAGCGCTCGTTAGGCCAGCAAGGCGAGGAATTCCGAACGAGTTCGTGCATCCTCCTTAAACGAGCCGAGGAGGCACGACGTTTTCATGACGGAGTTTTGTTTCTCGACGCCTCGCATCATCATGCACAAATGTTTCGCTTCGATCACGACCGCTACGCCATTCGGGTGCAACGCCTGCATGAGCGCGTCCGCGATCTGGGTCGTGAGCTGCTCCTGGATTTGCAGGCGCCGGGCGAAGACATCGACAATGCGCGCCACCTTGGAAAGACCGATGACCTTGCCGTTCGGAATGTAGGCGACGTGCGCTTTCCCGATGAAAGGCAGCAGATGATGCTCGCACATGGAGTAGAGCTCGATGTCCTTGACCAGAACAATTTCGCTCGCGTCGGAATGGAAAATCGCCTGGTTGACGATCTCATAGAGGTTCTGCCGGTAACCGTTCGTGAGGAATTCGAAAGCCTTCGCGGCGCGCGTGGGCGTCCTAAGCAAACCTTCACGCTGCGGATCTTCGCCGACCGCCTCGAGCAGCTCGAGATACGAGCGCTCCATGCTGGCCAGCTTGGCCGCGCCGCAACGCGGGATGCTGCGAAGCCTGCGCTCCGCTGCTTCCAGTTCGGTCTCGTGATTTTGCCCGGGCACTTGAGTTAATCCAGCCAGCTCAGTGGATATTTCGGATCGTCCAGCGCGAGGGATTCCTCTGTCAGCTCGAGCGTGTGGGCGGTGTCGAACATCACCGCCAACTCTTCCGTGCGAAGTGCATCTTTGCTCGCCATGATTGTGCCCGGATGTGGTCCGTGTGGGATTCCGCGCGGATGAAGGGTGATCGACCCGCTTTCAATTCCACGGCGCGACCCAAAGTTTCCGCGGACATAAAACAATACCTCGTCGGCCTCGACGTTGTCGTGGACCCACGGAATTTTCACGGCTTCCGGATGCGTATCGAGCAATCGAGGCGCGAAGGTGCAGATGACGTAACCGCGAACTTCAAAAGTTTGATGGATGGGCGGCGGCTGATGCACCGTTCCCGTGATCGGTTCAAAATCGGCGGCGTTGAAAGTAAATGGGTAGAGGTAGCCATCCCACCCGAGAGCATCGAAAGGATGATGCGCGTGAACTACGCGAGTGAGGCGCGGGCCATCCTTCACCAGCACTTCCACGTCTTCCTCGCTATCGACCGTGAGCATTTCCGATGGCCCATGGAAGTCGCGCTCCGAGTAAGGCGAGCCCATGCGGATCTGGCCCTCGTGGTTTAGATAACGTTGCGGGATCCGCACCGGCCCCGTGGATTCGAGGATGAGGTAATCTTCTTCCTCCACCTTGTCGGGGACGAGCCGATAAGTAATCCCGCGCGGGATAACGATGTAATCTTCCGCGCGGTAACGCAGCTTGCCGAACACTGTCTCAAGCGTGCCGCCGCCGTGAAAGACGAAGATGACCTCGTCGGCGCCGCCGTTCTTGTAATACTCGAATTCCCCATACGCTTTCTCCGGGCGGGCACGATAGGCGGTCATGTCCTCATTGAAGAGCATCGGGATGCGCCCGGTGTAGAGATCGCCTCGCCGCGGAATCTCAGCGGTCTTGATGTGGTGATGCCGCAGCGGGCTCTCGGTCACTTTCTTTGGCGCCCAATATTTGATCAGCTCGACCTTCCGCACCCTCGTCGGCGGCCGGAGATGATAAATGATCGAGTAGGCTTCGTTGAAACCTTCCGTCGTAATGACGTGCTCGTAAGCGATCCCCTCATTCTTAAACGAGGGCCCGCTTCCGTTGCGATGAAACCAGATGTGATGCTTCTTCGGAATCTGACCGAGCTTCTGATAGTAGGGCATGTCGTTCCTTCTTTAGAGATTGCCTCTCGCGTCCTGTTCTTTCTCCAGGGCCTCGAACAAGGCCTTGAAATTGCCTTTGCCGAAACTCTTCGCGCCTTTGCGCTGGATGATCTCGAAAAAGAGCGTCGGCCGGTCTTCGACTGGCTTTGAAAAGATCTGGAGCAAATAGCCCTCCTCGTCGCGGTCGATCAGGATCCCGAGTTTCTGCAACGGCTCGAGGTCTTCATCGATCTTCCCCACCCTGTCCAGGACGGTGGCGTAGTAGCTCGCCGGTATGTTTAAAAACTCCACCCCGCGGCTTTGCAGGTCCGTCACAGTCTTCACGATGTCGTTCGTGGCGACAGCCACGTGTTGGACGCCTTCGCCGTTGTAGAAATCGAGGTATTCTTCCACCTGCGACTTCTTCTTGCCTTCAGCCGGCTCGTTGATGGGAAACTTCACGAATCCGTTTCCATTGCTCATCACCTTGCTCATGAGCGCGGAGTATTCGGTCGAGATATCCTTGTCGTCGAAGGTGAGGATATTCCGGAACCCCATCACCTCTTCATAAAACTTCACCCAGGGGTTCATCTGGTTCCAACCGACGTTCCCCACGCAGTGATCCACGTAAAGAAGGCCAGTCTCCGGCGGATTGTAGGCCGACTCCCACCGGCGGTATCCCGGCATAAAGGTGCCCCGATAGTTACCCCGCTCGATGAAGAGGTGAACCGTATCGCCATACGTATGGATGCCGCTCATGACCACCTCGCCGTCGTCATCCGAAAGGGTGACCGGCTCGAGATAACTCTTGCCGCCACGTTTAGTGGTTTCCTCCCACGCTGAAGTCGCGTCTTCGACCTTCAAGGCGAGCACCTTTACGCCATCGCCATGTTTATGAATGTGATCCGTGATCGGATTATTTGATCGCAGCGGAGTGGTGAGCACGAACGTTAGTTTATTCTGGCGAATGACATAACTGGCTTTCTCTTTCGTTCCCGTTTCCGGACCGGAATAGGCCAGGCTTTGAAAGCCGAACGCAGTTTTGTAAAAATGCGCGGCTTGTTTCGCATTGCCGACGTAGAACTCGACGTAATCAGTCCCTTGCAGAGGCAGGAAATCGGTTTCGGAGGAGGAGCTGGTCTTCGGTGCGGCGATTGTTGTTTCCATGGCGATTGAGGTTTTGCGGACCCGTCACGGTAACCTACCACGAACAGCTTTCAATCGGCGACCGGCTCTGTTTCGACCCGGCGGCGTAAGCGGTCGCGAAGGCCGAAAGAAGAAAGAACCTTGACCTCTTCGACCGGTTATCCCCAACTATCTCGGGCGCGCGGGGACGCAAGACAGGCGATCCCGCTCGTCGAACCCGCAATAATTGGTCGGCGAAATCACCGATTAACTCCGCGATCGGACAGCAAAGAAAGGAATAGCGTATGGCAGTAGAGAAGAGGGCCAGGAAATGGGAAGGCGAAGGAATGCCTGAAGGCAAAGGTGGCATGAGCATGCCGCCGGCGAGTCAGCAAGAAGTCGAGGGACGGAAAGGCGGAGTGGTCTTTACCTGCTGGAAGTGCGGGGCTGAGTGTTCGATCCCGGAGAATCAGTCGTGGTTCACCTGCTGGAAGTGCGGCTCCATCAGCGGGATCATCTAGCCGGCCTTCTTCAGTTCTCGACTACGACGGGGAACCCACAGCTTCGCGGATAATTTTCCAGACGTTCTCCAAATGTTCCTCCGTCGTGAGTACGTTGCCCAATCCGAGGCGCATCACGATTCGGCCGCGTAGTTTCGTCTGCGTCAAATACGCTTCGCCCGACGCGTTGATCTTTGCGACGGTCGCGCTGTTTTTTTGATCGGCCGCTTTGTCATCCGGATCCCTAAGACGGAAACAGACAACGCCCATCATCACCGGCGCCGAAATTTCAAACCGCGGATCGTTTTCGATCCAATGCTTGAAAAGTTGAGCCAGCCGCAAGTGCTCGCGAATGCGCGAGGCTAATCCTTCGCGGCCGAAGGCGCGCCAGATAACCCAGGCTTTGAGCGCGCGGAAACGGCGGCCGAGCTGAACCCCGTAGTCCATGTAGTTGATCTCCGCGCCGGCGGGATCGCGCAGGTGCAGGTATTCCGGGGTGAGGGTGAAGAGGCGACGTAAACGATCGATGTCGCGCACATAGAGGGCGCTGAAATCGAAAGGCACAAAAAGCATTTTGTGCGGGTTGAGCACGAGCGAATCCGCTTCCTCCCAGCCGTCGGTGACTGATTTATGTTCGGGCAGCAGCGCCAGGCCGCCGCCGTAAGCCGCGTCGATGTGCAACCACATTTGATACTGCGCGCAGACCTCAGCGATCGCTCGCACTGGATCCACGCTGGCGGTGGAAGTGGTGCCGACCGTGGCTACAACCGCCAAAGGTTTGAATCCGTGGCGAAGATCAGCGGCGACGGCTTCCCGCAAAGCGCCTACGCTCATCTTGAATTCGGCATCGCTGGCGAGTCTGCGGACATTGTGTTCCCCCAGCCCAAGCGCAATCGCCGCTTTTTCGACGGAACTGTGCGCCTGATCCGAAACGTAAATGCGAAAGATCGGCAGCTCGGACCTGCCCGAGAGCCCGAGGGTGCGAACCGAAGTGCTGGCCTCCTCTCGCGCGACCGCAAGCGCGTGCATAGTCGAGATGGAGGCGGTGTCGTAAACGACGCCGGTGAATTCGTCTGGCAATCCGAGCCATTGGCGCAGCCAATCGAGCACCAGCGTTTCCAGCTCGGTGGCGGCCGGCGAGGTCCGCCAGGTCATGGCGTTGACGTTCAACGCCGCGGTAATCATTTCGGCGAGAATGCCGGGGCTGGTCGTGGTGCATCCGAAGTAGCTCATGAATTGCGGATGCGCCCAATGCGCGACTCCGGGAACAATCACGCGGTCGATCTCGGCGAAAATGTCATCAAGCGAAGTGGCGGTCTCGGGCGGTGCGGTCTCCAATTGCGCCAGGACTGCGCCCGGCTTGGCATTTGGCGCGATCGGGCGTTCCGCGATGTTTTCCCGATAATCCGCGATCCAGTCCGCGAGCCGGTGAAGGTGCTTTCGAAAAGCATCTGGAGGAATGTCTCCCAGGTCAGACGCTGTGTTCTCGGGTTTCATTCGTTAGGCGACTTGAGTGGCGGCTCCGCCACCGTTTACCCAATCGCGTCGGGTTCCTTTCGACAAGTCTTATCGCCGCGCAGTGGTTCAGATCCTGTAGCGGCGGTCTGTGATCGCCGGAGAGCCGGGGTCAATTCGATCCGGCGGTCACAGACCGCCGCTACAGGAAAACCTAAAAGGCAAAACCAAAACTGAAATGGAAGGCGCCGACATCTTCACCCGGGCGCTGATCGGGATTATAGCCGTAATCGAGCCGGACCGGACCGATGGGAAGTTTGTAGCGCAAGCCCAGGCCGATCGCGTATCGCATATCCTCCAAACTGGCGCTGACACTGGCAAACGGATCGCCTGAGCTCGGCAGCAGATTACCGGCGTCGAAAAACACTGCGCCCTGCAGTTCGCCGTAAATCGGGAAGGTGTATTCCACATTGAAGACCGTGAAGAATTCGCCGCCAATGGGATCGCCGTTGTTATGCGGGCCGAGATCGCGTTCGCTGAAGCTGCGCACCGTCGTGGCGCCGCCGTTGAAGAATCTTTCGTCGATCGGTAACTCAGCCACGGTGTCATCACCGTTCAGGCTGTGAATGATGCCGGCCCGCGCGCCCAGCGCGAGCAACGTCCGACGGTCCGGCTGCCCCGGCTTCGGCACCTTGCCGATCGGCAGGAAATAGGTGGCCCGCGCGGTGCTGCGAATGAAATCGATCTGGCTGCCAATCTCACTCGAGGCAAAATCGACGGTGTTATCGATGATTAATCCGCGGCTCGGATTCACCTTGCTGTCGCGAAAATCGAGCGTTTGCGTCAGCCCGATCGAGCTGACGAAATAGGACGTGCGCCCCAGAAATATCGGATCGATCGAGGCGCTGGTAACTTCGACGTGCCTTTCGGTCAGCACGAGCCCGATCTCATATTGCTTCGAAATCTTTCTGGTCAGGTCGAAGCGCGTGCCCGCTTCAAATTTGGTATAGCCGTCGTAATCAAAAGTGAGCGCGGCGAGACGGGCCTTGAAACCAAACTCCGTGTCGAACAGGTAAGGGTCCTCCCAGAGAATTTCGGCCTTGTAGCCGCGGCCCGACCACTCGGCGGATGTCGTAAGCGGCCGGCCGTAACCGAAGAGATTGCGATCGCGATAACTCGCGCCCACAATCGGCCCGGCGTACGAGCCGTAACCGAGGGAGACCCCAAATTCCTTGCTCTTCGCTTCCTCGGCGGAAATGTCGAGGCGCAAAGCGTCGCCACCGATGGGAGTCGGTTTGATCTGGAGCACGGCGAAGAGCCCGGACCGCATCAATTCGCGAAACTTCTCGTCCACCAGCTCGGGGCTATAAGTCTTGCCGCTGAATTTGCTAAAGCGGCGCGTGAGATAACTCGGGCGCAGACGCTCGAGTCCTTTCACGGCCACGCCATCGAAATGATAGAGCCGCCCGGGCGTGATCGAGACCTGAACGGGCACGCGTCCATTGCGAGCGGCCTCGGGATTACCGATCGCGTCGACCTTCACCTCGTAGTAACCACGCGTGCGAAAATAGGATTGCATCCGGCGCGGAATATCTGAGACGCGGCTATCGGTGTAGGGCTGCTCCACCAGGTCGAGCATTTGCCCGCGCAATGCTTCGGCGCCGTAAATGGTGTCGCCCACGAAGGTCAGTTGACCGAAGAAATATTGCCGCCCCTCCGTGATCGGGATCGTCGCATCGACCCGCGGTTCTTCTTCGGCAAAATGGTAAATCGGCGGATCGACCTTCGCGTCGAGAAAGCCCTGCGAGACATAAAGGCGATGGACCAGATCGGCGCCTTCCTCCACATCGGCCGCGACAAAGGGAAGTTTCTTCTGCATCGACGAATAACGCTCCCGGGTCGGACCGACGGCATAGTCGAAGAGGAGTTCCGCCGGTTGATGCTGATTGCCGACGAAATTCACCAGACCCAGCGTGACGAGCGGACCTTCATTGATGTCGAGCCGCAAACGGTCGCTCGATTCGACGGTGTAACGCACGCTGACCTTCGAGTAGCCCTGCTTGCGGTAGAACAACTCGAGAAAGAATGCGGCATCGTCCCCGGCGCGCGGGGACGATGCCGCATTATCGACCGTGGTGATCTGTTCTTTTAGTTGAGAGCGCAGAATCTTCTCATCGAAAGCGGAATTGCCGCGGAACTCGATGATGCTCGTGCGCTGCGCTTTCCTCTCCTGCTGCTTGGCCACCGCGCGTTGCGCCCGATCTTTTTCCTCCGGCCGGGGCACCTGCACCGCGGTTTGAGCCAGCGCAGTCCCGCTCGCGAAACCAAACGTCAAGACAACCACCAGAGCCGCGCGCTGTAGCCGCGTCGCTCTGTCGACGCGCGGGCTGAGCGGCGACAGAGCGCCGCTGCTACAGCCCGTTTGGATTGGCAAGGGCGCGCGGCTCATCTCACTTGAATCGAATCAGGTACTTCACCATGCCGCGAAATTCTCCGCCCACGCCCAAGTCGCCGATAAGCACAAATTTCTCGTTCACTTTAAGCCGGGCCGTCACGGTTTGTTGCCCGGTGCGCGGATCGACATTGCCGACATCTACCTGCAACTTATCGAAAACCGAATTGCTTTTTGTCGGCTCGCCTTTCTTGAAAACCTTCCGATAGAGCTGCTGCACCAGCAACATGGCCGCACGCCCGGCGAGGACATTGTTATTTCCAACCAGCTCTCCGCGGGTCACACCCGTCGCCAAAAGGGAGATAATTTCCTCCTGGGGCAAGGGCGGCTCGCTCGTAAACACCGCCTCGGGCGCGAGGGACGTTCCGTAAACATAAACATGAACGGTGTAATCCCGGATGAGCGAGGTGCCGTGCAAATCAATCTTCGGATTGAAGGAATCGCTCGGATCGAAATAGAGAAAACCCTGGGCAATTTCGAGCCGGCTGAATGGCAGGGTCGCCTCCACGTTCTGGAGCCGGACCGTGCCTTGCAATTGCGGACGAAGTCCAGTCCCGGTGAGATGGAGGTCGCTGATCGCTCCGCCGTTAGCCAGATTCCCTCGGATCAGAAACGGGTCTTTGGTTTTGATCGCGACATCGAATTTCCAATCCCGAATCGGCGGTTCCGTGACGGAGAAATCCGGACGATCGGAAGGAGGTTGCGGCGCGGGACGCCCGGGTAGGCCGATCGGAAGCAGATCGATGTTCTTGAGAAACTGACTGTTGGTCAGCGCGACGTTGCCGGTCACCGTCGCGTTCTTGAGGGGACCGGTCACTTTCACATCGGCGTCAGCTCTCGCGGTAAGGGAATCGTTGCGAGCCACGAGGATGCTTTGCGCTTTCAATTGGAAATCTAGATTCGGCTCGGTCAACTTCGGAAAGGTGACTTGGCCCGAGATCGTGAAAGGGCCTCCGGCCAGGTCCCCGTTGAAGCGCTCGAAATGGAGCACGTCGCCCGCAAACGTCATCCGCGAATGAAAACCGCTTAGCGAAGGAAGCGTGGCGTTGGTAAACCGGGCCATGTTGATGGTGATATCCCCGGCCCCGCTTAGAACGGGCTTCGCGATGGTGCCGTTCACATTCACGTCCAGGGCCAGATCGCCATCGAGTTGAGTGATGCCGGGCAAAAATTGCCGGAGGAAATTCACGGAACTACGCGGCAAGAGCACCTTCGCGGTCAGCGGGGTTTCCTCATCGAATTTCTTCTCTGCGATCATTTTCGAAACATCGAAGGGAAGGTCCGCCGTGATCTGCACCGGCTGGATTTTGGTTTGCTGCAACTTGCCGTTGAAAGCGAGCTGATTGTTTTTCAACTCAGCCACGAGATCGAAAGCCGCCGGCTCCAGTTTCGGATAAGCCGCGCTGTGAAGATCGCGCATTTCCACGTCGAGCCTGCCGCTCAGCTGCGCGAGGGTGCCTTGGGTATCGAGCTTCACGTTAACCAATCCGCTGGCGAGGGGTTTCATCCCCAGATCTTCGAAGAGCTTTTTCAGGTCCAGGTTCTCCGACTGAAAGGTGACCAGGACTTTCCCATCGGGCGGGAATAGCGGCTCGCTGGTGCCCAGGTTTTTCCAGACGAAAGGCAACGAGACATAACCAGACGCGTATTTTGCCGTGCCCTGATCAATCTGAATTTTCGAGATCTCCAGCGCGGATCCTTTCGCCGTGAGGATGGCCTGGAAATCCATCTTGTCGCTTCCGAGGAAAATGGTGGGAACGTCGAGACCCTCGGGCGAATAGTTCGCGTCGATGTTCGCCTGGAGCGCTTTCAGATTCGCGTAACGCCCTTTCTCCAGCGTCAGTTTCAGCTTGCCGGAATTCTTGAACTCCGCCGCCTCCCCCTCCCCGTGCCAGTCGATCATGAGCGAGCCGGCGATTTCATTGTTGTTGCCCATCGCGACCAACAACGGCTTCAATCGCGCCAGGTCAGCCACGTTAACCAGAGCCTTGCCGCCGTAGCGGTACGGTTTGTCCAGCGAGAACATCCCGCTCGCGCCCAGATAATCCCGTTCGTTCAGTTTGACCGTGAAATCGTTGAGATAAACGACGTTCCTCGAAATGGAAGCCTGGCCGCTGATCTCCGGTATCGTGAAGTTTCGCGCTCTTAAATTCGTTCCGTAAATCGAGAGGTAACCGTCTGCCTTGCCCTCCCGCATGGTGACCTCGCCGGAAACCTGGACCGGACCGGTGATCCGATTCGGAGAATTGGCCGGCCAATAATCGCCCAGCTCGACCGCGCCCAATGCCACTGAGAAACTTGCGGGCTGCGTTCTCGCCTGCGTGAAATCGTCCGGCAAAAGATAACTGCCGGACGCCGTGAAGGTATTTTCTTTCCGGAGAGCGACGACGCGCTCCACCCTTAAGTTCGGGCCGTCCGTGGTGATATTGGCGTGGACGGAATCGAAAACGTTCTCGCCTGAATGCACGTCCGTCATATCGACGTGGATCTGCGACTGGAGGTCCGCGTAATACGGTTTTGTTGCCGCATCGTTCGGCGGCATTTCCTTGGAGGCTTTGACGGTTCCAGTGACTTGCGCGGCGCTCCCGTCGCCATACGCGATCGGGCCGCCGGCAAAGCTCAAATCCGCGCGCAGCACGGCGTCTTTGATCTCGGCGGTTCCTGTCACCGTGGCCGCGCCGGTCACCGGCTGGGCGAAACGCGACGTGAGGGATTGCAGGTCGGGGAGCGCTCCGCTGATTTCAAATGTCGCAGGCGAGCGTCCGAATTCCCGAATCTGCTTCGGCAGTTCCGCCGTTCCCTTCAGCGCAATCTTGTTCAACCCGTTTGTCGCTTCGCCCGAGCTCAACGTCGCAAGGCCATCGTGCGCCGCCACGTTCACGACAACCTGGTCGAAGAAGAGATTCTCCCGCCGCAAGTTGTTAACTAGCGCCTCGAGCTTGACGTCCCAGGTTCGCGGCGAATCGATCGCGCCGCTCGATTCAATCGATAGACGCTGCACGTCGCCGGCCAGAAATTCCGGGGGCCGGCCGAGATAACCGCGAAGCGTATCCAGCGAAACATTTTCGGCCACCAGCCGAAGCTTGGTGTCGAGAGAATGCGCGGTCTCGCGCAGGGCGACCGATCCAGCCACCGTGCCGTGAGCAAGGGTCGCGTCGAGCACCATCTCGAGCGATCTCGTTCTAATACGAGACGCGTCGACGGCGATCAGCCGAAATTGGTTTTCCGCGTCCAGGACCAGACCGCTCAGGATTAGATTTTTGTTGGTGTAGGAGGTTCGCGCGGAAACATTTTTCCAAGGAGGGGCGTTGGGAATTTGCAGAGTAGCGAGGTTCAGGTCTCCCGGCTTCTTTGGATCGAGATCCACATCGAGGTGCTCCAGGACGAAGTCCTGTTTCTCCGTGGTCGAGCGAACGTGCAGATTGATGTCGAAGAGGCGAAGTCGCTCCGGGAAGACCGGGAACAACGTGATCCGTTCGTTAGGTTCGGGGATCTTCGGTTTCAGGGAGGCTTTGGCCGGGTTCAACACGATCCGGGCCGTGCGCACCTCGGCGTTTTTCAAAACCTCGGTGGGGCCGTGCCGCCACCAGTCGAACAGGCTGTAATCAGCCCGGATATAATCGACGTCGATGGATTCGACTATGGTCGGGCCCACAGGCACCACATGGAGATTTCGAATAACGAGGCTGGTGAAAATTGACCCCTCGAAGGCGCAATCAATCTTGAGATTGGCTTTGGCCGCGTAGTTATTCGCAATCGCGCCGCCAACATGAAAAATGATCGGGCGGTGAAAGATGAGGATCACCGCGAGAATAACGAGCAAGCCCCGCCTTAAGAGACGCGGCCAGCGCCGAGGTCTTTGCGGGAGTGCCTTTCCGTTTTCATCCACGAGGGCGGTAATCTATTTCTACGCAGATAAAGAGCAATACCGAAGCGGGATGCCCGCCTGAGGCGGAAATGGTGCGAGCGGTGACCGGAGAGTGCGGGTCATCCCGCGCCGCGCAGACGGCGAGGGACCTCGCACCTGCAGATTGCGCCACTTGATACAATCACGCGTAGCCTAACGAAAACGTGCAGCCTAGCGCGGAAGCGTGAGAGCGCTTGCGAGGTCCCTCGCCGTCTGCGCGGCGCGGGATGACGGCCGCTCCGCGTTCTTCATTCACGCTTCCGATTTGCGCATATCGTAGCTCAGCCTGACGGTCTGACCTCTGCCGCATGAATCCCGAAAAGCTTTTCGACTATCTCGAGGGAAATCTCCCGGCGGCTGAGCGGGCCCGGCTCGAAGCGCTCCTGGCCACCGATCCCCAATTGCAACGCGAGCTCGCTATCGCACGCGCCATGCATGAGCGTGCGCGTGGATCGCGCGAGGTCATCGGAGAAAGCGAGGATCTGGAAATCCCATCGGACGCCGCGGGCAAGCTGGGGCGGCGAGTAGCTACTGCTTTCGCCGCGCTGGTGCTGCTCAATGTGCTGTTCGGGATACTGTTTATTGTCGGCAAAAAACGAGGGACAACCGATCAGCGCGCCCGGGAAGCGGTCCTCCAGGCCCAGGTCGAATCCTCGCTCAAGACGGTAGCGGAACGGACGATGACTCCCCCAACCCTGGGTGGAGATGAAATCCGGTTATTCGCGCCGACGAAAGAGCACGCTTCCCTGGCCGACAATGTCCTTTTGCTCGCGACCCAATGCGGCGGTTCGGCGGCCAAGGCGCCGCCTGACGGTGACGGCACCACGGTTTTGGCGCAAATTCCCGCGGGGCGTGAAGACGAATTCCGGCGTGCCATCGCCCCGCTCGCACAGACAGATTCTTCACCCCCTGCGCGCAGCAAGGAAAAGGAGCCGGCTCCTGACGAAAAGCGAAACAACATTTACGTCCGGATCACCGAGGCGCCCCGCGCTCCAAGTCGCTGAGCCCGTGCTGGCGCAGCAGCCGCCATTTAAGGCAACGATAAACCTGCTCCGATGATTGCCGTCACCTTCGCTTTGCCTGCGGAAAGCGCCGATTTTGTTCGTTTGCTCCAAGAGACGAATGCCACTGCCCGGCAAGACGTGAGAAGCATACGCGGACAGATCCACGGGAAATCTGTCGCGATCCTTCACACCGGGGTGGGCGGGAAAAAATGCCGGATGCAAATCGAAAGTTTCCTTCGCCAACAGGAATTTAAATATTTGATCAGCGCCGGGTTTGCCGGAGCCCTGGACGAACAGTTGCAGGTCGGAGATTTGCTGCTCTCGGAAAATTTCTCCAGTCCGCAACTTTTGGGTTCCGCTTACCTTCATCTTGCGGACGACGCTCCATTTCTTGGGAAACTCTTTACCGTTTCACAAGTGACCGATTCCAGGTCTGAACGCGCCCGATTGGCGAAGGAGACCGGCGCCGCGGCAGCCGACATGGAAACTAAGTTCATTGCGGCAGCGTGCGCGGAGCACAAGCTACCGATGCTTTCACTGCGGGTGATCAGTGATACACCCTCGGACCCGCTCCCTGTTCCGCCGGAGGTTCTTTTCGATTTGGAAAAACAAAAGACGAAGTTTACGCGCCTGGCGTTTTATCTCGTAACGCATCCCGGCGCCCTAGGCCGGCTCAACAAGTTTCGCCAGCAGATCGGACTCGTCCGCCATTCCCTCACCAACGCGCTCGAAAAAATTTTGCGCGTGGATTTGATTTAATCTGTCGCCGCTTCGCTGTGCGAAAGCGACGCGGCTGAGTGTCGCATCAAGCCGACGCCGCCCACAGGGCGGCGGCTACAGGATTTGCGAATCCGCCGGCTCGACGTGGACCAGCACGTCCGCGATCCGCGAATCGGCGCGTTTGATCGCGTCCTTCACTCGATGCGCGATGTGATGCCCGTCGCGCACGGAAATGCTGCCGTCCACCCCCACGTGCAGATCGACATAAAACGAAAGGCCCATCTTTCGGACAAGGCATTTCTCGACCTCCAAAACTCCCGGAACGGAACTGGCGGCGCGCTTAATGATCGCCACGATCTCTCCGCGCGGCGCGGTATCGAGCATCTCGTGCAGGGCTGGAAAAAGGAGCCGGTAGCCATTGGCGCCGATGATCGCGCAGGCGAAGAGCGCAGCCCAGGCATCCGCGCTCTGCCAGCGTTCGCCGCCGATGAGCGCGATCGAGATCCCGATGAAAGCGGCAATTGACGTCATCGCATCTGCGCGGTGATGCCAGGCATCCGTCTGGACCGCGGTGCTCTCCACGTTCTTGCCGAGACGAATGACGGATCGATAAAGAAATTCCTTCACCGCCACGACAACGATCAGAACGATGAGCGTGAATGGCGCCGGCGCATGGTGCGGCAAAAAGATTTCGCGCGCACTCTGGATGGCGAGGCCGAGCGCCGCCAGGAGAACGCCTGCCGCCACAATGCCCGCGGCCAGCGGCTCCGCTTTTCCATGACCATAGGGATGCGTCGCATCCGGTGGACGCGAGGCAAATTTAAGGCCGCCCCAAATGACGGCCGAGCCGCCGATATCGAGCACGGATTCGATTCCATCGGCGATCAGCACATAGGAATTTCCGAACAAGCCCGCCGTAATTTTTGCGGCCGCGAGCAGGACGTTTACGATCATGCCCGCTAGCGCCACGCGCGCGCCCGTTTGCATATTGCTGGCGGGGTCGTTCGATGTAGGATGAAAAGCTTGCGGCATCTATGAGCAAAAGTCTTAAGGCCGCGATCTACGAAAAGCACGGACTTCCGTCGGGGGTGCTGCGAATCGTGGAGCAACCCTGGCCCGAGCCCGCGCCAGATGAAGTCGTAGTGAAGATGGCTGCGGCGCCGATCAACCCGGCCGACCTGAACGCGATCGAAGGAAAATATCCGATCCGGCCTTCGTTGCCCGCGACGCCGGGCATGGAAGGCGCGGGCACAGTCGTGGAAATCGGGTCCGCGGTGCGGGATATCCAGATCGGCGCGCTGGTAATTTTGCCGCACAGTTTGGGAACGTGGCGCGAGGCCTGTGCCGCAAAGGCGGAGAAACTTGTGGTCGTTCCCGACGGAATCGAACCGATCCAGGCGGCGATGCTAAAAGTGAATCCGGTCACTGCCTGGCGAATGCTGCATGATTTCGTTTCGCTCAGGCCGGGCGAGTGGGTGGTTCAAAACGCGGCGAACTCTGGGGCGGGTCGCGCCGTGATTCAGATCGCGCGCGAGCTAGGATACAAGACCGTCAACATTGTGCGTCGCGAGGAGCTTGTGGAGGAACTGAGAGGCGAAGGCGGCGATGTGGTTTTGGTCGACGGAGAAAATCTTCGCGATGAGATGGCCGCGCAAACGCAACGGGCGCCTATTCGATTGGCGCTGAATGCGGTGGGAGGCGAGAGCGCGTTGCGGATGGCGAAAACGCTCGCGTCGGATGCGACCATCGTAACGTATGGCGCGATGAGTTTGCAGCCGATGAGCATTCCGAACGGAATGCTCATTTTCAAGAATCTGCGCTTCACCGGATTTTGGGTGAACAAGTGGTACGACGGCGCCACGGCCCAGCAACGCGCCGACACTTTGGGGCCGCTCTTCGAAATGGTGCAGCGGGGGTTGTTGCGCGCGAAAGTGGAGAAGACGTATCCGCTGGTGGAGGCGCAGGCGGCGATCGCGCATGCGTCGCAGAGTAGGCGAAGCGGCAAGATCGTATTCCGATTTGACGCTTAGGAGAACGACGAGCGAGCGTCGTTGCTGCGCTTCTAGGGTTCCTTGCGTTGCCCTTACGCTTCGCGCTTGATAACGTCAGCGCTGTAGCCGCCTCGCTCTGTCGAGGCGCCTGCGCGTGACGCCATGAACCCCACCCCAGAGCGACACTACCGAGCGCCGCGGCTACAGCGTCGGTTTCCTAAGCGTCCACCGCGACTTGAATTGCTTTTCTCGTCGGTGCGATCGTTTTACTTCGTGACGTTCAATACGCACCAGCGAGTCTCTCTCCTCGCACGCGATGATGTCCACGATGCCTTCCACTCTTTCTGTATTCGCGCACAAGATCGTGACATTGCCGTCGGCCGCTATGTCATAATGCCGGATCACGTCCATTTGTTCGTCGCATTTCCTCTTGCCGGACTAGCGCTATTCGAGTGGATCCACGCGCTGAAAACGGTGCTCGGAAAGCAATTACTCAGACTTGGATTTCAGAAGCCGCACTGGCAGGAAGGCTTCTTCGATCATGTGTTGCGTAGCGCTGAGAGCTACGCGGAGAAGTGGGAATATGTCAGGATGAATCCGCTGCGAGCTGGATTGGTTAAGACTGCGGAAAAATGGCCGTACCAAGGCGAGATAATTGACATCTCGTTCGAATGACACTCCGGGAAAACGGCGACTGAGCGCCGTTGCTACAGCGCTTGGGTTGATGCCACGCTGCAGTCGCCTTCTCTGTAGGCGTCGCGTTTTCTTATTACTGCGGCGCGGCCTCGTGTTTCGGCTGGCGCTTCAGGAGCGTGATCTGCTTGATCCGCGCGGAATCAGACGGACTCCAGGTCGCCACATCTGGGTCGTCCTTGAAAGCGTTGTGCACGATGCGGCGCTCGTAAGAATTCATCGGCTCGAGCTGGAGCGAACGCCCCGAAATGCGCACACGCTCGGCCAGCTCTCTCACCCGCTGCACGATGCGATCCTCACGCATCGAGCGATAATGCTCGCAATCGACCACCACCTTCGGCGCGTCTTTGTCTTTCGATTGAATCAAGCGGTTGAGCAGAAATTGAATCGCTTCCAGCGTCTCGCCGTCGCGGCCGATCAGGGTGTGGCTTTCCTCCATGTAAATTTGCAGCGTCGGATTTCCCCCTTCGCTTTGCGTCTCGTCGATCTGCACGACGAAGCCGAGGTAACCGAGAATCGTGTCGAGAAGTTCTTTCGGCGTCATGGTCGTCCTTTGCGCGACTTTTTCCCTGCCGGTGCAACTTTCTCCAGAACCGGCATCGGCTGTTTCTGGTTTTGGTAAAGCTGCAGAATCGTAAACAGGTTCTGCGTCGTGTAATACAATGCCAGCGCGGCCGCGAAATTGTAGCAGAAAAATAAAAAGATCAGCGGCATGAACATCATGACCCGCCGTTGCGTGCTGTCGCCCGTCTTGGGCGTCATGCGCATAAGCCAGAGATTCGTCGCTCCCATGACGAGCGGCAGAAGATTGATCTTCCACCCCAAACCCGGGATGATGCCGACCGTATCGGGCTGCGAAAGATCGTGCACCCACAGGAACGACGCATTCCGCAGCTCCGCCGCCTGTCCGAGCATGCTGAACAAGCCAAAGAAAATCGGGATCTGAATCATCATCGGCAAGCAGCCGCCAACCGGATTGACGCCGTGTTCCTTGTAGAGCTTCATCACTTCCTGGTTCATCCGCGTCGGATCGTCTTTGTATTTCTCTTTCAGCTCCTGCATTTTCGGCGCGAGCGCGGACATCTTGCGCATCGACCGGTTCGCTTTGTTTTGGAGCGGCCAAAGCACGCCTTTGACACAGGCGGTCAGGAGAATAATGGCGACCCCGTAATCGTGAACCCACCCGTAGAGCAGGTTCATGAAGTTCAGCAGGAACTGGCTCACCAACTTAAACCATCCGAAGTTCATGATCTCAGCTTCGTCGTGCTCGAGCTTTGCGAGCCGGCCATATATTTTCGGGCCTACATAAAGTTGGAAACGCAGGGACGCGGTCTGGCCGGGTTGGAGTTGAAAACCCGGCATGGCCATCGCGCCATCCATGCCTTGCAGCGGCGGACCGTCTGGTCTCTTCATCTCGAAGGGCTGGGCCCAGGTCTCGACCACCTTGGCATTGAGCGGGCTGAGGATGGTGGTGAAAAACTGGTTCGTCATCGCCGACCACTCCGCGCCGTTTACCTTTTCTTGGAAAACAGGCTGGGCGGCGCGTTTTTGAACTCCCACCAGCGGATAATTCTGCGCGGCAAACCAGCTCACGTCCGTCGCCTTTGGTTTGCCCTCGATGCACCAGACCAGACGGGTGTATGACGGCATATCACTTGGATGGAGAGGCCGGGTCGAGCCAAGCGAGATGAAATACCCGGGATTGGTGTAGGCTTGTCCTCCATCGTTCCGGAAATCGACGTCCATCTCCGCGACGAAGTTGTCTTTTTTCTCCGAAGTCGGAGGGAAGAAAAATTTCTTCCGGACATTGAAGCCTTCGGGAGTCTTGCGCTCGAACTGCACACTCCCGTCGTCTTGACGGACGATGGTAAACTCCGGGAGCAAAGGCTCCGCCGGTTGCTCGACGATCGCGCCGATCGGCGGGCGATCCGGCGCATTCAATACCACAGGCCGGCCGTCTCCCATTGTGTGATGAAGCATCACGGCCTCGCTGATTCCCCCGCCGCGATTCGTTAGGCGAAGCTCAAGATCGGAGTTGCGCAACGCCTCTGTCTTCTCGGCAAACGGTGGAACGGAGGCAACCGGCGAAGGCGTCGGTGTGTTCAGGGCACCGGAAGCGGGACTGGCAAATGGCGCCGGCGAAGCGGCGGTGGATGTTTGGTTAACAGCCGCGGGCGTCGGTGTCGGCGAGGCGATCGCCTGCACTCGCGGAGGCGGGTGACTGACCGTGTAGAGTTGCCACGCGACGAGACCGAGAACGCAAAGCGTAATGGCAATCCATGCTTGTCGATCCATAAACGGAGCCGGCGAGGCTATTCACAAACAAGATGGCGGGAATGCAGTCGCCTGGGTGCGGCGTCAGTCGGGCCGCCAAGGCCCCTCCCCCTTTGCGGAACGGGATCGTGACCTTGCCCGCCCCAGGGATGACAACGGCCGAGACGCCGCAATCCTAGCATGATGCCACGATAGAGACCGTGCGTCTCGAGCGCTGTCAGGAAATAGGTGGAACAGCTCGGTTGAAACCTGCAACCCGAGCCCGGCCCGCCCAAAAATGACAACACCGGCGAAACGGTCAATTGATAACCGCGAATGATAAGACGCAGGAGGAAAAGCATCAGGGCGCTAGAATAGAAGCACGCTCCGCGAGGCGCAACCACTCATCTTTCAGCACGCTATACGTTGCGCCCGCCGCCGCCGGACGTGCGACGACAACAAGCCACAAGCCTTTCAGCAACCGCGGCTGTTGGGTCCGCACAATGTCACGTAACCGTCGGCGCACCCGATTCCGGACCACCGCTCCTCCGATCCGTTTCGAAGTCACGAAACCAACGCGGAAAAACTTCTCCTCCTTTTGCGGCAGCACGCCCAACAGGAGCGCACGGCCTCGATGCGTGGTTCCTTCGTTCTTGACCCGGGTGAATTCCACCGGCCGGACCAGACGCTTCGCTTTTGGGAATGACAGGTCGGGCGAGTCCGAAGTGGGCGGCATGGTATCGTCACCATAACACAGCGGACTTGAGGCGGCGCATCCGCCTGGCCCCACATCCGATTTCAACATCCTCCAACGGCCCGCGGGCAGGTCGGCTGCATTCTCGTACAGTAAAAGTCTCCCCGCGGACAAAAGCCGCGGGGAGACTTTCAAGGAAAAGACGCGCTGATCCTACGGGCTCGGGCTCGTAGTCGTCGTGGTGGAAGTGTCGGTCTTCGTCGTCGTCGCCGGTGTGGTGTTGTTGATGATCGTGGTTTCTTTGGATTTTTCAGTGGACGGGGCGACGGACCCGGCCGGATTGACGATGGTGGTGTTATTTTCGGTTTTCTTTTCAGCCGGCGCGGCGGGAGCAACGGTTTCGGTTTTTTGCTCGCAGGCTCCGAAGAGCGCGGCGCTGGCCAGAATGCAGATTAATTTTTTCATAGTTGTGGATTGCTTGCCCCATCTTGGGACTAAGCATGATTCGGAGCGAGACAACTCTCCGGCCTTGAGGAAGTTTATCTTTCGCCGGTATCTGCCTTTAGGCGATCCGTTTAGAAAGGCGCTTCGTACTTCAACCCGTGCGCTTCGGCCACCGCCGCATAGGTCACTTTTCCGTCCCGCGTGTTGATGCCGCCCGTGAGCGCGGGCACTTTTTTGCACGCGCCTTCCAAACCGAGCTCGGCCAGCAATTCCACGTAGCGCGCCGTGGCATTGCTCAGCGCCTGCGTTGAGGTCCGGGCGTACGCGCCCGGCATGTTTGCCACGCAGTAATGCGTCACTTCCTCTTCAACGTAAATCGGTTCTTGATGGGTGGTAGCCCGGGAAGTTTCGGCGCAACCGCCCTGATCGATCGCGATATCCACAAAGACGCTGCCCGGCCGCATTCGCTTTAGCATCGCCCGCGTGATCAGCTTCGGCGCTTTTGCCCCTGGCACCAGCACCGCGCCGATCAGCAAATCAGTTTTCGGCATCAATTCCGTCAGGTTCGCTTCGTTCGAATAGAGGGTCTTCACGTTCGGCATCGTCAGATCCAGGAAGCGCATTCGCTCGCCATCGACCTCGAGAATGATTACGTCCGCTTTCAATCCCAGGGCCATGCGCGCCGCGTTTACCCCGGAAGTCCCGCCGCCGATCACCACCACCCGACCCGGCAACACGCCTGGCACGCCGCCTAACAAGACGCCATTGCCGCCATTATGCTTGGCCAGGTAATACGCGCCCATGACCACCGACATCCGGCCCGCGATTTCGCTCATCGGCTCGAGCAGCGGCAACTTATTGCCAATTTGAATCGTCTCGTACGCGACACCGGTGACACCAGATTTCAACAGCGCATCCGTCAGCGGTTTGCTCGCGGCGAGATGCAAATAAGTGAAAAGGATCTGGCCTTTGCGCAGAAGACCGAACTCCGGCGACAACGGCTCCTTGACCTTCACGATCATGTCCGCCTGCGCAAACACCTCTTCCGCGCGCTCGACCATCTTTGCTCCGGCGCCGATGTAGTCTTCGTCGGTATAACCAGAGCCAACGCCCGCGCTTTTCTGCACCAGAACGGAGTGACCCTTACGCGTGAGCGTCGATGCAGTCGAGGGAATGAGGCCGACGCGGTGCTCTTGCTGCTTAATTTCTTTCGGGACGCCGATGATCATATTGGCAAGGAGTGGATAGTGATAAGGGACTAGTGATAGGAGGAAGTGTTCGGCGCTGCTAGTGGAATCTTTCTATTCACCAGTCACCGATCACCAATCACTAATTCAGCGACGGATCATCCGGCGCCGCCGCCAGCATTTTATACCACGGGCCCAAACCGCGCATGATCTCGAACCAAAGCTTTGGCAGCCGGGCCGGGGCCAGCGCTGCGCGCGTGGGCTTTTGCAGGATCCAGGCTTTTTGCTTCATCTCCTCTTCGAGTTGACCGGCGCTCCAGCCCGCATAACCGACGAAAGCCCGGACAGATGCCGGATCGGCGCCAGCGCGTTGGTGCGCTTCGTCCACCCCGACGTTGGCATTGAGTCGCAAACCTTCACCCGCTTCCCACTCGAAGGCAGCGAACATTAGTTGATTCTTTCCCACCGGCCCACCGAGGAACACAGGGACATCGGCCAGCCCCTCCGGCGGCGCCTCGTTGACGAGATCCACCACTTGCTTATCCAGTGGCCGGTTGATGATCAGGCCGCCCGCTCCTTCATTTAAGTCGTGCTCATAGATAAGGAGCACCGCCCTCCGAAAATTTGGATCGAGCATGTTCGGATGAGCCACCAGCAGCGAACCCGCCAGGTTGAGCGGCGTGCCGTCTCCGAGGTTGCGCATGGCAAAGTAGAATCCGCGGCAGGCGCTTTCGCAACCGCTTTCAATGGCGTCCCTACCTGCGGATCAACGCGCGATCGTGCAGCTGGAAGATCGGGCCATCACCGGCCTCTTCGCGCCATTGCATGCTTGTCGCGGTGACCAGCTTTTGCGCCTCCGCCGGCAAATGGCGCAAAAGCGCATTGCGCCGCGCCGGATCGAGCTCGCCGAAAATGTCGTCAATCAAGAGAAGCGGTGGCGTGGTCTCTTCGATCGAGAAGATTCGGGCCTGCGCTATTTTCAGGGCCAGCGCGACGGTCCGCTGCTGACCTTCGGAAGCGTACTGATTGGCCGCTCTACTCTCCACCAGAATTTGAATGTCGTCGCGATGCGGACCGACCACGGTCTGGCGGAGACGCAGCTCCTGCGGTCTTGATTCGACGAGGTCGCGAGCGAAATCGTCGCTATTTCCGGGCAGGAATTCCAACTGTAATCTCTCGTCCGTACCACTGATCTCGCGATGCGCCGCGCTCGCGAGCGGGGCAAGGCGCTCGACCAGCCGGGCCCGCATCGCCGATAATTTCGCACCGTAATCCAATAGCGGTGGATCATAAGCGGCGAGTTCGCGCGGACGTGGGTGCGGCGATTTCAGGAGGACATTGCGCGAGCGGAGAGCGCGTTCGTAAGCGCGAAGAGTCGGGCGATAGAGAGGGTCGATTTGCGTCGCGAGGAAATCGAGATAGCGGCGGCGCGCGTCGGAGCCGCCGCGCACCAGCTCGATGTCGGTGTTGGCAAAGGAGACGACGCGCGCGATTCGAAGGTATTCGTCCGGCGTCCGTTGCTCGACTTGGTCGAAGGAAATTTTCCGACGCAGTGGAGTGTAGCGGAATTCCAGCAAATGACTTTCGTGCCTCCCCGAGACCGCAAAGGATTTTTCTCCGAAACGGATAATCGGGAGAAGGGTCGCGCTGCGTTGCGACTGCAGCCGCAGGAGCACGCAAGCAGCTTCGAGGATCGACGTTTTCCCCTGCCCGTTTTGCCCCACGAAGAAATTGAAGCCGGGAGACAATTCGCCGCCCAGCGATTCGAAGCAGCGGAAATTTCGCAGCTGAAGGTCAGCGAGCATGGAAACTCATCGAATTAATTATTCAACGTAGGCCTCTGTCATCCCGAGCCGCGCAGACGGCGAGGGACCTCACAACTGCAACGCGGATTAGCTTGCGCCCGCACGAGGCCGCATCATGGACAGCGTGGTTCTGGCGCAAGCGAGCGGCTAAACAGTTGCGAGGTCCCTCGCCGTCTGCGCGGCTCGGGATGACACGCTCACTCTGGCCGTGCCTCAATGAGCACTCCTTGTTTCCCCGCCGACTCCTCACAAGTTGATCAGTTGCAGCTTGCTCGTCATCTGTGCCGGGATCCGCTTGTCGTGAAAATAAACGCCGCTGATCGGCGTAATGTCGGCGGGGGTCAAACCAACCGCGGCCCCGATGAAATTGTGATTGCAGAAAACACCGTTGGTCGCGTCCAGCCCGATCCAGCCGGCGCCTGGGAGAAAGACTTCCGTCCACGCGTGCAACGAACCCTCGGCCCGCCGCATCTCCGCATCGCTCTCGCGCAAATACCCACTCGTTAGGCGAGCCGCGAATCCCGTCTGGCGCAGGATTTCCGCAAGCAACACCGTCACGTCCCGGCAGGCCCCGCGACGGAGCCGTAGAGTCTCCGCCGGCGAAAGCGCCGCGCCCTCCTCGCGCCGCTCGTAGCCGATGCATTGATGCAGCGTGTTGTTCAACTCGACCAGCGTCTTGACTGTGTCCCGCCGTTTTCGACTGCTCGGCGGGTCCCAACCAGGTACTACCAGCCGGTCCTTCGTTTGCCGTTCGCGGTAAGGCGCGAGAATTTTCGCGATCGTGGCATCATATTCGAATGGCGTTTCGACTGCGCTGCTCTCAAGAATAAAATGAAACGGGTCCTTTTCATCGAGGTCCAGATTGATGGCGAGCCGAAACTCCAGCTCTTTCGAGCGCTCCGGAAAATAACAGGACGCGACGGTGTTTTCGAAAACATCGCGGGAATATCGCACCGTCGCTTTCGGCGCCGTGGTGAAATCGAGCCGGCGCACGCGGCTGAAGCGATCGCTGCGCGGAAAGAGGCGCACGTCGTGCGGCGAGAAGCCCACTGGCTCCTCGTAGCGGTAAGTGGTCTGGTAACGCAATCCGAGTTTCACCTGAAGAACTTATTGCAATCCTTCCCCATCGTCGCATAAGATCGAAAAAATCTGTTGCAGCCGTGTGCAAGCTCGGTTACTACGTCGGCAGATTCAAAAAATGTTCTGGGGGGAACAGCCGCCCTTCATGTCCATCGGACGTGGGGGGCGGTACTTTTTTGGGGACATGACTAATGAGTCCTGATTCGTTTCAACCACGCCGCAAATTCTCCTGGCCGGTCGCATTCACCCTCATCGTTCTGTTCGTGGCAGCCTTGGCCACGATTATTTTCCTGCGTCTGGAAAGCTGGCCCGCGCGCACAGCGAAACAAAGCGCTAATGAGCTCGAGCGGCTCGGCCGTGATGTGCGCGACGCCTTTGTCGAAGTGGCCCATTTGCAACCACGCGTCCTGATCAACAACCGGGTCTATCTCGAAAAAACGACCGCCACGGCCGAGCTGGCCATTCTTTCGCGACAGATCGAAGTCGAACACGAATTGCTCCACACCTGGGCCGGCAGCACCAAACGGGTAAAGCTGCACGGCTCGTTCACCGCGAAAGCGGGATTTGATTTGCAGCAGGACGTGACGGTCGATCTTCGCCCCGATGAGATCGCAGTCCGTTTGCCGCACGCGACGATTCTCGGCGTTGAGCAAAAACAGACGGAAGTTCTCGCCTTCGAGAATGGCCTTTGGAATCGGATCTCGGCCGCGGACCTGGAAAACGAACTCGCGGCCCTTCCCGAGCTGGCGCGGCAAAAGGCGGCGGAGAGCGGCATGCTGGTCGAGGCGGAAACGGCGTTGCAAAAACAGCTGGAAGAACGAGTCCACGCCAGTCAGCCAATCCATGTGGCTTTCCAAAACGCGACGGTGAAAGAAAAGCTGTAGAGAATTGTCTTCTGTAGCGGCGGTCTATGACCGCCGAAATGAGCGCTATCAAACAGACCGCCTGATGCCCTCACGCCTCGGCGGTCATAGACCGCCGCTACAGGATTGATCCTAGAAGCCGCTTTCCGCGCCTTTTGTTTCCCGCTACAGCATTGGAGCACAAATGCGGCCCAGAAAATTTCTCATTCTTTTTTGCGCGTCGATCGTGGTTGCGGGCGTTCTTACCATTTGTCTCGCTCCGTTGATCGTCGCGGGAGGATTGCGGTGGTGGGCGGCGCGTGCCGCCCGTCAGGCAGGGCTGACGATCGAACTTGAAAAAATCGACGCACCACTGCTCCGCCCCGTGGTCGTCCAGAAACTTCGGATCGCCAGCCGGCCCGGTGCGCCGTTCCAGGTCGCGATCGAGGCGCGCCGCGTCGAGCTCCATTTCAACCTGGCCGCTCTGTTCAGTCGAGCACAAGGGCGTCTCCTCCAATCTCTCGCGGTCGAGGGAGCCGCGGTGGACATTCGTCACCACGCGGAAGCTGCAGCGGGCGCCCCTTATTTCGGCTGGCGAATCGTCGAAGATCTTCTGGCGGACAATTTCAAACTTTCGGGCCTCCAGCTTCACGTCGAAAACGGCGATACCATTGCCGATTTGCGCGATGGAACAATTTCGGGCGCTCAGATCGAGGCCGGTGTTTTTACCGCACGCGAACTCACGATTTCCTCCCCCTGGCTGCGCAAGACTTTCGCCGGTCTGCGTGGTGCGACGGCGTGGCAGGAAAGCCGGCTCACCCTTGGCGCCCTCACCCTCATGCGCGGTCTCGACCTCGACTCCGTCAGCATCGATCTCTCGCACATCGGGGAAAGCAGGGTCGATCTCGAAATGACGCTGGACGCGTTCGGAGGCAAACTTCAGGCCCGGATCTCGAGTGACGACCGCGGTGACAGGCGCGTCTGGGATGCCGCCGGAAACGCCACCGGAATTTCCCTCGCGCAAATGTCCGACGCGCTCGGATTGAACGATCGCGCCAGTGGTTCATTGCACGCCTCGAGATTCACTTTTCGCGGCGAAGCGGCGAACTTCGGCGAAGCTACCGCGACGATCTGGGCCGAGGTCACGGCGCTGACCTGGCGGGACCGGACGGCCGATACGATCATGATTGGCGCGTCGCTCTACAACCGCGCGGTGCAGATCCAGCAGCTTTACGTCAAGCAACGCAACAATCAGCTCACGCTCACCGGCGAATTCGCCTTGCCCAAGCAATGGGCCGACCTGCTCAAGCCCGACTTCCGCGGCGACGTATCCGCCACCATCAACGACCTGGGCGATTTTGCGCGGCTCTTCGGAGCCGGTCCGTCCGACTTTGCCGGCAAGGTCGCGATGAACGGCAACATCAACGCCCGAGAACGAAAACTCGGAGGGACTCTTGCGGTCTCCGGCGATTCACTTGTCCTCTTTCGAGCGCCGGTGGAGTCGCTCCACGCGAAGCTGACCGTCAAGGAATCGCGGCTCGAGATTGAGCAACTCGAACTTAAAAGGAAAAACGATTGGTTCCGCGGCCAGGCGAGCATCGATCTGGCGGAGGAGCACAATTACTCTGGGACATTCACGAGTTCCATCGCCGATGTCGCCGAATATGCGGGATTGATCCCGGACCCTTTAGCGAATTTCCAGCTGGCTGGCAGCATCGACCTGGAGTGGAAAGGCACGGGGACCAGCTCGGCGCATTCAGGCAGTTTCAACGCGCGCGGACGCGGTCTTCATCCGCCCCAAGCCACCATCGTGCCCTTCGACGCCCAGCTGGAAGGCGACTACGCGCCCGACAATATTTTCTTCCGGCAATTTCATTTCTCGAACCAGCACGCGGGCTTGAGCGCGGTCGTCACCATCGCGAAAGATTATTTCCAGCTGCAAACGCTGCGTTTGGATTTGAACGGGAAGCCAAAACTGCAAGGCAACATTTTCGTGCCTTTGTCCCTCTCGAGAATTTTCGGCTCGGAGAATTGGCTGGCCGCGTGGAGCGACGATCCCAATTTTGACCTCGACGTGACCCTCGATCCGATCGATCTCGCCGAACTCGCCGGCGCGATCACAACGGGACGAAAGATGTCGGGCCAGGCGGCGGGCAAGATCGAAATCTATGGGACGCCGGCATCGCTCAACGGGAAATCGGAATTGCACCTGCGTGATTTTATTTGGGAAAACGCGACACGCCTCTCCGCCGATCTCGAAACGCGCCTTGCGCTCGGCATTCTTAGCGTGAAGGCAAACGCGGCCTCGTCTGGTTCCGATCCGATTCATCTCGAAGGGGCAATTCCGCTGCAGCTTGAAAAGCAGGTATCGGCCTATGCGCTGAAGGCGGAGGGGCCGATCTCCGTCACGTTGAATTTCCCCGCGATCTTTTTAGCCAAATTTCCGCCCTATCTGTCTGGAGGGATTTTCCACGACGGCATCCTGAGCGGCCAACTCGCGATCTCCGATTCGTTAGGCCAGCCCCGAGTTACCGGAGACCTCCAGTTGATCGAGGGCAAATTTGCCATCGGCACATCGCTCTCCACGCGCCTGAAGTTCGGAGGTCAATCCGCCGCGATCGAATTCGCGCAGTTGAGGCAGGGGCGCGCTCAGCTTTCTGGCCGTGGCGAAATCGATTTCCGAAACCTCGCCGAGATCGCGGTTAAAATTTTCCCAAACGCACCCCTGTTGGATTCACCTCCCCTCGAACCGGAAGATTGTGTTAACGGCCTCGAATTCTCTCCCGTTCCCGCTCGTGCCGTTCCGTTCCGGCTCGTGCGCGAAGTCGATTTTCGAGGAACTCTTTTCGGTCCTGCCTGGACGATTTCTCTGAGTCAGGAAGGCCCTGACGATTCGCCGGTGACGCCGGTCAACTCGTCCCGGACTTTCTCTTTTTGTGCGGATGATCGGTTGCCGGGGAAAACGTTAACGCTACGAGCCGCGCCCATTTTCTTTCCCAGCACTTGGCTGCGCTCGAACTAGGCGGATTCCGCACCTGTCATCCCGAGGCTGGCGCAGCGCGCCGAGGGACCTCGCACCGCAGTCGGGCGCGCCCTTCCAATGCGATGCCGCAAATTGCAGTTGTGAGGTGCCTCGCCGTCTGTGCCGCTCGAAATGACAGCGTTTGTCGCGTTTCTCCGCTTTGCACAGCTTCGCGCTCGCAAGCTGTTATCCCGAGGCTGGCGCAGCGCGCCGAGGGACCTCGCAACTGCAATCCACTGTTTCTTGTCACGAAGCGCGACTATATCTGATAGGGGAGGCCTGCGCTCCTTCCATGGGGTCGCACTCCCAGTTACAGGGCTCGGGATACGCGCATCCGCCCGCGCCCGCCCTAGCTAACTGCGCTGGCCATTTCTTCCCGCTGCAACCACGGCGCAAGTTTCTCGCGGAGTTCCGGCCCCAACGTCACTCGCAGATCCAAACCCGCATCCATTTGCAGCGACTCCCCGCCCGCCCGGCAGAATACGAGCCGCACGGGACACGCGCCCGGGCATGTCGCGAGAAGAGATTGGACCCGCCGAAATTCGTCCGCCCCCGCAGCCGGTGAAAAGTACAAAACAAGCGGGGACGTTTCTTCGGCCCGGCCGTTGCCATTCGACTCGTTAGGCGAGCGCAGCTGGTTGTCGGACGGATTCAACATTTTCGCCTTTTGCGCCACCGCCCGCAGCGCATCGTCCCGCCGATCGAGCGTGCCTTGGACCGCGATGACGCGCCCCGGCACCAGCGCGTCCGCCACTTTCACGTACACTTCATTCCACAAAACCACTTCGAGCGTAGCGCTCAAATCTTCCAGCCAGACCACCGCAAATGGTTTCCCCTCTTTCTTGGTGAACTTCTTGTCCACTTGCACGATCGCGCCGCCGATCCGGAACGAAGCGCGATCCGGCAGCTCGTTCAGCGAGGCAATGGTTTGATATCTCCCAGCGGCTAGCAGTGCGGCATAAGCATCGAGCGGGTGCCCCGTCACATAAAATCCGAGCAGCTCTTTTTCGTACGACATCTTCTCGTGCTCAGTCCACGGGACCACGCGCGTCGCACTCGGCTTCGACGCCGGCGGCGGCAGGTCGTCGAAAAGCGAAACCTGTCCGCTAGCCCGGTCTTTGTGGGACTCCGTAGCCGCAGCCAGCGATTCATCGATGCAAGCGAACAGCTCGGCCCGCTCGCGACCGAGGAAATCGAAGGCGCCACATTTCACCAGGCTCTCCAGGATCTTGCGATTGGCGATCCGCGCATCGACTCGGCCGCAAAAATCCTCCAGCGAACTAAATTCTCCCCTCGCCTCCCGCTCGCGGATCGCCGATTCCATTGCGCCCTGCCCGACATTCTTGATCGCGGCCAGCCCGTAGCGAATCGCGTTGGCCTCACTCTGTAGCGGCGGTCTATGACCGCTGTCTTGGTCTTGCCGCGAATTCCCGGCGGCAGCGTCCTCTCGGCGGTCACAGACCGCCGCTACAGAAGAAGAGACCTCCGTTACAGTTGCTTCCGGGCTGAATTTTAGTCCGCTCCGGTTCACATCCGGTGGCAGAATGGGAACACCCATCCGCTTGCACTCACCGACGAAGGTCGAAATCTTGTCCGTGTTGTTGATCTCATTGCTCAACAGGCCGGCCATGAATTCGACCGGATAGTTAGCCTTCAGATACGCCGTCTGAAAACTGATCAGGCCGTAAGCCGCGCTATGGCTCTTGTTGAATCCGTATCCGGCAAATTTCTCCAGCAAATCGAATATCGCGTTCGCCTTTTTTTCCGGGATCTTGTTCGTGCGCTCGCACCCCTCGATGAAGTTGGCGCGCTCCTTTGCCATCTTCTCGCGGTCCTTCTTACCCATGGCGCGGCGCAGCAGGTCGGCCTGGCCTAACGAGTAGCCGCCCAGCCGGCTCGCCGCGGCCATGACCTGCTCCTGATAAATCATCACTCCATAAGTGTCCGCGCAGACTTCCTCGAGCAGCGGATGCTCGTACTTGATCTTCGCGAGACCCTTCTTCCGCTTGATGTAATCCGGAATCAGATCCATCGGGCCCGGCCGATAGAGCGCACTCAACGCGATGATGTCGTCGATCGATTTGAAATCGAATTGCTTGCAGAAGCCAGTCATCCCGCCTTCCAACTGGAAAATGCCGATCGTTTCCGCTCGATTCAGAAGAGCGAATGTCGCGGCGTCATCCATCGGAATATTTTCGAGCGAGAAATCCGGGATTCGTTGCCGAATGAGTTCGGTCGCGTCGTGCAGCACGGTGAGTGTGCGCAGCCCCAGGAAATCCATCTTGAGCAAGCCGAGATCATTCAACGGCCCCATCGGATATTGGGTGATGACTTCCTTTTCCTTCGGGTCGCGCCGCAGCGGCACGTACTCCGAAAGGTCGCGATCGCCGATCACTATGCCGGCCGCGTGCACTCCGAAGTTTCGCGAGCGCCCCTCCAGCAAGATCGCGTGATTCCACAATTGCCGCGTGGCCGGTTCGGTGTCGATCGCGCGCCGCAATTCCGGATTCGCCGCCGCGGAGTCGGCGAGCGAGATGTTTTGCTGGCCCGGCCCCGCCGGAATCATGCGCGCGAGCCGGTCGGCCTCCCCATAGGAAAGCCCAATCACGCGCCCGACGTCGCGCACCGCGCTCTTCGCGTTCATCTTGTTAAACGTCACGATCTGGGAGACCCGGCGGTCTCCGTATTTTTGCCGGACGTATTCGAGCACTTCGCCGCGGCGATCCTTGCAAAAATCCACGTCAATATCGGGAGGCGAGACGCGCTCCGGATTCAAAAACCGCTCGAAGATCAACCCGAATTGCAAGGGATCGATATCCGTTATTCCAAGAACGTAAGCCGCCAGCGAGCCTGCCGCCGAGCCGCGACCGGGACCCACTGGAATACCGCGCTGCTTCGCGAAATGGATGAAGTCCCAGACGATCAGGAAATAGCTGACGAATCCCGCTGTGGTCAGCACATCGATTTCGTAGTCCAGCCGTTTGATCAACTCCGCGTCCGTTCCAGCGCGCTCGCCGAAACGATGGTGCAGGCCCTGATAACAAAGCTCCTGCAAATAGACCTCGCGCGTTTTGCCTTCGGGCGCTGGATACTCCGGGTACTTCGACACGCCAAACTCGAGCTCGAGGTTGATGCGATCGGCGATCTCGAGGGTGTTGGTGATCGCCTCGGGCGAATTTGGGAAGAGCGCCCGCATTTCGTCCGCGGATTTGAAATAAAGCTCAGGCGTATACCGCATTCGCCTTTCGTCCTGGACCATTTTACCGGTGCCGATGCAGACCATCACGTCGTGGGTTTCATGGTGACTGCGCTCAAGAAAATGCACGTCGTTGGCCGCGACCAGACCGAGGCCGAATTCCTGCGCGAGGCGCGGCAGCATTTGGTTGCACTTGTGTTGCGCCTCGAGGCCGTGGTCGTGCATTTCCAGGAAGAAATTTTCCGCGCCGAAAATGTCGCGAAATTCCGCCACGCTCTGCCGCGCTTTGTCGAGATTGTCGGACTGGATTGCCATGTTAATCTCGCCTTTCAGGCAACCGCTCAACCCGATCAAGCCGGTGGCCCGCGCCGCCAACAGTTCCTTGTCGATCCGCGGTTTGTAATGGAAGCCGTCCAGGTGCGCGGTCGAGATCAGCTTTACGAGATTGCGATAGCCGGTTTCATCCTTCGCCAGCAGGGTGAAATGATAGGCCGCGTCCCGCTGATTATTCGGCCGGTCCTTGATCGATCCCGGCGCCATGTAGGCTTCGCAGCCGATGATGGGCTTGATCCCCGCAGCCTTGGCTTCCTGATAAAATTCGATCGCGCCGTGCAGATTCCCATGGTCGGTAATCGCCACGGCCGGCATCTCGAATGCCGCCGCCTTTTTCATCAGCTCCTTCATACGCACCGCTCCGTCGAGGAAGGAATATTCCGTGTGGAGATGGAGGTGAACGAAAGAGTCCGAAGGCATTCGACCGCATTATAAACTGCGCATCCGCTGCGGCAAATTTGCGACGGAAAATGCCGCGTCCCGATCAAAGATGGAGGGGATCTCGCACAAAGGTCACAAAGTTCACCAAGTCTTTGTGTCCTTTGTGCCCGTTGTGTGAGGCCTCTTCCCCCGGGGGGCGGACGATTTACCGCGAGACAAAATTTCGATGTTGCACGTTTTCCGTGGCGTTGCTAAGACAGCACGTGCGGCCATTCCCCGAATCGAATTTTAGAGCGCGCGGTCGTTTCGGAATTCCGCCAGCCAACCCTTTTTGCGATTGAAAAAGACCCAGCCGCCGCAACTTTACTTCACATGAAAAAACTCGAAGCGATCATCAAGCCGTTCAAACTCGAGGAAGTAAAGGAAGCCCTGGCCGAGCTCGGCATCGAGGGCATGACCGTGACGGAAGTGAAAGGCTTCGGGCGCCAGAAAGGCCACACGGAAATTTATCGCGGCAGCGAATACACGGTCGATTTTCTTCCGAAAGTGAAGGTCGAAGTCGTGCTCGCCGATGAAATGGTCGACAAAGCCGTCAGCGTCGTGGTGGCCGCGGCCAAGACCGGCAAGATCGGCGACGGCAAAGTTTTCGTGCTCCCGGTCGAGCACGCCGTGCGCATCCGCACGGAAGAGATCGGCGAAAAAGCGGTGTGAGGAATTCACGCCCAAACTTTCGTCCGCCTCTCACGCCACTCTTCCCTCGACGCCGCTTCTGGCGGCGGTCGCGATTTAGCGATTAACGATTTAGTGATTTAACGATTTCATCACACCGCTCAACTCCTCAATTCCGCAACCGCTCAACAGCTTCCATGGCCAAAGACAAAACCGCTTCCGACGTCACCAAGATGATCAAGGACCACGAGGTCAAACTCGTGGACTTCAAGTTCACCGATCTGCCGGGCTCCTGGCAGCATTTCACCACCACCCTCACCGAGTACGACGAAGAGATCTTCACAGATGGCCTAGGATTCGACGGCTCCAGCATCCGCGGCTGGCGGGCGATCAACGCCAGCGATATGCTCGTTATCCCCGATCCCAGCACGGCCTGGATCGATGTCTTCAACGCCGAGCCAACCCTCAGCCTCATTTGCACGATCGTCGATCCCATCACGCGCGAGCCGTACGACCGCGATCCGCGCGGCGTCGCCGAGAAAGCGGAAGCGTATCTGCAAAGCACGGGTATCGCCGACACCGCTTTTTTTGGACCGGAAGCCGAGTTCTTTATTTTTGACGAAGTCCGTTACAGCTACACGGGCAATTCCTCCTTCCATCTGGTCGATAGCGCGGAAGGACATTGGAACAGTGCGCGCGAAGAATTCCCCAACCTCGGTTACAAGATTCGCGCAAAAGAAGGCTACTTCCCGGTCGGACCGGCCGATAGCTTGCAGGACATCCGCAACGAGATGTGCCTGGAACTCGAGAAAGCCGGTATCCCGATCGAGCGGCAACATCATGAAGTCGCGACCGCCGGCCAAGCCGAGATCGATATCAGGTTCGCGCCCATGAAACAGATGAGCGACTGGATGCAATACTACAAATACATCATCCGGAACGTGGCGAAGAAGCACAACAAAAGCGTGACCTTCATGCCCAAGCCGCTTTACGGCGACAACGGGTCCGGCATGCACACCCACATGTCTCTCTGGAAAGATGGCAAGCCGCTCTTCGCGGGGAACGGTTACGCCGGCCTGAGTGAGATGGCGCTCTTCTTTATTGGTGGAATTCTGCGGCACGCTCCCGCGCTCACCTGCATCACCAACCCGACGACCAACAGTTACAAACGTCTCGTGCCGGGATTCGAAGCTCCCGTAAATCTCGCCTACTCCGCGCGCAACCGCTCTGCCGCGATCCGCATTCCCACCTACTCCGCGAACCCGAAAGCAAAACGGATCGAGTTTCGCACCCCGGACGCCGCGGCGAACCCGTACATCGCCTTCTCCGCCCTGTTGCTCGCCGGCCTCGATGGAATCCAAAGCCGCATCGATCCCGGCGATCCGCTCGACAAGAACCTCTACGAACTCCCGCCCGAAGAACTCGCAAACGTCCCGAGCGTACCTGATTCGCTCAGCGGCGCAATCAAGGCCTTAAGCGAGGACCATGGCTTCCTCCTCAAAGGCGACGTCTTCAACGCCGACTTCGTCGCGAATTGGATCGAGATGAAGCAAAAGGAATACGACGCCCTCCGACTCCGGCCGCACCCGTACGAGTTTGCAATGTATTACGACGTGTAAAGGTGCTGTTGCTCACCGGAAAAAGAGTGAATTAGGAAAGCAGGAAATAAGGAATGCCGTCGCGTCTCTTCCTGCGTTCGTACTTTCCTGATTCGATCAGATTGCGAATGGTGAAGAAAAAATCTGACATGATTGCTCCCCGCCGGCGCCTCGGGCTCGGGAAAATGTTCCTCTCCTTCTTGGCGTCGCTTGCCTTTGCCTTTCCCATTAACGCGCAGGATTCGAATGGCGCGACACCGTTTGGTCCTCTCGGCGAAGTCGAGATCGATCAGTTAATGAAGCTGGGCCGGGCGAGAGGATTCGATCTCCAACCCGAGATTCAGAGGATCTATCGGAAAGACGAAGACGCGCTCGCGCGCCTCTTCAACTTCTCGCTCGCCTTCAAGAAATTCGACCGGAACGCGCGAACATACGGCCAAATCATGTACAACTGCTGGCTCAGGTTCGGTGAGTCTTACGGTGTCGATCTCTATCTGAAGGTGCTCGACCGCCAGTCAGCCGATGTGCAGCAGCGCGTGCGAGACTTCCTTTATTACCCGCTTTTGCGGATGCCGAAGGACAAACGGAAGGAAAACCAGGAGGAGATCCACCGGATGTATCCGAGGCTTTTTCCAGCTGACTTTCAATTTGGACATAACAATCCGATCTTTGGTAAACGGACGTAGACGACTGTGAAATCGAGCAGGCGCCCACGGAGCTAATATGCGGCGTGTCAGATACAGCGTGGCGATGAGCTTGGATGGATTCATCGCCGGCCCAAAGGGCGAGTTTGACTGGATCATCATGGATCCCACGATTGATTTCGCCGCTCTCTTTAAACAGTTCGACACGGCACTGATGGGACGACGGACTTTCGAGATGGTCCGCGAGGGAGGCGCAGGGCCGATGGCAGGGATGCAAACGATTGTATTCTCGCGAACGCTTCGTCCAGGCGATCATCCCGGAGTTACGATCGCCTCTGACGTAGCCGCGACCGTGGCAGCCTTAAGGGCGAAGCCAGGAAAGGACATCTGGCTGTTCGGTGGCGGAGAACTCTTTCGAAGCCTGCTTGATGCAAACCTGGTTGACCGCATCGAAGTCGCCGTGGTCCCAATCCTCCTGAGCCAGGGCGTTCCGTTGTTGCCCGCCGGTGCGCGTTCACCCAGCCTGCGACTGATCGAAAGCAAGGCCCTGCCGACCGGGATTGTCTTGCTCACGTATGCCCTGTCTGAAGGCGTTACCTAAGACACCTACGCATGTGAAGTTCAGCCACGCGCTCAGCCGACTTAAGCTGGCTCCGGAGCGGCAAGTAGCTCTGCTATATCGCGTCACCGCCCTGGCAATCCTGGGCTCCTTTCTGCTTTCGTGGAAGCTCTGGCTTTCTTCGCGACTCTTTCCCTTAGTGCCGGTTAGTAACTACCTACCGGCCATCCCGTATCCGATCGATTATATCTGGCTCCTGCTCCTCCTGGCTCTGCTGGTAGCTATCAGCTGCCTTAGCCGGCCTCGCACGCTTGTCCTGATCTTTCTCAGCTTGGCGGCCCTACTCAGTTTGTGGGACCAAATACGGTGGCAGCCCTGGTTTTACCAGTATCTTTTCATGCTGGCCGCCACCGGATTTTTCGCCGGGAACAAGAACGCCGCCGCCGGTAATCAGGCCGCGCTCGATATTTGCAGGTTCATCGTCGCCTCTACTTATTTTTGGACTGGGATCCAAAAGTTGAATGTTACCTTTGTCCGGGAAACCTGGCCGGACATGGCGAGCTTCCTGCCTGGCTTCTGGCAATCCGTTGTCAGTCACGTTCCGTCCTTCAGCATCCTACTCATACCGCTGGTAGAAATCCTCATCGCGTTCGGCCTGCTTACGTGTCGCTTTAGAAACGGAGCTGTGCTACTCGCTACCGCCACGCATCTCGCTATCCTGACGTTGCTCGCGCTTACCGGTGAGAATACGGTGGTATGGCCTTGGAACATCGCCATGTTATTGTTCGTCTGGATTCTGTTCTGGAAGGACAAGGAAGCCACGGCGCGCAGAATTGTTTCCGGCAGGAAGGCTTTCCATGTGCTCGTCTTGGTCTTGTTTGGCGCGCTACCTTCTCTAAACCTGGTTGGCTTCTGGGATTCTTTCCTTTCGTCCTCCATTTACTCCGGAAACACCTATCAAGCGGCCATCTACCTTAGTCCGGCGGTGCTCGCTCGACTTCCTGCACCCATACACCCCCATGTCTGGCAAAAGAGTGAACCATTCTTTCTGGACATCAACCGCTGGTCCTATGAGGAGCTGCATGTCCCACTTTATCCGCAGCCTCGCATCTATCGGGAGGTGGCAAGACGGATTTGTAAGTATGCCGGTGGTGTCCCAGCGGTATCACTTTGGATAAGACAAAAGCCTCATCCCTTTACTGGATTGTTTGGATCGGAGTACTACGACTGCGAAAGCCTGGAATAGCCGAGGCTCGGTAGAGCGCAGGCTGCCAGCCTGCAGGAGCCGGCAGCTTGCTGGCTACATTCTTGCGACGCATGTTATTCTTTTCCGCGTGGAATAGCGATTGATGCATCTCGGCAAGCTGGCGAAATGGGCAGGCTGGCAGCCTGCGCTCCCCAATCGACTTAGACGATCCAGCCTTTACCTTGATACTCCATGTAGGTAGCGGTGGTTTGCGCGATCTCGCGGCCGAAATAGCGTTCGACTACGCGCAGCGCGAGATCTGTGCCGGAAGTTAACCCTCCTGCGGTGGAAATTTTCTCACCCTCAACGAACCGGACTCCGCGCTTCACCTCGATGTCGGGATACTCCTTTTGCAGCTTGTCCAGGAATTCGTGGTGCGTCGTAGCTGCTTTGCCGGAAAGGAGGCCGGCCTTGGCCAGCTTGAACGCCCCCGTGCACACGGACATCGTCACGTCCGCGGTAAGCGCGACTTTTCGCAGCCACTCTATCATCGCGTCGGACCCTTTCTGCGCCGGAATCACCACCACCTTCGTTTCGGGCACGTTCGCGAAAGTGTAGTCCGGCATGAGCCTCAAGCCGCTGCCGGAAATGACCATCTGTGCCTTTTCCGAGACCGTGAACAAATGAAACGGCGCTTCGGTCGCATTCGGCACGGAGACACTTTCGAAGACGCCCCATGGTCCCGAGAAGTCGATCACGTTAAGGCCTTCCGAGATGAGGATCGCGACGGGAATGCTGCCATAGGCTGGCGGCGTGAGCTTGAACTTTTGAGTGCCCAATCCTTTTACCTCCGAGCTGTTGGACTCGTTAGGCGCAAGGGCCCGCGCCGCGGGGAGCGCAGCGGCGGTGCCCAGGGTAGCTGCGGCAGTGAGAAATCGTCGTCTATTCATATTGTGTGTTTGGTTGTGGAGACATCTCGGGGGAAGGAGTCGTCAGTTGGCGCGCAAAGCGGCAATCGGATTAACCATCGTGGCGCGCCGCGCCGGCATGATGCAGGCGATGACAGCGACGCTGAGCAGCACAAGCGCAACAGCGAAAAAGGTCAGCGGATCGGTCGGCGAGATCCCATAGAGCACTTCTTTCATCAGCCTAACGAGGAAGAGCGCGCCGATCGTCCCTCCGGCGAGACCGAGCAGCACCAGCGTCAGCCCCTGCCGCAATACCATCTTCAAGACCGTGGCCCGGCTCGCGCCCAGCGCCATCCGGATGCCGATCTCCTGGGTTCGTTGATTAACGGAAAACGCCAGCACGCCGCCGATGCCCGCCGCCGTGATGACGAGCGCGAGCAAAGCGAACAGACCAAGCAAGGTCGCGATCAACGTGGGCGAAGCGAGCGCGCGGGTCCGCACCTGTTCCAGTGTCTCAATGCGAGTGACGGGTTGTTGCGGATCGACCCGGCGTATGGCTTCACGCAATCCGGTGCGGAGAGTGCCGGGCGCGCCATGCGTCCGGACCACTAACGAACCCGCGGTCAAGGCATTGCCCGCGCGCAGAGGAAGATGGATTTCGTCCTGCGGTAGCGCGTCGATTTGCTGGCGTGCGTTGGCCACGATGCCGACGATCGTGATCCAATGCTGGCCATTGTCGAAAGTGATCCGCCGTCCCACCGGATCTTCCGTGGGCCAGTAACGGCTGACGAGCGACTGGTTCACGATCGCGACCTGCGGAGCTTCGCGCGTGTCTCCCGCGTTGAAGGCACGCCCGCGCAACAACGGTTGTCCGACCGTCTTGAAATAATCTTCGCTGCTGATCAAGACGAAGCCGGCCGCAGAAGGCGAGTTCGGCTGCACGTCCTGGTGTTCGATCCCAAAAGTGGTCGGGTTATTCGCAAGTCCGTTCAGGGGAACCGTGCCAGACACCGCCACGGATTCCACGCCTGGCAATCGCGTGATCTCATCCAGGTTTCGCTCCCAAAAATCGAGGCGCTTCTCGAAGGTGTCGTACTTGGTGAAATTCAAACTCAGATTCGCCGCGAGCACGCGATTCGTTTCCACGCCGGGATCGACCTGTTGCAGGTGAAGAAGACTGCGCGCGGCCAGAGCCGCGCCCACCAGCAGCGGCACGGAGACCGCGACCTGGCCGACGATGAGCAACCCGCGCAATCGGCCACCATGCGCGCCCGCCCCGCGCGCGCCGTCTTTCAGCGTTCCGAAAATTGCGCCGCTTCCCGGCAGTCTCGGCCACGATCCGAAGAGCAGTCCCGTGAACAATGAAACGGCCGCGGTGAAAAGCAGCACGGAAGTGCTGATTCTGATTTCGTCCACGCGAGGAAGAAAACCTGCCGCGTAGGAAGTAAGCAAATCGAGCCCCCACGCCGCGAGAGCAAGTCCCGCCAGCCCGCCCAGCATGGCCAGGAGCAGATTCTCCGTGATCAGTTGCTGAAGAATCCGGCCGCGTCCAGCTCCCAGCGCGACGCGCATCGCCAGTTCGTGGTCCCGCAGGACGAGGCGCGAGAGCGAAAGATTCGCGACGTTCGCGCAGGCGATCAGCAACACGAAACCAGACATCGCGAGCAGGACGAAGAGCGGTGTGCGCGAGCGGCCGGTGAAGGCTTCCGTCACACTTTGAATCCGGACCGTGTAACCTTCCGCAATCGGATAGTTTTGCGGGTACTGTTTCGATAATTCCGAGCCGATGCGCTGGACGTCGTCGAGCGCCTGCGCGGGCGTCACTCCATCCTTCAAACGCGCGAAGACGTGACTGATGATGCGACCATCTCGATTCGTCAGGACGCGGTCCCGGCCGCGAAACGGGCAGGCCGCCGCGGGCATGAAGATTTGATCCAGATTCGGGAAGGCCGGCAGCGGTGGCAGCACGCCAACGACGGTGTGCGGCTTGTCATTCATCTGGAAGACCTGCCCGACAACGTTGGGATCACTCCCGAAACTTTTCTGCCAGAAATTGTAGCTCAACAGCAGCACGGGGGCCGCGCCTTGTTTGTCTTCGCCCGGCTGAAAGGTGCGCCCGAGGAGTGGCTTCACGCCCAGGAGATCGAAGAAATTATCGGAGACCACGCCCGTCTGCACCCGCTCCGGATCGGGGCGGCCGAGCAGGATGAACCACATCGAGTGATATTCCGACAGCGCCGAAAACGCCCGCGATCGTTCGCGGAAGTCCGTAAAGTCCGGCACCGAAAATCCAAAGGAGTCCTCGCCGATCTTCGGCGCCGCCTGATTGAGAATCACGAGGCGCTCGGGCGCGTGATACGGCAAGGGCCGCATCAGGACGCCGTGCACGACGGAAAAGATCGCGGTGTTCGCGCCTATGCCGAGGGCAAGCGTAAGGATAACCACGGCGGCGAAACCGGGATTGCGCGCCAACCCGCGGAGGCCATAGACGAGATCCTGCCGGAGATGATCGAAGAAAGTAAGGAGTGTGTTGTTCATTTGTTGCGGTGTTTGCCAAATCGCGGGCTGCGTTTTGATGACTCGCTCGCCACGGCGGAGCCCGTCCGGGGCGGAGGCGGGTTAGGCGCTCGTTCCGAAGGCAGGCCAAAGCTTCGTCGATACTTGCTCGGAGTAACCCGGAACCGGCGTTCGAAGGCGCGCCGGAATGAATCCGCGCCATTGAACCCGACCGATTCAGCCAGGTTTTCGATCGAAGACTCGCCGACCGAAAGACGGCGCCGGGCTTCGTTGAGCCGAAGCGTTTCCACAAACATTGCGGGCGAGGAACCGAAGTGCTCCTTGAACCGCCGGAAAAATTGCCTCGGCGAAAGTGACGCGCGGCGGGCCAGAGATTCCACCGACATTTGCGCCGTCGGATTATTGGTCATCCACGAGACGAGCTCCGCGAACCGATCGCTCGAATTCGTCTGGAACTGCAACGGCTCGGAATATTGCTCCTGTCCGCCGGAGCGTTTCAGGTAAACGACCATCTCGCGCGCGACCGTGAGCGCTACCTTCGCGCCGAAATCTTCCTCGATCAGCGCCAGCGCCAGATCAATCCCCGCCGTAACTCCGGCCGAACTGTAGAATTGCCCGTCTTTCACGAAGAGCGCGTTCGGGTGCATGCGGAGCTTCGGAAATTGCCTCGCCACCGCCGCGGCCCAGCGCCAGTGCGTCGTGACGCGCCTGCCATCCAGCAGCCCGGTCGCCGCCAAACCGTAGATGCCCGTGCACACCGACGCGATGCGACGCGTGACCTTTGCCTTTTCCAGGATCCATTTGGAAACCTCCCGATTAATCTGAGGCGCGCGAAGCCCGCACCCTCCCGGAATGATCAACGTGTCGAGCTTGGGCGCGTTCTCGATCGTGGCGGTCGGCTGGAAAACGATGCCTGACTCCGTGACGAACGATTGTCTCGTTAGGCCGATGATCGAAACCTCATAACACCGCTCGGGTTTCCCTTTCCCATTATCGCGAAAGGCTGAGGCAAACGCTTCCGCCGGCCCGACCAGATCGAGAGCATTAGCCTGTTCGTATCCCAGAAATCCAACCCGGAGCGGTGCCATGAAGAGCACCATATACAGAAATCGGGCAATGGCGGTATGACGAAGATACGACAGATCCCGCCATCAACGACGGCCCAAGCGATAAACCGCGTAGCTCTTAAAAAACTTTTTGTAACCATGCGCCGATGGGCGCGGTCATCAGTGGCGGACGTACGTTCGCCCGCGCCTTATCTTATGAAACAACTCGCTCTGTTTCTTGTCCTCTTCACGGCCGTCGTCGCCGTCGCTGACTGGAAAAGCTTTTTCCACGGCACGCCGCCAGCCGCCACGGCGGGGCCACCCGATTCGAAGGCAGCTACCGTTTCGTTTGCGCCAGCCCTCGCCGCGGATGCGCAGGTCACGGAGTTCATGCGGGCGTTTGCCGAGGCCATGCGCATTCACGACGGCATTTCGCTAAAGTCGCGCCTCTCCGAAAAGTATTCGATTGAGGATTTGCCGGAGGACCAGAGTGCCGTCGATTTTTTCATGCAGGCTATGGTGAAAATCAAAGCGCCCGATGAAATCATCATTACCTCAATCGAGCGCGAAGGCGATGTCCGCGTGGTGACCACCGAGTTTCGCGTTCCGGAGCGATCGAAGACAAGGATCTTCAAATTTGATGCTGCCGGTAAATTGCTCAGCGCGGACTTCTTCAAACTCCAGCGCCACGGATGATTCGTGACCAGGACAACGCATTCACTCCGGCAATATCGTGAGCGTCTCTTCCTTCCCGCCCACTGACGGCACGCCGTTGATTCAACTCGACGCCGCGACGAAGTCATTCACGCCGCGCGGCGGCCAGACCTTCCACGCCTTGCGCGGCATCTCGCTCTCCGTTCCCGCCGGCGATTTCCTGGCCGTGCTGGGAAAGTCGGGCAGCGGCAAGTCGACTTTGTTGAATCTGATTGCGGGATTGGATCGGCCCACTTCTGGGGAAGTTCATGCGGCCGGAGTCGATCTTTCCCGGCTGAGTGAAAGCAAGCTCGCCCTCTGGCGCGGAAGCAACCTGGGCGTGGTTTTTCAATTTTTCCAACTGCTGCCGACGCTCACTGTTTCCGAGAACATCCTGATCGCGATGGATTTCGTGGCGAAAATTCCAGCGCCGCAACGGCGGATCCGCGCTCGCGATCTGCTGAAAATGGTAGGGCTCGGGGACCAATCCGCGAAACTCCCATCGGCCTTATCCGGTGGGCAGCAACAACGCGCCGCGATCGCGCGCGCCCTGGCGAACGACCCTCCCATTGTTCTCGCCGACGAGCCCACCGGAAATCTCGATTCCGAAACCGCCGGCGCCGTCGCGGAACTTTTTCACGCCCTGATCGATCAAGGCAAAACACTCTTGATCGTGACGCACGACGAAAATCTCGCCCGCCGAGCGGATCGTGTGATTCAGCTGAAGGACGGTGCGATCGTGATGGACGAACGCAAGAACGCCGCCCGCGCATGAACACGCAATGGCGGAAAATCCCGGGAGACTTCCGCCAGCATCGTCTCCAGATTTTCCTGCTCGCTCTCGTGCTCACGCTCGGCACCGCGGGCGTCGTGGCCGCGCTAAATGCTCGCGCCATTCTTGCCCGCGAGATCGCCGCCAGCTTCGCCAGCGCGAACTCACCCGATATCATCCTGTGGTCGACAAAGTCGAAGGGCCGCTGCTCGACCAGGTTCGTTCGCGACCGGGCGTTGCCGCCGTTGATGCTCGACGGACCGCGTTCACCCGCGTGGCCTCAAAGTCCGGAGAGTGGTTCGCGATGAGGATGGTCGTGCGTGATTTCAAAAATCAGCAGCTCAGTCTGCTGCATCAACACGGCGGCGCGCCTCCGCAGGCTAACGGCATTTTCATTGAGCAGTCAGGCCAAACCTTGCTGGAGAAGAATGTCGGCGACGAACTGCAAGCGCGAACGTCCGACGGAGAAGTCGTACGCGTGCCGATCGCTGGATTCTTGCACGACACCGCGGTCGCGCCGAGCACGCAGGACCGCGCGATCTACGCTTACGTTTCTCCCGACACGGCGGCCATCCTCGGCCAAAACGCGGTCCCCGACCAACTGCTCGTGAAAATGCAGGAACGCGGCAGCGCCGACGATGCCACTGAATTCTCCCAAGATTTGAGCGCCTGGTTGACGAAGCGAAATCTCCCGCCACTGAGAGCCGATGTGATGTCGAAGACGCATCCACACGCGGCGTTGATGTCCACCATGCTTCGCGTGCTCGAAGTGCTGGCGGCGATCGCTTTCACCTGTAGCGCGGCGTTGGCCGCGTACCTGATCTCGCTCTGGATGAAACGCGAAGCCCGGCAGGTGGGTATCATGAAAGCGATTGGCGCACGCTTCTCCCAAATCGCCTCGCAATATCTTGCGCTCGTCGCGCCCGTGGTGCTCGCCTCGTTTGCCTTCGCGCTGCCGATTGGCACGCTGATCGGGCGCTGGGTCGTGAAGTATTACGAAACTTCGCTCAACATCGATGTCGCTGATTGGACTGTGCCGGCAAGTCTAATTCTCAAGGAGGCGATCTTCGCCCTCGGAATTCCCTTCCTGGCCATGGCGTTCCCGATCGTACGCGCTGCCAAAATGAGCGCGCGCAAAGCGATTCAGGACCCGGGAATTGTCGCGCCGGCCGGCCCGATCTCCGTGATATCGAAAATGGTTACCATGCCCGGCAACCGCCGTTTGTCCTTCGCGCTGCGAAATACTTTCAGGCGGCCTTGGCGACTGACCGCTACTCTCCTCGCGCTCTCCGCCGGTGGCGCGTTGCTGCTCACTGCCTACGACACCTACGAAAGCCTCATGCGCGTGGTCGATGTTTCGCTCGCGAACCAGGGGCACGACGTCGAAGTGCAACTGCAGCGTCCTGTCGGATCGGCGCAACTGGAATCTGTCGCGCGCGCGGTGCCGGACGTGGAGATCGCCGAAGCGTTTCGTCGCGCGAGGGTAAACATCGTCACGGGTGAGAACGCCACGAACACAATGGCCGAAGGCCGCCGGTTTCTGTTCTGCGGCTATCCGCCCGAAACGCGTTTGGTCAAATTGCCATTGCAGGAAGGCCGCTGGCCGCGACCGGATGAATCGGACGCGGTCGTAGTGAACCGCCTCGTGCAGAACGCAACTCCTGGTTTGCAACTCGGCCACGAGATCACGCTGAAATTTCGCGCACGCCGCGCGAAAGTGCGCGTGGTCGGCTTGGTCGAGGAAATCGGTACGCCGACGATCTACGGCGCTTTTCCGGCGTTTGAGGCGGTGACGGCGTTAGGCGACTCCTCACAATCCATTCGCATAAAGACTGCGCCCGGACGCGAGCGAGCGGTCGCGAACGCGCTGGATCAGGCGCTGCTCGACGCGCATCTGGCTCCGAGTCTCATCAGCACGCGCGACGAATTTCGGACCGCACTGAACGAACATTTCGCCGTCGTGACTGCCGTCATGAAGATGATCGCGCTTGCGGCCGCTCTCATCGGTGCGATCAGCCTCATCGCGTCCGTCAGCCTGAGCGTGCTGGAACGCGCGCGAGAAATCGGCGTCATTCGCGCTTTGGGCGCGACGCCGCGCGCGGTCGTCGCCATCTTCCTCATCGAAGGCAGCGCCGTGGCGCTCTTGAGCGCCCTCCTCTCCATCATCGGCTCGGTTTACTTTGCGCAAGCGCTGAATAACAAAGCAGCGCACGAGCTGCTCCACGTCGCCGTGCCGCTCTATGTCTCGCGCGTGGGACTCAGCGTGCTTTTCAGCGGCGCGATTTTGATCGTGCTCGCAGTCTGGTTGTCCGTTGGGCGCATCCTACGCCTCTCGGTGCGCGAAGCACTCGCGTACGAGTAGAGTTGCTTCCGCTGACTTCGGCATTGGACGTTCCGGCTTCGCCTTCGCTACGGCGAGACAAGTGAGCGCCGCCCGCCGTAGCCTTGCGAAGGAGGGTTGGACGTTGAAGGTTGGGCGTTCTCCTCTTGATCGAAATGAAGCTGCTCCTGACCAACGACGATGGAATCGACGCCGCCGGACTCGAGGCATTGCGAGATGCCGCTCGCAGCCTCGGCGATCCAATCGTGGTGGCGCCGGCCGGGCCGCAATCAGGTGTCAGCCATGCCGTGACCTGGCACGAAGGCGTTCGGATCGAACCGCGCGGCGACGATCGTTTCGCAATCCATGGCACACCCGCGGATTGCACACGCCTCGGGTTGCTCCGGCTGGTTCCAGAAGCGAAGTGGGTGCTGAGCGGAATTAATCACGGCGCGAATCTTGGGGCCGACGTCCATTACTCGGGTACGGTGGCCGCGGTGCGTGAAGCAGTGCTGCACGGCTGGCCCGGCATCGCCGTATCGCATTACCGAAAGACCGGCGTCGAGTTCGATTGGAAACGCGCAGCGAATTGGGTTGCCCCGGTGCTGAGCGACCTGCTAGCGAGACCGATCGAATCTGGGTCTTTCTACAATGTGAACTTGCCGCTCCTGCCACCTGGCGCCAATGATCCAGAAGTTGTCTGGTGCCCGCTCGATCCGAATCCGTTGCCGCTCAACTACCGGCACGAAGAAGAGAGCGGTCTTTTCTACGCCGGCGATTACAATCTTCGGCAACGCACGCCCGGCGCCGATGTCGCGGTCTGCTTCGGAGGCAGCATCGCGGTAACGGTCGTGCGGCTTCTGTGATATCGACGCCGTAAACGCCGCTCTGCCTCCAGGCCCGAGCCTGGCAAAATATGCAAAGAAGTCCTATGCATTCTGTAGCGGCGGTCTATGACCGCCGTTCGAGCGTGGAGGCGCTTTCGCCGGTCATAGACCGCCGCTACAGAAGAAATCCGCCGACCCTGATGCACCTTCGTGGTAGCCCGATGCGCGCTCGATTGATACTGTCCGGGCTGACTTCTCCTCCATTATGAAATACCGCGTCTGCTTCGCTTTCCTTTGTTGTGTTCTCACCTCCCCTCTACTCGCGGCAGAATCGCCCACTGCGACTCCAACACCAACTCCTCTGCCTCTCTTAGTTATTAAGGCAGCGCATTGGATCGATCCCGTCGCCGGCACCGTGCGGGAGAATCAAGCCATCCTCATCGAAGGCGATAAAGTGAAGCAAGCCGGTCCAGCGGCTGACCTAACGAAAGCTCTCGCGCCCGGCACGCGCGTGATCGATCTGGGCAACGCGACCGTTCTGCCGGGCTTGATCGATTGCCACACTCACGTCACCGGACAGCCGGAGAATTATTACGAAGACATTTTTCGCAAGTCGCCCATCGATGTTGCGACCACTGCGCACGTTTACGCGCGGCGCACTTTGCTTGCCGGCTTCACCACCATCCGCAACGTCGGCGCCGACGAATACACCGACATCGCGTTGCGCCGCGCCATCGATGCTGGAAAAATTCCCGGCCCGCGCATGCTCTGTTCCGCCGTCGCGCTCGGCTCGACCGGCGGCCACGCCGACCTCAACGGCTTCTCGCCTTATCTCGACTTCAAGTTGATCGCGCCCGGCATCGCGAATGGTCCCGAACAAGTTCGCGAAGCCGTCCGCCGCAACGTCAAATATGGCGCCGACTGGATCAAGATTTTGGCGAGCGCCGGAGTTCTTTCGGAAGAAGAAGCGGTCGGCGCGCCCCAATATTCACAGGAAGAAATGAAAGCTGCGGTCGACGAAGCCGCGCTCTGGGGGCGCAAAGTTGCGGCGCACGCGCACGGCACGGAAGCGATCAAGATGGCGGTGCGCGCCGGTGTTGCTTCGATCGAGCATGGCAGCCTGATCGACGACGAAGGCATTCGCCTGATGAAAGAACACGGCACCTGGCTGGTCTCCGACATTTATAACGACGACTACATCCTGGCCGAATATTCGCGGCTCGGTTACCCGCAAAAGATCATCGACAAAGAAAAGCTGGTCGGCCGATTGCAGCGGGAGAATTTCCGAAAGGCATTTCAGGCCGGAGTGAAATGCGCCTTCGGCACCGACGCCGGCGTTTATCCGCACGGCTGGAACGCGAAACAATTCGCCAAGCTGGTCGAATGGGGCATGACCCCGATGCAAGCCATCCAATCCGCCACCACCAGCGCCGCCGATCTGATCGGCTGGAAAACAAAGGTCGGCCAGATCGCTCCCGGTTACTTCGCCGACCTGGTCGCCGTCAAGGGCGACCCGCTCAAGGACATCAGCGTCCTCGAAAAACTGGACTTCGTCATGAAAGGCGGCGCGATCTACAAGAATGGCCTAACGAGCGATGCGGTGACCGTGATTGAATAACGGCCTGCCGCCGTCTTTGGTAAGGGCGAGACTCCGCTGAGCCGCGTCAGTCACGCTTCAAGCAACCATCGGCCCACGTCGTCCAGCGTCGTGCAGCCGCAGAGCAGCATCGCCTCGTCCAGTTCGCGTCTCAGGATTTCCAGAATGTCGATCGCACCCTTTTCGCCGGCGACGCTAAGTCCCCACAGAACCGGCCGGCCCACCAGCACGGCGCGGGCGCCCAGCGCAATCGCCTTGAGCACATCGCTGCCGCGCCGAATCCCGCCATCGACATAGACCTCACAAAGTTGGCCCGCCGCATCGACCACGTGCCGGAGCACTTCGCTAGTTGCGGGCGCGGCGTCGAGTTGTCGTCCACCGTGATTTGAAACCACCAGCGCCTTGGCGCCATGCTCGACCGCGCGACGCGCATCATCGCCGCGGCACACTCCTTTCACCACCACGGGCAACCCAGTGGAACCGCATAACCAATCGAGATCATCGAACCCGAGATCCGCTTTGAAATTTTCCCTGACATAGGCGGCCAGACCCGAGCCTGCCACTTCCGGCATGTCGCCCTTCCCCAGCGGCGCCAGATTTTCAACGGCCAGACCATCCGGCAAGCGAAAGCGGTTTCGGGTATCGCGTTCACGCGTCCCCAAGCCCGGCGCATCTACCGTTAACACGATCGCCTCCGCTTCGGCAGCCTCGGCTCGTTGGACCAACTCGAGTGTGACCTGCCGATCCTTATAGATATAGAGCTGAAACCAGCGCGGGCTGGCTGCTTCGGCAAAAACCGTTTCCATCGCGGTGTTCGAAAGCGAGCTGAGGATAAACAACGTTTTCGCCGCCTTCGCCGCGCGCGCCGTCGCCACCTCTCCTTCTTCGCACGCCAATTTGTGAAAAGCAGTCGGTGCCACCAGGATTGGCATCGAGACCGATTGACCGAGCACCGTTGTGCACAGGTCGCGCGGTCCCACGCCAGCCAGCACCCGGTAGTAAAGCTTCAGCCCTTCCCAACCGGACGTGTTCTCACGCAGCGCGACCTCATCCAACGCGCCGCCGTCGAAATAATCGGACACTTCCTTCGACAGTTTGCCGCGCGCTGATCGCGCGTAATCAGCGATATTGAGAAGCTGTTCCGGATCCAACGTTGTGACACTGCGTGGAATTTCACGCGTCCGCAACCGACCTCCTCGCCGCCCGCTCGCGAATACTTTCGGAGTAGCTTAATGCGAAGGCGGCTGCCTTGCTCCAACTTCTTCCCTCTGCCTTCTGACTTCTAACTTTCGACGTTGTTGACCGAAAGTCGTCGCACGCGCAAAGATACCTCCAGCACCAATGCACATCAGCGATATCATGCGTGGGGGACCACCCATTTTCTCCTTCGAATTCTTTCCGCCCAAAACGCCGGCTGCAGCCGAGAGCCTTTATCAAACGATTCGCGATCTGGAATCCTACGCGCCGCATTTCGTCAGCGTCACTTATGGCGCCGGTGGTTCCACCCGCGATCTGACCCACGACCTGGTCGAGCGGATTCAAAACACCACAAAACTTGATCCGATCCCTCACCTGACCTGTGTGTGCCACACCGAGGCCGAGATCGATTCCATTCTGCGCCGCTACGCGAAATCGTGCATCGGAAACATTCTCGCCTTGGGCGGCGATCCGCCCCGGGGATGCAGCTACGATAAGTCGGCCGACGCATTCCAAAACGCGAGCGACCTGGTGAAATTTATTCGGCGATTCAATGAATCCGGCGTGCATCCCGATCCCCGCGGTTTCGGGATCGGTGTGGCCGGTTTCCCCGAAGGCCATCCCGCCACGCCAAATCGTCTGGTGGAAATGGACCATCTCAAAGCGAAGATCGATGCCGGAGCCGACTACATCGTCACTCAGCTCTTCTTCGATAATCGCGACTTCTACGATTTCCGCGAACGTTGCGAGCTGTCCGGAATCCGCGTCCCCATCATCGCCGGAATCATGCCGATCACGTCCATCGGCGGGTGCAAACGTATCGCCGAACTCGCCGGCGGCGCCCGTTTTCCCGCCAAACTTCTACGCGCGCTCCAGCGCTGCGAAGAAGACCCTCAAGGAGTCAGCCGCGTCGGAGTCCATTTCGCCCTCGAGCAATGTCACGATCTCCTGGACAACCACGTCGCCGGCATCCATTTCTATACCCTCAACCGCTCCGACGCGACGCGCACCATCTTCGACAGCCTCGGCATTCCGCGCCGGCGAAACGCACCAACCCCTGACCTCCTTGGCACGCCGTAGCTTTATGCGAAGGCGGCTGACCTCATGCTCAGACCGCGCCCGATGCGGCCGAATTAACAAGCTATTTCTCAGCACAGGCAACGTTCCTGAAACGAAACAGCAAATGGCAGGCCCGTGGCGTGGCAGGCCACAGCCATCCCGAACGTTCGCCATGGAGGCGTTGTGGAATTTTCTAGCAGGAACGTTTTGCTGCGGGCAAGGAAATTTCCCATTCTCTTCCGCGCTCTCCGCGGTTTAGATTCGAATCGTTTCAACGAAGGAGTTACCAGCGGCGGCGCGGGCTGCTGAAAGTCGTTTCCTGATGGAGATAACCAGCGGTAAACGAGAATTTGTCGTTCCCCACCGTGCCGATGATGTAGCCCGTAAAATCTTCACGGCCATATCGCCCAGTCGATTTCCCGTAAAGAAAGCCGACTTCACCCCCGAACTGGATGCGGCTCGGCGCATGGAGATCCACAATCCGATCGAGTGAATCCCGGCCGCTGGCCGGAGCCACGTAGCCGTCGATCAGCGGCTCCACCGGGTGGAAGGCTGGAAGATAATCCTGCGTTATCCGCATCGAACCAAATGCGGTCGAGAAGGAGAACTGGTCCCGGTTATCGAGAGACGCCCACGGCGCATTGATCATGGGGCCGTCCAGCAGGCTGCCACCGAATGCCGGCGGTTGCGCCCGCAGCAAAGGCGCTAGAGCGAGAAATCCGGCAACCGCGAAAAGAGCGCGCTTCATCATGAGCACAATTCTCAATCAGAACCTCTCGAAGACCAGCAAAATCTCGTTCCGCGGGCCTCCCTTCCCTCTCTGAGATCCGGTCCGCCCACGGACGGATTCGCCGCGGCGAACCTCTATAAGCTCGCCGTTCCTGCGACAGTCTAAAGGAATTAACGAGAACTCATCGCAGGAAGAGTTGAGCTAGCTCATGGGCTTCTTGGTGAAACTGTGGATAGTTTTCTGGCTTGGCACGTCTTCCGGCGCGGAACAAAAGGAGGTTTCCGCCCCGACCTTCCAGCGTGATGTCCGGGTGCCGTTCTAGCTCTGCAATCACCGTTGGAGTGAACACGGCCCGCACGGCCGCTTCGTTGTCTCCTTGCAGTTTGAACATCCGATTGAACGTGGGGTTCGCGTCGAGCTCGATGTCCTTCGCACCGAACAACCGCGAGAAGAATTTCTCCGGAGCGAGCACGAAGGCCGGAAGTTCGAATTGCTTGTTCGCGATGACGGCAACTGTTTGCCGAAACACACGCCGGCCTTTTCCGGAGCCCTCCTCGAACGAATAATCAATCAGATACGTGATCCCATCGGGGTGAAGAGTGGATTCGAATCGATTGGAGATTTTTCTCGAATGACCGCGCTGTCCGATCTTGAACAGGCCGATATATTGGAGGTAAAGCTCGTTCCTTTCTTCGTTCAAGATCAACCCAAGGCTGCTCAAAGCGGCCTGGATTTGCCGGGTGCGGCGGGCCTCGTATTTGCGGATCAACGCCCTCGTCGGCCAGACCACTAAGGCGACGAAAGCCGCGACGCCCACGAGGAAGAGCACACCGGCCAGAATGGCTGTTACGATTTGTCGGTCGCGGTAACTGAGGGCGGCGAATAGCCCAGACCAGGCGATGATGGGATGGATAACCATTTAGCGAACAGGCGACTTAATGATTTAGCGATTCGGAACAAAGAGCGCCAAGGAAACTATGAGCGAGAAGATTTCGCTCGTCCCAGCGCGAGTCGCAATGCTAATGGAGGTCGGAGAATCACGATCACATGAACGATGTCATCGAGGCGCTCGCAGAATGGAAAAACCAGACGATCACGCGCGGGCAACTGCTGCGCCGGCTCCTGGAATTTGAAGACTGGATGACGCCGATCCACGAAGACAGAGGCGAAGCTTTCGCGCGCTTCGCATTGGATCGCGCGCGGCTCATCCCCAACGCAGAAGATAAGGCGCAAATCTTTTTGCTCTCGTCCAGCGACGCCACTGAAGCTGTTCGAAGTGCGCACGCGGCAGAAGGTGGCATGGGGTTCTCGAATCCGACGGGGTGGGAAATTTTCAGCGCCAACTTGAATGGTGTTGATGCGGTCGTGATCGATCCGGGGGCGCCGCATGAGTTGGGGATCGATTCGTCGGAGTTTTCCGAAATCCAACCATTGGCGGACGCCGTTGGGATCGAGGAGGTCTGGCAGCGGTTGCGCTCGGGCAACGAAGAGGAGGACGACGTGGCCCGTGCGGCGCGATATCCCGGCTATCATATAGCGGTCGTTGAGCGCGACGAAGGTTGGTTGCTCATTCATGTGCCACACGATGACGGCGGCATGTTCGTTCCCGTCTTCACCCACGACGACGCGCTTGCCCTCGCGCTCGATGAGTTTCGCGCGAATTTCGCAGAAGCTGAACTCAAGACTATGCGGACCGGCGGCGCTCAGCTCTTTCCCGCGCTCGCGAAGGAAAAGGCTGACGGGATCGTCTTCAATTACCAGGGCCCGGGCGAGCCGACGGCTTTTCGACTCGATATGACTGATATCATGCTGGCGGAACTGGCCAGGGATAATGGGCAAAGCGGGGAGGCAGTGTCATGAGCGAGAACAATCCGGCCGAAAGGCAGCGTCCTCCGGAACCGCCGCCGATCATTTGCAGCCGAGAGGAACTCCACCAATGGTTCGCGGGGTTGAGAGTGGCGGATGCCGACGTGACGAAATACGCCGTGGGCATCGTCAGAAAACATTTCGCAGGCGCGGGCGTAGACATGCGGCCTGAGCTCACGAATGCCGCCGATTGGGCGGCTTTCGCGTTTTATTTATCGATGGTGATGGGTCCGATCATCGACAAAGACCCTAAAGCGGATTGGGTGAGGGCGCTTCTGGCCGAGCTAGTCGATTTCAGTCTCATCAATCCCAGCGGCTCACCTGCGGCCCGCCTTGCCCAACTGCTCGCGCAATTCATCCAATGGGATTTTCCGCGGCGAGGTCACATCAAGGCGCTTCTCCCACCCGAGGCGGATCCAGCGCTCAAGCTCATCGACGAGTGGGAAGCAGACGAGCGCCAGCGGCGCGAGGAAGGGTACATTTAGTCACTTAGCGAATTAGTGACTTAACGAATTAGCGACACCGAAAGCTTTCGCGTGCTCGCGACTTTTTGTCGGAGTTGGGACAATCATTCAACGATCGGCGAGGTCAATCGCTTAGCGACCCTCGGAGTCGAGTCGGAATCAACGAGGTCGCCGGGGCTCGACTGATCTCTTCTCGTAATCGGCAATCATGTTGCCGAGTGAGTCATGGGATTTTCCCTGAGCGACTTCGAGAAGCGCCGGACTCGAGGCGCGCGGTTGAATCGTTCCTCCCTTTGTTTGGGCGGTGGCGATCCAACCGTCCATATCCCCCACTCCCAGCAGGACGAAACCGTGGGGCGCGCGCTTCGAGGGATCCGATTTCAAGGCGGGCACGCTGACTTTGGCGCTGGCGTCAGATGCGCCCTTCAGGTTTATCGAAAGGTCGGAGTGCGCGTAAATGAAACGGGGGCCGCCGTTGGGGGCTTTTCCAATGAAATAAACGTGCGCTATAATCGCTCCCGTTTTGCGTGAAGGATCGCTGACCGTCACGACGATTCGTTTTTGCGGCCCGGAGCCAATTTCTTCCGCGTTCAAACCAACGCCTGCTCCGTCGGACGTCACCGACACCTCAGACGAAATTTCCGATGAACCAGAATGAAACCAGCGCAGAGCCGCTCGCGTGAGCGGGCGCTTCACGTTGTGACCTTCGGGAAACGTCTCCAACCGGACTTGCCGAAAACCATTGATTCGCATGGAGTGCCGGACGCGTTCGGTTTGCGCGGGTGTGGCGATCTTGTCACTCTGGCCGCTTGTGATGAAGATCTTGGTGCTGAGAAAATCGCCGCCGGGATGGAATTTTCGATAACCTTCGCCCAGCAAATCTTCGTTAACTCCAGCGAGATAAAGGCCGGCGATTTGGTTGCCTTTGATCGCGAGCAAGGGAGCGATGAGGCACGCGCGCTTGGCGCCGCCCGAAATGCCGGCACAGGCGACGGGCCACCGGTTTGATCCGGGGAAACTTCGATGGAGCGCGTCTAGGGAGGCAAGGGTCATGGCGGCGCGCCAGCCGGTGCTGTCGTCGTGCGGTCGCTCGGGGCCATCACCGGTCAGGACCAGCCAGCCTTCGCTCAACGCCTCGGTGACGTAGAAAGGAATATCGCCACGATTCTCGCGGTGAAGATCGCTGGTGGAAAAGACCACCAGGACCGGCCAGCTTTTTCGCGAATCAAAACCCGGCGGGACCGCCAGAACCGCAACGCCATTTGCAGGCACGCGATTGCCGCCGATCGCAGCGAACGATTGTTCTTCCGGACTAAGTGGGACAGCGGCGGAGATCGTTTTCCCCGGTTGCACCGCAACGCCCGCGAACTTGGGAGCCGCTTCCTCTGCTGCCGCCGGAAACACCGCAAGGAAGCCGAGAGCGATCAACCCGGAGAATAGCCGCATTCGAAAATAAAAACTCTTTGAACGCTGTGTCATAATTTAGCTGATAAGCCAGACTGTTAGGTATCGCGAGCTACGCTTGTCATGCTCCTCATTCCATTCAACTACCTTGTCCTTTACCCTGCGCCCCGGCGTTTCGGATATGAATTGACCGCGTTACGACGAATGACTGCGGGCATCGCGTTTGCCGGTCTCTCGTGGTTCGTAGTCGTCGCGATGCAACTGGTGATCGACCATGGCAATGCGTTCTCGATCACGTGGCAAATCCTTTCGTATGCTTTGCTCACGTTTGGGCGAAGCGCTGGTCGCCACCACCCGACTCGAATTCGCCGACAGCCTGACGTTGGCTCAATCCTAGGCTGGCGCCAAACAGAAACGGGCTGAGCGCCTCTGAGCGATCACGGAAAGAGGGCCTTCATCATCTTAGGAAGATCTTCCCGGAGGCCGGCACCGACGATGCGACTAGGTTGAAGCTGAATGGCCTCCATGTGGGTTCGCGCACCTGACAGGTTACCCTCTTGGTAATCCAGGATGGCGGCAGTTGTGTATGCGTAGGACGCCACGACCGGCATATCCGGAGTATCAAGATAGCGGGTGAGAGCCAGCTTATAGTTGCGAATTATCTCAGGCCTCTGGTAGATGGCGCGATGGTCTTGTTCCTCTTCAGAAATGTCGTCCACAATCATTTGATAATAGTGTGGGACGCAGGTATCAAACCGGCCGGTTCGAAGGCATTCGTCGCCGAACTGGAGCATTTCTTCATGGCTCCCATGCCAGCGAGGCCGGAGCGCCCACATCAAACTTCGATACGCTTCCCAGCAATCCATTTCAGCAGCGACCGCTCGATCGAACCAACGGCGCATTTCTTGTTTGTTCCCGCTATCGCCCATGGTCACTTCAATCATATAGGCAGCTGCAGCCGGGTCCTTCGGGTTTAGTTCCCAGGCCTTCGTGAAATGTTCGCGTGCCTTGGCAAGATTCTGTCGCCATCCCTCCCAACCTACCTCAGTCACCTCGCTCGACCAACCGTCGGTTCGAGCTACCCACGCAGCGCGCGCGTAGCCCCGGCCCTGACCAAGTTCTCGTATCCAGGCGGGAAGATTCGTTGCCTGCTTGAAAACCTCGACCACTTCCAAGGGCCTGCGTCGAAGCAGACTCTCAGTCGATTCGCTGCACAATCGGAAGCGTAAAGCAGTCATTTCATTTTCGTGAAACGACTCTGCGTCCAAACCGTTTCTAAGTGCCTCCAGGGCGATTCGATCAGCTTCTGATATCTCCTGCGCATCGCCTTTGCGGTCCTGCAGACTTTTTCCCAAATTGGTCGCAGCCATAACAATCAGGAAACGGGCGTATCCTGTTCTCGGGAAACCAGCGATCGCCAATCTCAACAGGTTTTCTTTTTTCTTAGCGTCCTTTTGCACTATTCCCGCCATCAACTGAAAGCCCGGATCGGTGCAGCCCATTCGTTCAAGTTCTTCCCCTCGAGCGTTGAGTTGCACTCTGACTTGCTCTTGAGCGCTTTTGAAATAGCGAGCTGCGTCGTCGAGGAAGAGGGCAACGTTTTCCTCCTTTGGATGTGAGCGCCGATACTCCGTGGCGATGACGCGATTCAGCCAGTTTACGCTGATCGTCGAGAAATCCTTACTGGACGGAGCGTTTTGCGCGCTGGGTATTGGCGCGCCCGAAGGATAGTCTTCAACAGGTTGCACCGACGGCGTTATCACCAACTCTGCAGCCAAGACAGAGGTCCTAACAAACAAGCAGGCGACGAGAAGAAGGACGGGACGAGAGGTTATGAGAATGGAGCGGAACATTCCTATGGAATGAGCGTTTTTCGCGCCATGCCTTTCCTTTGCGAAGGCCTGGCCTCGAAACCGCGAATCCGAATCTCGCGATTGGACGGCCATCATAAGCCGGTTACGATAAGCTAATGCCTCCCGAACGAATCACGCTGCCTCGAAAAGTGCGCGAGTATTTCTCCGAGATTGGGAAACGCGGCGGGCAAGCCGGGCGGCGTGAATTAACGCGAGGGCAGGCCAAACTCCTGGTGGCGATTCGGGAAGCAAAACGCGCCGCCAAAAAAGAAGGCAACCCCCCCAAGATTGATCGCAAGAAACTTGCGTTGCTGAGGAAGCCCGAAGCAAGACGGCGTTAGCCACTTCGCCCGACCTCCGGTCCCCTTTCACTACACGCGTCTGATATGCATCGCAAGCAACTCCAGGCGCGCCGTAACGACGCTGCTTCCTGACACGCCGTAGCTTAAGCGAAGGAGGTTGCGGAGGAGGCTACGATGCATCTGAACGATCACGGGGAGGAAGATCTGGGGAAACTACTTTGGGTATTGCGCTCTCAAATGCACCGGCCAAGGGCCATCTATCGTAAGCCGCTTACGATACATCGATGTCAGTCGAGAGGGACTGAGGTCGAGTCGCGAGTATGAGCGTGGTTCGGGGACATGGACCTGAAGGCGAATGGCGGTTGAAAATTAGATCCGATTTGCTAGGTCCGCAGCGCATCTTTCCTGGGCAAGCGCTGCCGGGTAGATCGGCCCCGAACGCTTTCGGGGGCGATGTTTGTTTGGACCATGCGGCCAATCGCCATCGAGCTCGCCACGGGACGAATCCGTTCGGTCCGCTGGCAAGGCACTGCATCGTAAGCCGCTTACGATGCATCAATGTCTGCTGAGATAGTGTCCACGTTCTGCTCATGGTTTGGCAGCGAGATGGCTCAGCGGTGAGAGGCCAATGGCGAACGCCTCAGGCCGGCACGAAATGGTCAGCCGCGTCGGCGTTCATTTGGCCCTGGAACCATGTCACGACCTGCCCTATCGCGAAGCCTTCCCGGCGATGCTGCGCCTGTTGAAAGCCGTGTTCGGCGCCGGCATCACCATCATCCCCGGAACCGACGCCCTCCCCGGCTACAGCCTGCATCACGAGCTCGAACTTTATGTCCGCGCCGGCATCCCGGCCGCTGAAGTCTTGCGCCTGGCCACGCTAACGCCGTCCCAGGTGATGGGCATAACGAAAGACCTCGGCCTCATCGCCGCCGGAAAACTAGCCGACATGGTCCTCATCGATGGCGACCCGGCGAAGAACATTCGCGACACCCGCAACATCACCACCGTGATCAAAGGCGGAAAAATCTACGACCCGGCTGCCATTGAGAAAGCGATGGGGATCACCCTTCGTCCGACACGCCAGTAGCACCCATCTTTCACTTCCTCCTTCCTACTTCATAATTCCTACTTTCCATTGATCCCGCCGCGATCGAAAAAGCCCTCGGCGTCGCACTTCGCTCGGCGGGACGGTAGCCCGCAATCAATTTGCCATCCCCTGTCACGCCATCTTGTCACATCGTAGCCTTGGCAGAGATGGAAGCCTCGCCGAAGGCGGATCCTTCCACCTTCAGTCCTCCTTCGTTGAGCCTCCCGTCCAGTGCTCACCAACCTGGGCATTCATTATTCTCGATTCGCGGCCGAAGAGAAAACCTCAATGACGCTTGTTATCCATCGTTAGCGGATTACGATAATTTTGCCTTGCCTCCCGAACGAATAACGCTTCCCCGTAAAGTGCGAGAGTATTTCTCTGCGATCGGCAAGCGCGGCGGTGCGGCTGGCCGCCGGGAGCTAACACGATCTCAGGCGAAACTGCTGGTGGCAATCCGCGAAGCAAAACGCGCCGCTCGAAAAGAAGGCAAACCGCCTCCGAAGATAGATCGCAAGCAGCTTGCGTCACTTCGCAAGCCCGAAGCGAGAAGATCCTAAGCCCAGCGCACCGTCCGACTCCCGCCGTTACGCACGCAATTTTCTCGACGTGCGTCACTCTCTTTCCCCGGCTCCATAGAGGCGATCATCCTCTCCAAACAAACACCTATCGTAAGCCGCTTACGATCGCCATCCGTTTGAGCGGCCAGATTGGGTCTGTTGCCGTTGGGACTAAAAGAGCCGGGGGCGAGTTATCGTAAACGGCTTACGATGTATCGATTCAGTCGGGACGCCACTCAACAACCAACAATGCCCATGAAAGAGCCATGGCAACGGCAGGCGCAACGCCGTCCATCATAAGCCGCTTACGATGCCACGCGTTTGAGCCGTCAGATTAGGTCTGTTGCCGTCGGGAGTAAAGAACCGGGGGAGGGCGAATTATCGTAAACGGCTTACGATGTATCGATTCTGCGGGACGCCACTCAACAACCCAATAACGCTCTTGAAAGAGGCATGGCAACAGCAGGCGCAACGCCGTCCATCGTTAGCAGCTTAAGATGCGACGCAATTGATCTGCCAGATTGCCGCGATTTAGCGCGACGCCACTCAACAACCAGCAATGCTCTTGGAAGAGACAAGCAACCGCAGGCGCAAACGCGGATCTATCGTAAGCGGCTTACGATGCCTTGTCCCAACGCTCTGGGTTTTTACGGCGATGCCTAGAGAGCGAGCATGGCGGACGCGCTGCTAACGTCGGCTCGGGTGATGGGCGTAATGGGCGTAACGAAAGACCTCGGCATCATCGCCGCCGAAAAACTAGCCGACATGATCCTCATCGATGGCGACCCCTGCGAAGAACATTCGCGACACCCGCAACATCACCACCGTGATCAAGGCCGGAAAGGTTTACGATCCGGCCGCGATCGAAAAGTCCTCGGCATCGCACCTCGCCCCTCACGTAGATAGCATTTTCTCGACGTGCGTCACTCTCTTCCCCGGCTCCAGGAGGCGATCATCCTCTCCAAACAAACACCTATCGTAAGCCGCTTACGATGCCAGGCGTTTTGGAGCCGCCAGATTCGGGTTCTGCCGTCTATTCGAAACCAGAAGAGCCGCGAGACGAGCTATCGTAAACGGCTTACGATATAGCGATTCAGCGGGACGCCACTCAACAACCAACAATGCTCTTGAAAGAGGCATTCAACGGCAAGCGCAACGCGGTCCATCGTAAGCCGCTTACGATGAGACACGATTGAGGCTCCAGATTGCCACGATTTAGCGGCACCACACTCAACTACCAAAGCGTTCGTTGAAAGAGGCGTTCAATGCAGACGCAAAACGCGATCTATCGTAAGCGGCTTACGATGCATATAGATCCCTGGCAGTCTGAAGTATTCGAGGCGGTGCAGAGGGAAGTGCTGCATGATACCGGGAGTAACGATTATTTTGAGCACGGACGCGCTGCCAGTTTACGCCTTGCACGACGAGATCGAACTCTATCTGGCCGCCGGCATCCCGGAAGGTCTGCGCACGGCCAGGTTAACGCCTACAATCGTCACTCCATCGTCCGTCCCCCCTTCTCCATCCTCGCTTATCCCTGCATGGCGACCCTGCGAAGAACATTCGCGACACCCGCAACATCACCACCGTGATCAAGGGCGGAAAGTGTTCGATCCGGCTACCATTGAGAAAGCGATGGGGATCATTCCTCGTCCGACACGCCAGTAGCATCCATCTTTCCCTTCCTCCTTCCTACTTTTTAATTCCTACTTTCCATTGATCCGGCCGCGATTCAAAAATCCCTGGGTATCGCACCCCGCCCAGCGGGGACGATAACCCGCAATTTTTCCGCCATCTCCTGTCACGCCGTATTGTCACGTCGTAGCCTTGGCAGAGATGGAAGCCTCGGCGAAGGCGAATCATCCCTCCTCCTTCGTTTAGCCCCCCTCAACCGCTCCGACGCCACACGCACAATCTTCGACGGCTTCGCATTCTACCCAGAAGCAACACACAAGTGCCAATCTCCAGAATTTCCCTACTTGAACTCGAAATCTCGCGATTGGCTATCCATAATCAGCGGTTCCGATAACAAAATGCCTCCCGAACGAGTTAATCTGCCTCTTAACCCGGATTACCGGTCACTTCTTTTCCTCCGGGGGTGATAAGACGCCCACAAAGCAAGATAGTATTCGAATCTCAACTCTCGCGCAAAATGAGATTGCCCCTTGGCGCTAACCGTGACAGTATTGCAACCAAGCCCGATTAAATACGTCCTTTACTCGGGGCGCTGTAACTTAAAGCAAGGTGCACAGCAGCAACACACACGCCCCTACCGACACACCTGGCCGTCTGCAACCAGACAAACTCGACAGCGTACGTTCGCGTCAACGGTTGAGAGCCATTCTATTGTATCCGGACGCTGATCACAAATAGGTAACTCCGGGCCATTTAAGGATGTATTTATAAGAATTGGCACTCCAGTTCGCTCATAAAACTGCAAAAGCAGCCTCCGAAGCAACGGATCGCCATCGCTTCCAAGTGTCTGAATGCGAGCACTTCCGTCCACATGAACAACAGCCGGGGCAGCGGCTCTACACTTGGCAGTAGAATTACCAGAAAAGCTCATGAATGGTGATCCGCTAACCATGTCAAACCATTCTTGAACATACTCTTGAAGAATAAGGGGAGCGACAGGCCGATAACTCTCCCTACCCTTGAGTTCCTCACTGACGAACACCTTCATCGCAGCAGTCTCCGGCGACGCTAATAAACTGCGATGCCCTAGTGCACGGGGTCCGATCTCGGACCTACCAGCGTGCCACGCGATAACGTTCCCATCGATCAATTTGTCAACGACACAAGATATCTCAGACTCATCGCATGGTATCACGTCAATGCCACGCCCAAGAAAAGGAAAATTCACGTTTGGCCGCACGTTCAACTCAAGGGCAATCGTATCTAGCAAAGCCCCAAGCGCCTGACCCGTGTCATCGCAACAAGGGGCCACATAGAGGGACTGATATCCTGACTGCTCCAGTATTTTCGTATTCGCAACAATGTTGAGCGCTGCTCCCCCCGTAAGGACAAGGTTCTTAGAATGCGAAGCGAAGTCTCGTGCGCTACGAACCCGCTCATCTTCAAATATCGCTTGAACAGTGGCTGCAAAATCGCTCAACTCCATGCATCCCTTACTAGCTTGTTTGATAGGATAAAGTCTTTCAAGCAACGCGATTCCGTCCTCTTCCGAAAGATTGCAAATTGCGCTAACATTCTCCGCCATATCGCGTTTCAACCCATCAAGAACCTGCCCCCAGCCGGCAAGTCCCATAAACTTTCCTTCCTGTCTATATCGACCATAGAGATGAAATGATGCCCGGTCGTATAATGTCGAACTAAAAGACTTCACCGCCTCCGTCTTTTCGAGACGATCAAGGGTAAGATTACGAGCCCGAAATATCACGTGTGTCTCGGCATCGCCCCCACCATCGCAGGAAATCACAACTGCGTCACAAAATGGACTAGCGAAGTACATCGCAGCGTGAGCTCGGTGATGATTAACGAGCCGCATACGAACCCAACTCCCGTTGATCACAACATTGGTCCAGACAGCCGCCTCCGTCGGACGAACTGGTACGGACAGCAAGTCGTTCCCGAAACCTGTTCCACACCAGATAGAGACGTCCCTCATCTCGATTCCAACGGTTCGTAGCGCAATTCCGATAAGTTCCTGCATTTGCACATTGCTGCACCGTAGGCGTTTGACTCTAAATACACGCTCTGCTTCTAGAACCAAACGAACGTTCGAGCCCTCGGCAATCGCTACCGAAGAATCGTGCCAGTTAAAGGCAATAGAGACAATCCAAGGAGGTCGTGAAATAGCTGTCATAATACGCAACCCAGGCCTAGGCAAACACTCGCAACGCTGCATTTGATGAAGGAAGTGCGGCGCGTAACCGTCCGGTGTGCCTCATTGTAAACCAAAATGTGATGCTCTGGATGGTCTTACGATCCTCGCCTGGATACATCGTCGCCAAGCCTTTTTCCGAAAATCAATTTATCTTCTCCGGCGCGGAAGAAGTCTTTCAGTTCGCCTTCTTTTACGTAACCATGTTTCGTATGGAAGCCTATCGCCTCTGGTTGATCCCGCGCGTTCCCGACGTCTAGGTATATTTTTCTAGCACCCAGGCTTTTCAGTCTTTGCTCAATGGCGTTCGCTAGATAAGAACCGATCCCCCGACGATAGTATGCAGGATGCACGAACAGGTAGCTGGTCCAGTAAATGCCTTGCGCATCCTCATCATTGTCGGGCTCAAATCCCATGCAACCGACAATGTTTCCCGCGAGCTCAGCAACCCAGTCCTCGACCTGATCCGCGAGCCTCCCAGCGACGAATTTCTCAAATGTCCGTCGTGCGCTTCGAGAATGTTCCGCACTATAGAGGCCTATCATCCTTACGGTCGCTTCCAGATCGACCGTCTCCAACAACCGAAGAGTGACCATGGGTTGGGGCTTTATCGGGTTGATAGGTCTTTGGAAGGACGCAAGAAACTGATCGATTGCAGAGGCGTGTTCGATTTTGCTTCGGGGTCCAAGATGCGGAGAAGCGTGGTGGCGCTAACATTTTCCAGCGATGGCAGACGCGTTACCATATCTATCGTAATGGCGGCAGTTCCAATTGCAATGCACCGCATGCCTGCGCGGCGAGCAGCCTCCAACCCTACCGTGGAGTCTTCGATAACGACGCAGCAATCCGGAGAGCGTTCCAGTTGGCGAGCAACATGCAGTAATTGGTCTGGGTGCGGCTTCACTTTTCCAGCAAAATGACCATCTGAAACTACATCGACCGCATCGGCGATTCCAGCTTTTTCGAGCAAAAGTGATGCGTGCCGGCTAGCCGATGCGACTCCCACGAGAAACTGGAGGCATTTGAGTTCCTTTAATAGTCGCGTAACGCCGGCTATCGAGATTCGCGCATCTTGCTCAGACAGTTCACGGCGATATATCGAAGCCTTAAGATTAAGAAGAAACTTCTCCTGTTTCGGAGGCAGCGGCCATTGATTTCCGGCAAGCCAAGCCAAAGCATCGCGCCGGCTCACACCCCGCAATGAATCGTTGTCTCGTCGCGAGAATAAAACGCCGAGATTCCTGGCGACCGCGCTCCAACCTAGAAAGTGAGCTTCGACAGTATCGACAAGGACACCATCCAGATCGAATATGATCGCGAGGGATCTATCTTCATTTTTCATGTTGTGCTGGAGAAAAAGTCGCTTATTGCTGTCGCGACGTATTCCATCTCGCCAGTGGTGAGACCGTGACGGATCGGCAGCGATAGCATCGTATCGGCTTGAGCCTCGCAAACGGGAAACGCGCCGCGAAAATAAGCCAGCTTGGCAGCCGCCGGTTGCAAGTGAACAGGTATGGGATAGTGAACAAGTGATTCGATACCACGTTCGCGAAGGAATTCTTGCAAACGATCTCTTTGAGAAGTCCGCACGACAAACGCGTACCACACACAGTATTCGCCTGGTCGGTCCTTCGGTAGCCGTAATGGAAGATCACGTAGCGCCGAGAGGTAAAAAGTTGCGTTTCTCCTGTGCTGTTCTGTCCATTGGGGCAGGTGCGCGAACCTGGCCCGTAAGATAGCCGCTTGAACTGAGTCAAGCCGACTGTTATGTCCCCACGTTAGACAGGTGTTCCGATCCCGGAGGCCATGGTTTCTGAGCAATCGCAGGCGGTCGGCGAGACGATTGTCGTCCGTAATGACAATACCTCCGTCGCCGCATCCCCCAAGATTCTTTAGTGGATGCAAGCTAAAACAACCCGCGATTCCGAAGCGGCCCACAGGCATTCCATTTAATTTGGCACCGATCGCCTGTGCGCAATCCTCAATTACGTGTGCACCATACCGATCCGCGTGATACATAATGGCTTCCATCGGCGCGGGCCTTCCGGTCAGGTGCACGGGAATTATTGCTCTCGTGCGAGGAGTTATTGTGTCAGCGAGCAGATCGGGGTTCATTGTCATCTCCTCGTCAACATCGACAAAGACTATGTTCGCTCCGACAAGGTCGATTGCAGCAGCGGTTGCTACAAAAGAGTTCGGCACAGTAATCACGTCATCGCCCGGGCCTATGTCCAGGGCCCTTAGCGTCAACGCAATAGCGTCCAGACCAGACCCTACTCCGACTGCACATAACGCCCCGTGGTAATCAGCTACCGACGCTTCGAATTGTTGCACGCTTGGACCGAGAATGAATTCTCCGGAATCGATGACCGCGGATATCATTGAAATGAGCTCTCGCCGATCAGCTAGGTTGTCCACCCGTAAGCGCGTATAAGGAATATTCACGGTTGCGCTAGAGATAATGTCTAAAAATCAGCAATCCCGAAGCCGCCGTGCACACCCAAACAACCGGCATTGGGATATCAAATGTCTCGGCTCTACATTCTTGACACCATCCGCGCAGATCATTCGCCAATGTGGTTCTGGTATCTCCATTCGGAACATACTGCTCATCTAATTATAGATCTCGAAGTAAGCGCTTTCGTTATCTTTCACGAGCCATTTGGAGCCAGCGCCTACCCTTACCATCAACGCTTTCAGTGGCCCTGACACTCTTCTGATCGCTACGTCACTTTGAGTAACCCTTATCGCAAAGCGATAGCCGCGCCATTGCATTTCGAGAGACAACGCGCGCCACTCTTTCGGCAGCTGTGGAGAAAAGGCAATAGACTCGGAGAATCCGCGAAAGCCCAAAAAGCCATCTACCAAGGCGTTGCATGCTCCTGCATATCCGGCGAGATGAATTCCGTTGAGATATCGGCTACGAGGTACAAAATCGAGATTGTAACGGAATGCCGTCATGAGGTAATGCCTTGCTAGATCCATCTTGCCGAGACGCGCGGCGACCGCAGCGTGCGGCGCGGCGCTGAGGGACGATGCGTGGACCGTGCGCGGTTCGTAGAATGCGAAATTTGCTTCAACGTGTTTCTGGTCGAACGCAGCTGGAAATAATGACAGTAAAAGTATGACATCCGCCTGCTTAATAAGCCGGGTATCGACCGGCGCTAAAGCATCCATTCGTTGGCGCACTTCCTCTTCAAGAGCTGGCAGCCGGTGATCACCGCGCTGTGTCGCTACCTGATCGGGCAACGACAGGTACCCAAGATATTGCGGGAATACTCCTTGGTCATTGGGAGGGAGAATAAACACTTCATCCGCAACGGTTCGCCAACTTTGAATTACTTCCTCGCTTATGTTCAAGAGAGCCAGCGTTCTCGAAAGCTGGCGTGACTCATCGGACATCACTTGGACGAGTAACTCCTGCATCAAATCGGCTGCGCGGCGAATCGCCCAGGCCGAAAGGTAGTTAGTACCAAAGTGATGATCAACATGGTAGTGAAACTCGTCAAAACACATCACACCGCGAGCTCCGCGCCCCTCGACTGAAGAGTCATGCTTTAGAAGGCTGACGCAATATCGGGCGATATCCACGACCATCTCAAGCACGATTCCACGAAGAAACTGTGAATCTCCCGTTGCGTCAATGTAACGTGAAAGGCCGTAAAGCACATCGGCCGAAAGGTGCATGACCTCGACACCACTCCATTCTTCGCTGACGGTCCCTGAGAACGGATCACGGATGAGGCGTGGGGCGGCCGGGTAGCCACCGATATCCACTTCTTCTGGATAGCGAGCACCGTCGAACCCGGTCGCTCGTGCAAACTCTCGTGCTGCCTTGAGTACCTCGGCCCGACGGAGAAGTAATGCGCGCGCGCGCGCAGGCTCCGTAATAGCGTAGTATGGAACCAGGTAAAGCTCGGTATTGAAAAACGTATGCCCTGAGTGGTATTCGCTCGTCAGACCGCGCGCCGGAAGATGAGTTGCAGAGGCCTGCCGGTCCGGCGCTTGCAACAAATGGAACAGCCCAAAACGGATAGCTTCGACATCCGATGGTGGTCCGTCCACAATGATCTCGGCAGAGTTCCACCGTCCGCACCAGACAGCCCGGTGGGCACCAAGCCACGACTCGAGACTGCGCAGTTTGCGTTCGCCCGCTCGTTGCTGGCATTCACTGAAGAGTCTTTCGGCATTTTGCCCCACACCGAACGTGGTGAAGCGGGCTATGGAAAGCCGCTTAGACGATGCTCCGGCAAAGCGGAACACTTCCTGAACCCGCTTGTGCATCCGAACTGGCACTCCCGTAAGGCCGTCGCTACAGACGTGATGGGTTACCGCTGCAACAAACATATCGGTGCCACGATTGATCGCAGTCACGCCGAGCTGGCCGCTTTGCATCCTGACAGCATGCTCCTCGAGGTGGAACAACTTCAATCCAGCCTCGCATCCGCCCAGGTAGCCATTGCCGTACTGCCAGTCGATTCCTGAATGAAATTCAACGGAAGCCGAGTGATCAAGGCGGGCTATGTTAAAAGTGGTTATCATCAGGTCTGTCTCGGTCGCCGGGAGAATTGTGTATACGCGAATCTCGGTGGTCCTCCCCAGAACATCGCGCAACACCATGCGCACGAAATGTGCGGCTGAGTACAAATCGAGTATTTGTTCGAACTCAACGACGTGCGAATTGGCAGGATCGAGCGGCATGCCGTCAACAGCAGTGGTCCAATATCCAAAATGAAGAGCATTCACTAGCTCACTACGGACGGCCAATCCCGGTCCGTAAAGATCGGTGAAAAAACACCCAGGGCTCCCGCCACCATTCCGGAAGTCCACTGTTGCGCGTACTCCCACTCGCCCATTGGTCAGTGCGAACAAGCTCTCGTAGAGACCATCGTCTTCGCGAACGTAACATCCGCGAGAGATGCACCAGTCAGGAGGGCTCAATTCAAACTCTAATGGGATCCCATCCATTGAATGACTTCGGTAGACGAGAATTTCAGTTCGTCCGTGAAAACAACCTTTCCTCCGATTCTCCGGACCTCTGCTGCCTCCAGAAGGAAATTAGGGTTACAATTTTCACTGTTCTGATAATCCGCTCCCTTAACAAAGAAATGTGGGCGGAGTTGCCTGATCGTTTCCACAGCGGACTCGCACGGGTTGATCGCAGCGGCGCTTACATACTTGATCGCTGCCACCATCTCGATCCGCAGATCTTGCGCAAACAATGGTCTTCGAGGGCCTTTTTTGACATGTTCGTCTGCCGTCACCGTCACCAATAGCCGATCGCCGAATTTGCTGGCTGCGACGAAATGGCGAAGATGCCCAATATGCAACGGATCGAAGCAACCGTGACACAACACGATGCGCGCACCAGCTTTACGCCACGATGAAGCCAGTTCGATAAGGTGGGGGAACTCAGTGGTCACATCGTTAAGTTTCTCGCTTATTGAGCACGAAACCAAACTCCTCGCCAACAGAGAATTCATCCCTCACCTGTCGCCCTGCAGCTGCGCTGAAGCGAAGCAGCACACTATGTTCACGACGCTCGATGCTCTGTCTCTTAGCCAGGGCGACTCTCGATCCGGTAACTACCAACAGCCGCGCAGGTGTATCCGACAGGATTCGCAGTAATTCCGGACTCTGCCGTTGAATGACCGGAACAAGCTTAAACAAATAAGCTACGTCGAACTCGCTGATCCCGCTGATGGAGATCAGCCGCTTCCATCCCTCGGAAATGTTCCACTTCACAGCCATGAGTCGCCGTTCCTTGAGCGAGCGTGCGTAAGCCCCTACCGCTGCGATTGCGTTTGGGTCCTTATCAGCTCCAACATAAAGCGTCAGAGGTGAAGGCTTGTCGAGAGGGTGAAGAAGAGGATTCAGACCACACCCCACATCAAGAATGGTGCGTGGCTTTCCTAGGAGAACGAGGAGCGTTCGGTAAAACTCCTCTCGGTGATGGAAACGCTCTCGGGTGCTGGCGTGCGTATAGGCAAGTTCGAGAGCTAATCGGCGAATCTCCTCCGGATTGGAAGTGTTCGCGTTCTCAATCTGAGAGAGCAGCATCGATTGGTGTTTACTGTCGCTGGTATATCGGCGTAGTTCGTGATAAGCCTGGCGTTTGGCGTTAGTCAGAGCTTGTTGGAAAATACGTGTCCGCTTCACAAGCGGAGCCGAAGCGTGAGCGTCGAACAGTTGTCGAAGCCTTGGGTCATTCATGAAACTCTCTTCCACCAACCTTTTCGCTGCCCCGCAGCCTATTCGATATCGCTTAACCATCGCGGTCGTTGCCTCAGTTACGAGTGCCTGCGCCGTGCTGCTGTTTAACCAGTCAGTATTATCCATTCAATGAGTCCCAAGATTTGCCGAGTTCGCTCTCTGGAAACCACTCCATGTGCTGCGCTAGGATCTCCGAAAGGAGCAGCGAAAGCCGATTCTCTGCGAGTGCTCGGCGGACCCTCTTAATGGTTTCCATGATAGTCCAGAGATTATGGGCGGCCAGGGCGCTCTTGTCATTGAAAACAGCGCTAGGATTCGTCGCGACAGAACAGACATGACAGCCACAACCGTATTCACCGGCTACGATGCGATCCGGCTGGTTAATAGCTCCAAATGGAGTCATATACCACCCGCCAACCGCATAATGCCCATAAGACGATGAATCGAAGATGTCGGCGCCAAGCGCGACGAGATACGGCAATTCGGCCGGATCCCCGGCGCCATAGACGTGTATTGGGATATCCGGTCCCGCTATGGCACGTGCGTCGCGCAGGACGTTGCCTATGAACTCCAAGTTCCTCCTGCGGCTAAAGAATGGAACTAAGCTTCCTATGGCGATGTATTCGACACCGATAGCAACGAGTGCTTCCGCGCTCCGCCGGCGCAAGTCGAGAAAACGACCGCCCTGCTGAACGCCAGCGAGTGTGCTTCGTCGAACAATGCTCTTGGCCTCGCGAATTCTCGAGTGCGTCGCGTTCATCTTCTTTTCAGCGATAATGCGTCGGTCGCCGGGAGGAGTGATTAGATCGAGCGGCGAAACGATATCTGCGCCGATCTGGTCTTGAAAAGTGACAATAGTCTTGTTCTTGAGGAACAGCTGCCGTGTTAAACCCTGAAAAGCCCCCGAGTCCGTCATGATGATACCGTCAAAATTGAGATAGCGATGTAGCTCCTGCCCTTCGGCAAAGAGCGAGCGGGTATCGCGATTCTTGTACAGAAAATAGGCATTTACAATACAGCCCTCGATGTCGAAATGGCGCCTCCAATCTTGCATGGGCACGATGGCGCTCTGGGGTTGGTAAACTGGCAGAAACAGCGGCAAGCGACTCTTTCGACCGCTCTCCGTTGAAAGAGACCGAGTATGCGGCGGCCCGCTACATTGGACGTTTACCGGGCTATACATCATCGCTTGGATTTGTACGGGACGTTTCTTAGAATGTCCTCGAGACGAGTGAGAGTTTCATCAATAACCTCTTCGTTGTGGGCGATAGACAGTGTTATAGGTTCAGGGCATATGCCGAGCGGCAGAAGAAACCCAAAAAGTCGCTTCCGATAGTACGCATCGCGGTAGCATGCAATGTGAAACTCACGATTCCATCCCAACACGACATCTCGAAAGTTGCGTGGGCGGCTCTCAAGTCCAAGAAAGACCCCAATTCGCCCTCCGTACCCTTCTACGTAGGCCGGAACTCCATAGGCTTCGAAGAGGCTACGGCAACCATTGACAGTGCGATCGTTCAATTCCCCTAACCGCTGGTAAAACCCTGGGGCCCCAAGCACGCGCAACGCCGCAAGTGTTCCGCGCACAGTCATGTTCCGCCCGGTATTCGTTCCCGCCATTTGAACTTCTCCTTTGGGAGTCAGCACTTCCATGTAGGCACGTTTTCCGGCCAAGGCAGCCACAGGCATTCCGCAACCCAACGCCTTACCCAAACATATGAGGTCGGCTGGGATGCCAAAAAGCTCACTGGCGCCACCACGGGCGACTCGAAAACCGGTCAACACCTCGTCATAGATAAGAATTGACCCGAACGTGTCGCAAATCTGCCTCAACGTCGCGAGGAAGCCTGGATCGGGAGCAATACATCCGATATTCAGTGCAATCGGCTCAAGAATCACAGCTGCGATCTGGGCCCCCTCTCGCTCAAAGGCCGCTTGCAGCGCACCAAGGTCGTTAAACGGGAGCACTATCAACAGCGGCGCAAGTGCGGCGTCCGGCAAACCCTCGGATCCGGGAATCGCCGCTATGGCGCCGCCTTCGAGCGTTTCACCCAAGATCGGGGCGCAGTCTACACCGTAGAGCAAATAATCATTCAACCCGTGAAAGTGACCCTCAAACTTCACTACTTTTGTGCGACCGGTGACTTTGCGAGCGACACGTAGCGCGTGAAGTGTTGCTTCAGAACCCGTGTTAGCAAGCCGAACTTTCTCGGCACCGGGGATGGCTTGGCAGATTTCCCGGGCAAGTTCGCCGCTAGCTTCAGTTTCATATTGAAAGCCATGTCCGAGATCCAAAGCTTCTCGAATGGCTCCGATTACAGGCTCAGGGCGATGGCCCAGCAACAACGAACCCCATCCCATAATCCAGTCGATGTAACCCTGTTCATTGATATCCCATATATGTGCCCCAGCCGCACGCTTTACCACGATAGGTCCGGTCTCACACAAACTGTTCCATCCTGATGAAACGCCTCCTACCAAGAATTCCTCGGCAGGTCCCGACGGCGTGGGAAGCACATTTTCAGCGTTCATCGGATTGGCTCCAGGGATTCATGGAAGTAACAGCAAGATAGTCGTTCAATCCTCCGAAGGTCGTCCAATCAAAAGTGTTTCGGTTTTAGCGTGCGCTGTGCTGAGAGCCCTGCAAGTAAGGAAATGCAATCATCGTAAAATGGGTCTGGGGCAGCAGTCACTCCAGTGCGCTTGCTGCAAAGCCACCATGAAAGTCATAGACATCTTTTTCGTCCTGACGAATCGAATTCTTCCTGCCCCACGGATTCTGAGAAGCATTATCGACATCCGGCCGGTAGTCAGAACCGACAGAAAACGCGTTGCGATGCACGGAGAGCGTGATTTCTTAGCGTCGTAATGCGCATCACAGGTGGTAAGTCCGCACACCGAATTCTGGCGGTACCAAAGCGATTCGACATTCGCCCTACGACGGACCGTGTCAAACAAGCTGTGTTCAACAGTTTGGGCCGTCGCATCATAAATACGCATGTTCTCGAGCTTTTTGCCGGAACTGGAGCACTCAGTCTTGAAGCATTAAGTCGCGGGTGCAGAACCGCAACCTGCATTGAGAAATCCGCACACCATGCCCAATACATACGATGCAATGCCGACAACGTCGGCGTCGGCTCCGAAGTCCTCAGGATACATATCCAAGACGTATTTACCGCGTTGGAGCAGCTTTCTGCGACCGGCCACCGCTTTGACATCGTGCTCGCCGATCCACCATATGGAACCAAGAATATGCAACGGCGCTCAACCTCTCTGGCGCAAAAGTTGATTGATGATAAATACCTCCCGAGCATGATTGCACCACACGGACTATTGGTCGTGGGTCACGCCAAGTACGATACTCTGGAGATTTCGGCGTTGTGGCGCGAGAGCCGTTTGCTGACCCATGGAGACAATATTATCCGCATTTTAGAGGTTTATCCTTCTTAGAATTCCATTTTCAACACAGTGATTGCTGAGTGACGGGAGAGTGATCATTGAGCGATGGGGCAGTCGGTCCGGGACTTCGCGACCCGGGCAATTCAGCGATTTAGCGATGCGAGAGCAACCGGAAGCGTTCGCAGATTAACGCAGAATCCGACGGAGGAAGGGAATTGCAGTTGAAGATTTCGCGTTGAACCATTCGGCTGCGCTAGAGCCGGCTGAAATATGAACGAAAAATCGCAGATTTTCCGTTTGACGGTTCGCACGCACGCAATATGTTGTTGTCCCGCTGAAATGCGGACTCCGGGGGTTCCCCAGAGTGTTCTTCTCTTCGGGCTCATGATCGAGCCGGTTTTGTCAGTTCGCTGATCGGATCGGATTTTGTCGTGTACCGAAAACAGATCCGCCTACGCGTAAAGCTACGGCGGGACGAGGAGAGCGTTGATCTTTGATATTTTGGTTTTGATGTCCGTGCACGACTGGAATTCGTCCGTTGTTTTTGAGCGCTTCCGCCTCCACACGAGGTTACGGCGCGACGAGACGGCGTGATGAAATCCGAAACGGATTTCAAAATGATTTAAGTCAGCGAAAATTGAATTGTGCGTTATACGTCAGAGCCCCGAAGCAATTCGGGGTTGCCTGTTCCTGAAGCTAATTTGGGATGGGTAATTTCTTTGATTAAAACATTTTTCCAACGGTCTTCGTCCGCCTTCGCCCTTCGGGGCTACGGCGCGACAGGGGCCCGCGGAAATCTTAATTTATAAGATCGGACGAACCTGGACTCGGCTCTCACGAGTCGTTTTCAGGCAAGAATGGTCAGAATTTCCAACACTTTAGCGAGTGTTTGGACAAACTTTGTCCTTGGGGGAGATGTCGGCGGTTACAAATCGCCGCTCCTTGAACCTGAGGCTCCAAATTTTTACGGAGAGTTTGATTCTGGCTCAGAACGAACGCTGGCGGCGTGGATAAGACATGCAAGTCGAACGGGATTATTTTTGTAGCAATACAGAGATAATTCAGTGGCGAACGGGTGCGTAACACGTAGGCAATCTGCCGAAAAGTGGGGAATAGCTCGCCGAAAGGCGAATTAATACCGCATATGGTGAGGGACGACATCTTCCTGAATCCAAAGCCGGGGCAACTC
>Ga0193744_1000021_pt1 | contig 76255 bp, 71 predicted proteins | sample L1a1metaG_FD_143056 | JGI IMG/M metagenome (GOLD analysis project Ga0193744, IMG submission 143056) | Soil microbial communities from a riparian zone of the East river system, Colorado, United States - L1a1 | ecosystem: Environmental > Terrestrial > Soil > Riparian zone | place: USA: East River...
CCGGGTCCTAAAATCAACCCATCGATCAGCACATTGTCCGCGGTCAAAACCTCTGCTCGCACCGAGAGATTGCCCAGTTCGCCATTGTTCGGCTCGAGATCGTAAATTTCAACCAGACCGATCCCGCTGCTGTTACCGGCACCCGAAATGATGGCGGTGTAACTACCCGGGGCCAGGACTTCGATGATGGCTGCTTCATGATCGTCCATGGGCGCGAGGCCGCTGAGGAAGATTTCCGTTTCCTGCGGGCCACGCCAGTTATCGTTTACGCGGATGACGTGCCCATCGCTCGCGTGAAGCTCGATCATCGGATCGTCCAGCCTCCCGGGAACCGGTGTGCCGCCGGCCTTGAGCGATGGTCCGAGCGCGCGCATGATGACTTTCTTGCTGCTGCTGCCGGTGATAATGAACCCGCCGATCCCCACTTTATCACCAGGCTGCACAAAGACACGGCCGGAGATGTTGAGTAACTGAACGTCCCCCGGCACCACGACTGGATCAAAGGCGGCGAACAATCTGCGCCCGGTCGATTGGCGCACGATGGCGGCTTTGTTTTCTCGCCCGGTAAAATTCGGTGAGACGCATCCCAAAGCCACGACACAACCGTCGGCATAAGCCGCGATACTGCGGCCTTCCTTGTCCACCGCGATATCGTTGAAGTCGAGCAGATTCCGGTTGTCGCTGCTGCAGGTAATTCCACCGAGGCAGATCGAGCCTTTTTGCACCGGATCGCCGGCAGTCCCGTTGACTGTGACCCAGTGAGCGCCGCGGTCATAAGTGGTGGCGATATAGAAATCCCAGATCCCCGCGTAGGCGAGATCCTGGTAGTTGCCACCGGTAGTGCTGCCGAGGAAACCAAAGGCGGCGCGATCGCCATCGCCGGCCACAACCGTCGGAAAGACCGCGCTCTTGATTCGGCACGGAGCATATTGATCGCCCGGAGCGCACCCGAGCGGAAGGCCAACTTCGTAGTCATTTGTCCAGGTGACGCCGTGATCGGTCGAGACGGCAATGTGTGGACGTCCGTCTCCGTTAATATAGCCAAGGTAGACTGTGTTATCGCTGCCTATCCCGATCGATGGGTCCCCGGAGCCGACGCTCTTGGGAACAGTCACGTCCACCCAGGTCAGGCCATTATCGCGCGAAATAGCCACGCCCTGGCTGCCGGTGCCCGCACTGCAAGAGGAGTTAGGCACATAGACCGTTCCATCGGGTCCGACTTTCACGTGTCCGTGAATGCCGCCATAACATTCCACTGGATTAAACATGTCGACACCGGGGCCGAAGGTCAGCCCTCCGTCGTCGCTGCGCGAGCATTCCGCTCCGCCCGCTACGTTTTGAGAGCAGTAGTAAACGGCATTTGGGTAGACGCGACTGCCTGGAGGTGGAGGCGGTGGCACCGCAGTCTCGTTGTATGGACCGCCGCCGAGCGTTTCATGATCAGGTCCTGCCGGCGGGCCTCCGGCGGCGAACGAAGTCCAGGTCGCGCCATCATCATCGGAGAAGGCCGCGTTGCTGCTGCCGGTGGCCAGTTCCAGCCCAAAGACGCGGCCGGTCTGGTGATCGACAAAGCCGATGGGATCAAGGCCGGGGAGAACTGGGCTGACGGCGTCTTCCCAAAGCGCGGTTGGGGGAAAGCCGGCGTCATCGAAGCTCACCCGGAGTTGTTCGGTGCCGGCGGTGAAAAAGGTCACGCCTCCGGTATTGACCTTGTCGTGTTTGAGCGACGCGACGCGCGGAGCCCAATCAACACCGATGGAGGGCTCGCCCGCGCTGTTCCCCAAAGCGGGCGGGGAAACATGATTCGAGAAAGTGGGAGCAATTCCCGGCTCGACCGGCGCCACTGCGGGAAACGGAACCAGGCTGATTGTTCCGGTAATGCTTAAGCCCTGCGGATTGAAGGGAACAACCCGGATGGTGTAAGTGCCGTTGATCGCCGGGATGAGGACCACGTCCGGATCGACGTAGGTTTGATTGCCGAGATTTTGCGCGATGATCTTGCCGGTCGCAGTCGTTCCCTGAAAAACGTAAAGGTCGAACTGCGCTTCGCCTAGTTCCGGCCATTTCACCTCGACCCGGATGTACTCGCTCGCCGTCGTCGCCGTGCTCAGGCCGGAAACGGTCAAGGCATATTCATCGCAGACCAGGACCGCGTTGCAGGTTGGAATGCCATCCACCTGTGAAGAAGGATTCGCGACGAGATACGGCCCGCCCGTGAAGGTGAGAGGTCCGCTCGACTCGGTCAGCGTGCCGGCCGGCGGCAGGATCGTGGCGAAGCTGAACACCGCCAGGAAAACGCCAGCCGAACAAAGAGAGAACGCGAATAAGAAGCGTGGGTTGAAGTGACCCGTTTGGGTCGAGGTTTTTCTTTGCATGGGAATTCCTCCGTGGGTGATGGTTAGCTCTGCGCGGTCATTAGGCCTAACGAGGAGTTCGGCATGGTCTTGGTGCGACCTGGCAGGAGCCCGCAATGGGTCTGCTCATCCGCCCTCCTAGATGACATTCGTATTTGCCCCGGATCGCAGTCCTATCCATCCAGCAAAAATATCGTTCGAAGACACAAACATGCACTGATCGCCGCCAATGGCCGCCTTATTTTCCCCGTCTCACTCCCCGAAGACAAGCTGCGGGTGGTGGTGCAGGCGGAGCCGAGCGGAAAGAAACCTGCGTTCGAGCCCTCTGCCGCCGTATCGCTTCCCCTTCGCCGTGAGTGATCCATCTCCATCCGGCAGACCCGATGCCACCGTGGTTGTGTTCGTTAGGTGGTCTGGTGGATTTCAGCGAAACGATGCGCTTCTCCTGCGCTGATCAACTCGAATATCCTTTGGCTCACGGGTCGATCGGGGCGACCCAAGAGCTTAACTGCCTCGTTACTCCGGACGGATTGGGGCCATGCCCGGCAATCCCTCGCGAATGAGCAAAGAGTAAGCTGGATCGCCGTCGATAACCTGAGCACGCTTGGTGATGTAGCTCAGGCTCTTGAGCTTTGCGAAAGGCATGGCTGTGTCGATTGCACCAAGAGCATAGGCGCGCTCATCGATGTAGCCGTTGGCAATGATCTGCCAATCCCACGGACGGGCCGAGCCGATGTTCTTGATGTGCAAACGGATGTTGGTAGTGCAATTGCTCGTGATGGCGTTGTACCACTGGGGTTGGTCGTGGAGCTTATTGGCGCCACGGATGTAGTCGAGAAACAGCTCGCGTGCTTTCTCCGGTGTGGCTGGAATCAAGTGATACAGGTAAACGTCTTCGCGCCGATAGTTCGTGCGCAGACGGATGAGGTCGCGCTCATCCGCGATGATATAGCAGAGTGGGAACTGGCGGTAAAATCCCCGGAGCGCTGAGTAACTCTGCCCCTTCCTCTTTCGGGTCTCCATCGAGACGCAGACAAATCCTTCCGGCCCAAAGTCGAAGCTAAGCAAAGTATGACAGATCAGAGGCGACCCCCAATAGCTCATGAAAAAATCGACCCCGCGGAGATTCGAGAGGTGAACGGTCTTTGTCTCCCATCGTTCGTCGTAATCGGTCTCCGTGCGGTAGTCGAAGTTGCGGAAATTTTGGATGACCACATTGTCGCCCTCGATTTGCGCAAATGGTTCCTGCGCGACGTCGGCCTGCCATTGGCCCGCGCTCGGCGGTTGAATGGTCAACCACCAGCCCAGGACGAGCGCGAAACCGAGTGCAACCCTGCCGCTCGCACGCCAGCGTCCTTTGGTAAAAATCAGCGCCGCCAGCACCCCGAGCGCGAAAGCAAGCGCTAGGGGCGTGCGTAGCCAGGCGATAGGCAGATCGAAATAGATTGCGCCCGCCGCCCAGGCGATGGCAATGAGGCAAGCCAATCCACCGAGGACTACACCTACGAAGCGGATCGCCTGGCGCATCATAAGAGCTGCCGTCCTATTTCTTAGCCAGCACTTCGGTAGCCAGGTCGATGTTTCGATTCTTCAATTCTTGCGCGGCGCGATCGGAAACTTTCCCATCCACCCACAAGGCGAGGCCCTTGATCGCACTCCGACTTTGCTGAGCCTGGCCGAACGTCGTAACCCGGCCGGCCGCGTTCTCGCTCCAAATCGCATAGTCGCACGATAGCGGGACGACCAGGATCCCATTCGAATCCGTGGCGCAAACGCGTCCGTTCTCATTGCCGATCGAGCGCAGTGGTGCTTGCGCCTTATGATAGCGGGCCAGGATTTGGGCGAGACTTTGAAAATAGTTTGCATCCTCCTCGGTCAGAGCCTGGGTCGCCTTCGCGAGGAACTGGGTCGGATCGACGCCAATGGTCGCAAGCGCGTCCGTGATGATGGTCTCATGCCAGGGCGAATACCAGGGATGCATCAGAAACTCATCCGCGTCCTCACGGTTAACGCCGAGCGCGAAAAGTTTCTTGCGGTTGAGTATGCGCAAATCGTCGGGCGTGGTATTCACGAGGGTTTGCTGAAGGTTCTGGTTCACGTTGAGGACCGAGATAACATCGCCTGCCGTCCCACCCACCGCGGCGGTCGCGGCGCTGATGACAAACCCACCGCCGGCCATCGCGCGCGCGGTATTGGTGAGTTGCTCTTGCAACTCCTGATTGGTTGAGTAAGGGCTCACGCCCAGCTTGGCCGCGAGGGCGGTTTTCGCTTTTTGCACGCCGGTGATGTTCTGCAAGGTGTTGCCCTCGCTGTTCGATCCACCTCCTTTCAGTCCCTCACCGATCCGGCCAAAAAAGCGTGAAGCACCGAGCGGAACGCGTTTGATGGTGCCGATCGGATCGCGGACGATGCCAGCGACGCTCTCGACTTTTTGCTTGGCGGCTTTGGACATCGCCTTGGTGAATTCGTCCGTCTTGCTTATCCCGCGCAATTTGCTGATGGCGTAGAGTTCGCGAATCCGTGTGCGCAGTGCTATGCCGGTTGTTACTTCAAAGGCTTGGTCGCCTGAGTAAAGGAAGTAAGTATTCAACAAGCCATCGTTCTCTGCCTGCTGGCCGACGCTGTGGAGTCGACCCTTCAGCAACTCCTGAGGCACGAACATTTTCGCGTCTACCCGGCCTTCGGATTCAAAGGTACCCTCTGACGGAGCGGGGGAAGGCGTGCTCTCGGTTTGCGCGAGCGCCGCCGTCGCGAACAAGCTAAGGAAGATGGCTAGGTGTTTGGTTAGCATGAGATGTGGAGTTAGGATGACGCTGCGATTGGAAAGGGAGTGTTTTCTTCTGAGTAGTAAGGATGTTGAATCCTGGGTCGCTCGGGGTGCGATCGCTGATGTTTTGCTATCGGTTAGGAGTCAAGGTCATTGGGATCGAGCGTTTAACTTAAGAATGCGGTGAACTTCCGCGATTGCTTCTGGATTGAGCGGGGAGCTGTGATTTGATGGAACGATGCGCTCGGCGGTGGCGCCGTCGAGATGACTACTCCAGTAGGCCACAACGCCATCGCTGCTGTTCGGAGTATCCCCCTTTCCCCGATCGCCCACGATGGTGTAATAGGGGATGCCGGGTGTAATGGGAATCTGGTTGATCGCTACAACGAAACGATTGGACGGAGCCAGTGTGTCCACGCTGTTCGGAAGGCGCTTGAGCTGGAGCGCCGCCGGGTCGGCGGTAAGCGATTCCCGTATGGTGCGACCGACTGTGAGCAGCTTTACCGGCGTTTTCACTAACATGGAGCCGATTCGCCCCATCCAGTTGCTGGCGAGATCGCTGCCGCGGTGCGGGGTGGACATGAAAATTACCCGGCCTATTTCTGGCCGATGTTTGAAGATGAGCGCCTGCTCGAGGAGGCGCTTGCTCTGCTCGGGCATCTCCGTTTTCTCCGGCGGTTTCCCGAAACCTTCGATCCAGAGCTTCGTCCCGGCATCGGTGATTAGAGTTCTGGTGATGCATCCACCCATGCTGTGCCCTACCACCACCATCGGCTTGCGCAGGGGATATCTCCTTTCGATGGCATCAAGCTCCTGGCGGAGAATGAGCGCGCTATAGGGGTAAGGATAACCGCTGGGATAACTGTAAAACCAAAACTGATAGTTGGCGCGAATCTCTTTGTCGGCGCGCAACTCATTTAGCATCGGCACCCACGTGGCCGGCGTGTCCATCAGGCCGTGGACAAAGAGCACCACTGACTTGTTCGGATCATATGGCTCCATCCGGGCGACCCGGGCAGTGGCGGCGTATTTTTCCGGACGCAATAGTCGCACAAGTCCAAGTTTTTGCGGCTTCTCCTGGGCCAGCACCATCGCCAGGGACGCGGTGAAATTCGCTGCCATCGGATAGGTGTGAGCGTCTACAGTCACAGTTTCCGCGGCCAATGGATCGCGGATGGAAAGAACACACCGCTTACCTTCGAATTCCACGAAGCCCGTGACGCCGTAATAAATTACGGGCGCTGTGAACAAAGCGGCTGCCTCCTCTTCGGTTAGGTGGCGGATGGCCACGAGCGGGGCTCCGATTCCGTCCTTCGTCACATCGTCCTTCACATACGCGCCGTGATACCTCAGCTCATCCGTAGGGATCAAATCGAACAAGGCCGGGTTTTGCTCCGGCTTAGCGGGATCCTTTCTTCCGGTAAGAGTCAACTCACTGTTCGCGCCAATTCCCAGCGGTTGACTCCAGGGATCAAGCTTGGCTGTGCGGACTACACTAAAAATGCCTGCTACGGCGAAATTATAACAACGCCGCGCTTCCCTATCCGCTGGATTGCGGTCTAGCTCGCGCAATGAATCGCGCGCCGCGCTCGCGTAAGCCTCGAGCGCGACCAGCGGCTGTGAGCGCGCCAATCCCTGGGCGCGATCGATGGTCTTCGTGACGGCCTGATCCGTCCCGGAAGTAGCTTGGAATCGACTGGGAGCTTTTTCGGAAACGACCGCTATTTGCGGCGCGCAGTCGGCAAGAACCAAAACTCCGGCGAAGCGTGCGATGAGCCTTAGGTAACTTGATTTCATGGTCGATCGGCAGATTGGGGCCGATTGGTATGGGTAGGCGAATACATCCCTACAAGCCGGGCGATAAGGATAGCGAGGTAAAGCGAGCCCGCCGTCGCCTGCATCACCGCCAGCATGCGAGCGATTTTCGAAACCGGGGTTATGTCCCCGAATCCAGCCGTACTCTGCGTGCTGAAGCTAAAGTAGAAAGCGGTGAAACCGTCCATCACTACCTTCGGGGTGTTGGAAGTATTGAATGAAAAGGACCCGGGGCTTAGCTGAGTCACAAGGATATAGGCGAAAGCCCAAACCAGCCCCATCAACAGGTAAGCGCAGATGGCGGAGCACAGGACGCCGCTATCGACGGAGCGAGCGCGCAGGACAAACAGTTGGAGGTGCCCAATAACGAACAGGCCAAAAACAAGCGCCGCGACCAGATAGATCGGAGGAGCGATCAGGTCCGGACGAAAGTGACTGAGCCATTTGCCCACTATCGCCGGCACCGCCAGCACCACGGCGATCAGGTACGTGCGCCGTCGACCTCCAATCGCCAGAACCGCTGATAAAAAAACAACGGTTAAGAGAACCGCTTCAATCAGGTCGCCTCGCGGTAGTTCTTCGACAAATGGTGTCACGGCAAAGAACAACCCCAGGGCGATGAGCAGCTCGACCGCGGAGAAACGTTTTACTCCCCCCCCGGTCCGTGTCATAGCTTGGTCTCCGGATCGCGTTCGAGAATCGATTGAAGATGAAGCATTGGACTCTGGCTGATATGAATCGATCCCTCGTGAGGTCGATCCAAATCGAGCACGACGTAGATGGTGGCACAGAGTAGAATTGTAACGATGATTCTGGCGGGAAGACCGCGATGATTGCCGAGTCCACCCGACAAACCGATCGCGCCCATCCCGGCAACACAACCTAGTAAGAGCAAGCAAATGATCGAGTCAGGAACGCGGCTCTCCCAGCCAAACATTCTGGCGCGATGGGCGGATAAGGCCTCGATGAGGCCCTTAAAGATGGGTTCCGTGAATTTCGTTGGTGGATTCGCAATGGCGCTATCCTTGGCCGTTTTCCACATTTGACTATGAAGGGCCTCGACCTGAGCAGACAGCTCGGAGATTTCCTCGGTAGACAGGTTGCGGCGGAAGAGAGCGATCTGTGATCGGAGATCCACGTATTTCAGAAGCGATTGCTTGAACGGCTTGCGCGATTCTTCAGGCAGAAGTGAGCTAAGCAGGTAAAGACCTTCCAGCGAGTTGGCGTCAGTCAGGACCAGTTGGCGGCGGAGGTCGTATCGATTGGCAGACATCGCGAACGTGAACGAGAGGAGCAATGCCAGCAACCCCAGAAGCGGCCCCAAAATGGAGCCGAGGTGTCCCCGGCGCGCGTCGTCGGTTCGGGGATGCCAGCGGCGGCCTAACGCGAAACCGACCTCCGCGGCGATCGTCATGCACACCATCAGCACCACGACGATGCCGAGTGTGTCCTGTCGATAGAGCCAACTTGAAGTCATACTCGCCCGGTGCCTGGCTAGTCGGCTTCCATCGGCACATCCTTCAGCTCAAGAACCTCGACTGGCACTTCCAGCCACGCGGCCGCCGCGGCGCGTTTCCGAAAGGCACGTGCGCGGATGAACGAACCTGCCATGAGCGCTTCATACATGCGGGCAACTCCAAAGCCGACTACTTTATCGCAGAAAAAAGCGGACTTCACCGGCGTCTGTCCCGCGTACTTCGCCCGCCGTTCGCCGGCCACGGTGAAAATGTGATTGATGGTCAGCCTGATCAAAGTCAGCTGGGAGAGATCGATGAATCGGTTGAAGGGCAAACGCGCGACCTTCTCTGTTCCCAGGATCCAGGCGGCGATCTCGTCCAGGAGTAAATCGCTTAGGACACCATGAGGTTGCCACGCCGCCAGCCGGTAAACCGGATAGTAACGAAGGTGCGGTGGACCGATCAACTTTCGAGACGATACCTTCTGCTTCATGGATTCAGGCTGCCAGGCGAAAGCCGAGATCGCTCGTGTTCCCGCTTTCCCATTCTGTCATTTGCCCCCTGGCCGAATATTGGACCTTAGGCTTACACGCGAGGTGGGTGACCACGGCCGGTCGCAGGACGGACGTCGCGCGTCTTCAGTGAGCCGTGTATCCACCGTCGACCACGAAGATCTGACCGGCGGCATACGAAGCCAGGTCTGAGCAGAGGAAGAGAACCATCCCGGCCATCTCCTCCGGTTGTGCCGCGCGCCCGATTGGGGCATTCGCCAAAAGCCTGCTTCGAGTGTCGGGGTCGTCGAACCAGTGTTTCGTCATGCCCGTTTCGACCAGGCCTGGAGCGAGCGCATTAATCCGAATTCCCTGACTGGCGTATTCGATCCCAGCGGCTTTGGTTAATCCAATGACGCCATGTTTCGCCGCTACGTAGGGGCTTATGCCAGGCTCCGCAATCATGCCCGCGACCGAGGCATTGTTGACGATGGCGCCGCCACCGGATTGCAGCATGTGCCGAATCTCGCATTTCATCGAGAGGAACACGCCCTTCAAGTCAACGGCCATGATCTTTTCGAAGGCTGACTCTTCCACGTCAGCTAAGAGCGCCCCGGCTGGCAGAGCCCCTGCATTATTAAAGGCACAGTGCAGTCCACCGTATGTTTTGACTGTAGTAGATACGAGGCTCTCCACTTGGCCTGCGCTCGTCACATCCGTCTCAACAAAGAGCGCCGTGCCACCTTCCTGCTCAATGGTCTCGACTGTTTTCCGCCCTTCCGGATTGATATCGCCGATGACGACCCGGGCGCCACTGCGCGCGAAGAGCAGCGCCGTCGCGCGGCCGATCCCGGTGCTACCACCGGTAACGAGCGCTACCTTGCCGGTGAAATCGAATTGGCTAACGCTCATAACCAGGCCTTTCGGCGATGATCACGCTCGGCCCTTGCGGTTAACGCCGCCGCCCGCCCCCTCGTCCTGAGAAGCTGCGTCCGCCGCCGCCCGAGCGCTGGAAATTACTGAAGCGCTCGCTGCTGGCTCCTCCCCGTTGCCGGTTTTGAAAATCACGGTCCACATCCCCAAAGCCGGAACTGGATCTCGTTCGGTTAACGCTTTGACTTCGCTGCTGCGCCGACATTCGATTGGCCTCAGTAGAGCGGTTCTGGGTTTGGGCGCGCTCTTGCGTGTTCGCCTGCGGCTTATTTACCGAGTTCCAGCTGCCGTTGTTGTACGAGCTCCAACCGGAGCCGGTGTTCTTGTAAACGTTGCCGTTGTGGCCGGCGTACATATCGCCGCCCGCGGTCTTGCCGGCAAAGCCACTTCCATACTTGGTATTCGCACCAACGGCTGCCCCGCCTCTCGAACCTTGGACTGATCCAACGGTGCCGTTCGCGTTGGAATAATGCTGGGTGTAGGCGGACCTGTTTCCATTAGATACGACTGACTGGCCCCATGATCCATAGGCGTTTGATCCCTGCCGGCTGGCGGCATAGGTGCCGGTATAAGGGTTATAAGCCTGGGCAACACTCCGGCTCCCGTAAGGACCGTAGGCCGTGGCCCCGCGAGCGTAGGTGCCGGTGTAGGGATTGTACGACCTGGCCGCCGCCGCGCCGCCATAGGGTCCATAGACTCCATGAGCTACTCCATATGCTCCGGTGTAGGTATTGTAGTAGGAACCCACGCCATACGTGGCGGCGTAAGGGCGATAAATTGGATATCCGGCTATCGGATAACCATAATAAGGTGGATAGTAATAGCCCGTTCCGTTGGCCAGGATGGCCCCGACCGTGGCGCCCACGATAAAGGTGCCCAAATACCCAGCGGTGTAGCTCGATTGAACCGTCCCTTGAGTGGTTGTGGTCTGCTTTACGTAAGTGACGTTATAGACGGGCGAGCTTGGTGGAATCGAGTAAATCTCTTGCGGTACCGATTTGGCCGTCGTCCAAGGTCCATTCGGGTTAGGGGACATGAACCACACACCCTGCAGGCAAAGATAATAGACGTCGCCTGCCTTGATGATCTTATCCGACGTGTTTGTCGCGTAGGAAAGCGAGGTCCCCTGGATCGGCTTGAACTCAGGGTCACCATTGTAACTGACCTTCACTAGCGCGGCCGCTTTGACCGGGTCTACCTCGATGGTAGTCGGGATTTGCGCGAGAAGGACGGCGTCCTTGGCCTCATCCGTCCCTGGCACCGAAATGCGAACCCGGGCCGCGGGGTTGTCCTCCGGAATATCGGCGAAGTCCGGGGGCAACTCCGCCGCGGAGTAAGTCCATGGGCCTTGCAGATTCGCCGCCCGGAACCAGCGGCCGGCCGCCAGATAATAAAAGTCGCGCGTGGTGTTATAAACGAACAAATCTGCATCAGTGTTCGTGGCGTAGGACAACTGCGTGCCGGGAATATTGGCGTAGGAGGGTTCGCCTTTGAACAAGATGACCTCGGCCGGCTTGTTCGCGTAGAAGACCGTCGGGGGTTTCTCCTTGCTCGAAACCGAGAGAATCGGCTTTTCCATCTCGGCCCATTTCGGATCTTTTGCCACCTTGTACATGTCGCGAGGCAACTTCGGAGCGGGAGCCCACGGGCCCTCCATGGAGCCCCCTTTGACCCATTGCTGGCCGGTATATAAGTAGTACTCCTTGGCAGCTTCCTTCTCGAAGAAGAGAGGGAAGTTGGAGTTAACAACAAAGCCAAGGTTGGTGGCGGGGATATCCGCCCGGACCGGTTCGCCATCCACGTGCAACAAAATGGCTGGAGTCTTACTGACGAAAATAAGCGGTGGATCGTTCTGCACCGTCACTGTGGAAGGGGCGGCCTGCGATTTTTCCACACTCGCCACCAGACGATCCAGCGTAATGATCACCTCATGATCGGCAGGCAGAAAACTGCGCACCAGTTGCTCCACCGCCGGCTTCTTCTCCGGAGCAATGGATGGGAGCGTGACCTCCGTAATCTTGAAATTGTTGAGCAGCACGTTGCGATCGTCCACGATAACCTCGGTCTGGGCTTGCAGGACGATAATGCCGATGACTTCCTTTTGCCCCTTCGGAGTCAGGGCAAAGGCCATTCGGAAATTCAGCTCCTTGAATTCTTTCCAGTCGTCGACCTGCGGCTGGTAATAGACCAGGCGTCCCTGCTCGTTTGTGCGCTGGCGCGGCCAACCGGGATCGGCCGCGGCGTTCGTGCGATCCGGCCCCGCGGATTTTGCGGCAGTCTGGGCGACCGGCAGCGCGAAGAGCGCGGTGACAACAAGCAGATTCCTAAGCTGTGAAAGTTTCAACGAGATTACATTCATACAAGAGTGAGGCGATTCTGCCGTCCCCAGCGGTCCCTGCCTATGGGACCTTGGGGCTATATGGCCCGCTACCCGCAGCCACGTCCAGTGTCGTTGCGGATCAATACTCAGGGCTGCCGCCGGCGTTCGAGTGAACGCCGGCCCGCACCTCAAGATGGCCTAGCGCCAGCGACCGTAGCCGTAGAATCCTGGCCCCCAGGCCCCACCCCAGCTGTACATCGCGTCCTGGTTCATCTGGGCAGCCATGAGGTTTTCGTTGCTCAACTGCTTGGCCAGGCGGAGTTGCTGATAGGCTTGATATTCCTGAGCCCTTCCTACCCAGGCAATGTTAGGAGAGGTCGCGTCTGGTTGGACATAGTAGGTCTTCCCCTTCCAGGTAATGAGGGAAAGTTGGTTCTTCGGAAGCGAATTCAGGAGCTGCTGTTTCTTAGGCGTATCCGCGGTTCTTTGCTGGAAGCCTGCCGCGGCCAACAGGTTCTCCGACGGTGCACTGGTGGTGGCGCATCCCGTCGCAAATGACAGCAGAGCGAGGGCGACGACGATTCGTGAACGTTCAAGTAACTGTTTCATCTGATTTGCTTTTCTATGGTTGGGTTGCTGATTTGCGCACCATCATGGCGGGTCGAAATTGAACTGCCTATAGGACTTTGGGGCTATATCCCGCGGCAACACAGCGCCCCCCGGCGAGAGCAGATTCTCAGCGCGATGATCCACCGCCATGACGGGATCGCTGCACCGGTTCGCCGATTCTAGCCCGACCGACGATCGCCTCTTACCATTGATCGTCGGTGGACTGCCAGGTCTTGTCGGGATTGAAGCGCTCCATGCTCTTGAAGACCTTCAGCGAATCCGGTCCCAGGTCCTTTTGGTAAACTACACCAGTGTGGCTGACGAGGAACGTTTGCACGCCCGTGACCCGGTAATCGGCTGGCGCGGCCGCGAGCGCAAACCCGCCGATCATTGCCCCCCCAACCATGAAGTCCATCTCTCCCAGTGGCGCCGCCGGGCCTTGTCCCTTCAGAACCTTGAAGTAGTATCCGTGAAACGGTTGGCTCTTATCGGTGTAGCCCTGGTCCAGGGCCTTCGCGACTCCCTCCCCGACGGGGCCTCCCCAGGTGCCATCCGGGTTTTGCCACGCCAGGCCGTCATGTTTGCCGGGCGTGCTGATGATTCGCTGCGCATATTGGTTCACTGTGGAATCATCATGCTTTTCCACGGAATATTCTTGCTCAGCGTCCACGAAGCCGCGGCAAACCTGAATCGCGTCCAGCTCATTCTCGCCGATGCGCCGGAGCAGGATTTCTTCGCGGCCCGCCTTGGCATCGAAATACCATTTCCCCTTGCGCTTCACGATCGGAATCGGAAGCGGCCAGTCTTCATTGCCGATCAAAAGGGTAGCGCGGTCCGGTATTTTGGGATCGACCTCAATCGAATTTTTTTCGCGCGCCGCTGCGGCAAAGGCACCCGCCCGGTTCTTATCCTGGACAGCATCTTCGGAAGAAATGAGGTCCTCGCTTCCCGGACCAAGGATGCTAGCCAGAGCAGGCGCATCAAACGCTTCGGCTGCCTGGATCAGGCCCGCGGCCGCTAGTTGCGGCGTGTCGAATCCTTTTTGCTCGGGCGTTGGCGCAGCGCCCAAGGCAAGGCCCGGAATACCGAAGGCTGCGATCGCACAGGACAACCACGAAACTAGGACGGTTGATTTTGTTCTCATTGGCTTACCTCCGGCGGCCTCCTCCGCTTCTACCGCCTCCCCTGGACCCGCCGCCGCGAGAACCGCCGCCCATGCTTTGGGCGCCCCGGCTGTGACTGGCGCTGGCTGAGCTTCTATTCATCCCACCGGAGGCTCCGCCGAAGGCGCTGTTACTCTTGGGACTGGGACTTCTGGAAACCTCGCGATTGGCGATGCGGTCACCGCCGCCACTCACGCGATCCGATGTCCTATTGGTGGGCCCGCTGCCCGTGCTGCGATCCTTGAGTTGCGACTGCTGTCGGTTGCCACCGGCACTCCGATCGGTCGGAGCCGACTGCTGCCTGTTACCCCCGGCGCTGCGATCGGTAAGTGAGGTCTGTTGCCTATTCCCTCCCGGCTCATTTGGTCTCTGGCGCATATTGTTCTGCCGGGTGGCCGGCGAATCGCCGCGAACGTTGCCGCCGTACTTGTTCGCCGTCGTCCTATTGGAATACGGAGCGCCGCCGCGGTGTTGCCCGTTGTGTTGCCAGTTACTGTTGTTAGTGATGCGCTGGTTGACGTTCGTTTTGTTGAAATTGTTTATGTAATTATTGTTAACGTTGACATTGACGTTGTTGTGGCCCCAGCCACACCCCCAACCCCAGCCGCCGTTCCAAGCGGCCCCGATGGCGACACCCGCGCCAAACGCGAGGACCCTCCCTGCCACGTACGGCGGATAATAGATCGGTGGGTAAGGATAAACGGGAGGGCCAAAGATAACCGTGGGATTGTAGGAGGGAACGTAAACCACCTTGGGATCGGCTTGCTCAATCACGACTACGGTCTTTCCCTCAACCTGCTTGCTTTCCACTTTCTGTTCCTTACTGGTCTTGAGGTTCCCGGCACCCTGAGCCTTCGCCCGCATCCGCTGCACCGCGTCCATTACGTCCGATTGCTGCGCCAGGAACGCGTTCCCGAGATCCGATGTCCACGCGATGTTGTCCGCCAACTGTTTCATCACCTCCGGGAGGGCGGCCATGGCCTGAATGCTGGGATCCCAGTTTTGCTTTCCCACTGCGTCGGCGAGGGCCTTGCCCGTTAGTTTTGGATTCTTAGTCAGCCACTGCTGAAGTTGGATAACCTCGAGCGGATAAGTAGATGCGGCCAGGGTCTGGGCCAGGAGAGGGTCGGGGTAGAGCGCGATCGGCGAAACCAAAGAGTCCAATTCGTCATTCGGAATCTTCGGCGCTTCTTCCGTGGTGGCGGGAGTGGTGGTGGTGGGTTCCGTTGGCGGCTGCTGGGCCCGGACCACGGTAGAACCGGGAGACAGTAGTGCGACGGACAAAACTGCCATTAGGCAATGAAATGATCGGCCGCCTAATCCGGATCGAGAGGCTTTTGGTCTCATGTTTTTTCTCTGCTTTACGCGATTTGGAACAACAACATCTTTTCCGGCCCCGCCAAGTTTGGCAAGCCAACGTTCTCTCTGCTTCGAGCTCCCAGTCTCCAAGCCAAACTGTCGCCAGCCAATAGGACCTTGGCCGTACTCGCCTGGCAAACTTTTCTGGGGTTCACGAGTGATTCCATGGAGATGGCTTCCCCCAGGCCGCTAACCATTCTCGTCCGCGATTACACCCTTCTGTTTTAGCATCGCTTCGTATGTCGCATACTTATAAAGGTCCCCGAGCGAAGGATAATTGAAGCAGGTTCGATTAAGCAGCTCGGCCCCTGAGTTAGACATCATCGCCATGAGGCCGATGTGGATCAGCTCAGTGGCTTGTTCGCCCACGACGTGCACGCCGAGCAAGCGCATATCGTCACGGGCGAAGATCAGCTTCAAGAGTCCGGTCTCGTCCCCGATGATCTGCCCCCGCGGGCTGTCCGCGTAACGCGCGCGACCAACGACACAGGCGATTCCCTTCGCCTTTAACGAGTCCTCGGTTTCGCCGGCCATGCTCGCCTCCGGGATGGTGTAGATGCCGGTAGGCAGGATCGGTGCGACCACGTCCTTGTAATCGAACCCGAAGGCAACACACATCGCCATGCGAGCTTGTTCCATCCCGGTGGCGGCAAGGGCAGGGGCGCCGATGACATCGCCCGCGGCAAAGATATGGGGAACCTCGGTGCGGCAGCTTCCGTCCACCTGGATCAATCCGCGTTTGCCTGGCGTGAGGCCGGCGGCGGCAAGATTGAGACCGGCCGTGTTGCTCTGGCGCCCGGCCGCGACCAGCACGTCGTTTACCTTTAACGTTGCGCCCGAGGAAAGCGTGAGCGTGAGATCACCGGCAGACGGCGCATCGCATCGTGTTACTTTTTCTTTCCAGATAAAATGGACGCCGGCCGCGGTCATTGCGGTCTGAATGTTTTCAGAAATCTCGCGATCAAGAAAACCGAGAAGCGAATCGCGCCCGTCGATCAGATGCACCTCGACCCCGAGGGCAGCAAAAGTGCAGGCATACTCCGCGCCGATCACGCCCGCGCCGATTACGGCCAGGGTCTTCGGCAGCGCGCCGATCTCGAGGATCTCGTCGGAGTCATGGACGCGAGGATGCTCGAATGGAAATTCCGCCGGACGAACCGGCGACGAACCGGTCGCAATAAGAATTCTTTCGCCGCGCAACAGCGTATCAGGACCAACAGTCACTGTGTTGGGATCGACAAAACTCGCGGCACCATGAAACGTCTCGACCTGGTAGGTGCGCATTTGCTCTTCCCTGCGCCGGCGTTCCTGAGCGGCGACGTTTTCCTGGTGGCCCATGAAATCCGCGACGGTCGCTTCTCGCCGGAGCGAGAGATCCACGCCAAAGAGCTTGCGCGAACGCAGGCCGGAAAGGGCCAGCGCGGTTTCGCGCAAGGTCTTGCTCGGGATCGTGCCGGTGTTAATCCCAGCGCCGCCCACTTCGCGAAGTTTTTCGACCAGCGCGACGCGCTTGCCAAAAATCCCCGCGGTATTCGCGCCGCAGATTCCGGCCGGCCCGCCGCCGATGACGATGAGGTCGAAGTCTTTGGTCATAGCAGTAAGCCTATCGGCCGTCGCTCTCTCGCGCGCCAGCGATCTTCATGGCCGGACACGCAGCGCGGTGAGTGTTGATTCATAAATTGCGGGCGGACCCGCTCAGTTCTGCCTTGGCAGCGCCCAGGTGGCGAAGGTGTCGAACCTGTTAGGTCGCGGATATTGGACCTTGGTCCCATAAGCAGGATCTAACAGGAGGAGCAGAGAAAGCGGAGCTTCCGGAATCTAACCCTTCATTGGGACAGTTCGATTGGATTGACGCTGCGCGGAGCGCCTCTATGATTCGCGTGGATGGCAAAATCCCCCAAAGCTTCCGCTCTGGTTGTGGGCGCAGGAGCGAGGGTAAGACTGTTTACGAGTCTAGCGAGTCCCCTCGTTCTTGCGCTGGGTTTTGTTCATTCGGCTTCAGCAGTCCTCCCGCTTGTGACCGACGACGCCGACACGGTCGAGCCCCAGAAGTTCCAACTGAGTGTAGGGGGGCTCGTCCACAAGACGGCGGGGGAGCAGCTCTACATTCTTCCAGTCAATCTCGTCGTGGGAGTATGCTCAGGCGGCGAAGTGGGCGCCACTTTCGGCTATCAAAGGCGCGATGGAGCCGGCACGGCGCCCGGGAAAGATAGTGCCAGCGGAAGCACTGACCTTCTTCTCGCGAGCAAGTGGCAACTGTGGCGAACAAGCGATGAAGCATTCAAGCTGGGCGCCAGGGTGGATTTGAAATTGCCGGTGGCTTCGCGCTCTGGCGGACTCGGCACGGGCGAGGTCGATGGGGGGCTGGTCTTCATTGCGACGCGTTCCTGGGGAAAAACTTCCGTCGATTGGAACGCCGGCTATGTCGCGAGCGATCTCTCGCGCGGGGAAACGGGGGACGACAGCTGGTTTCTTGGTCAAGCCCTGCGCCAGAAACTAAACGAGCAGTGGACGTTGATCGGGGAAATTTTCGCGGTTCTGCCGAACACCGGCCGGGGTGGTTCCGCCAATTTTCATTTCAATGGCGGCGCTCAATTCGCCGTGCGGGAGAATATTCTTAATTCCGGGCTGGTTGGTTGCGCCGCGGGCCATCACAGCCCCGATCGCACCGGTTACCTGGGCGTCACGGTTCTGTATTAAGCGCCAACGCTTTGCCGGAAGAGTCGTGAAAAAACCCGACAATGTTCCCCTCAGAACAAGACTAACAACTGCAAGCGCCCGTGCTACCGCAAGCCTGAAGTCCCCAAGTGTGATCGCGAACCCGGAACCAAACGGTTACGCAGGGATTCGCCTTTAATTGCCACTGCATCTGCGAAGAGCAGATAATGACCACCTCATGACATTGACGCTGCGCGCTCCGCCTCTATGGTTCGCGTGGATGGGAAAATCCCCCAAAGCTTCGGCGCTGATCGATACACGCGTCTTTTATTGCGGCGATAATCTCGATCAACTGGGCAAGCTGCCGGAGGCGTGCGTCGACGTGGTTTACATCGACCCGCCGTACAACTCGAACCGCAATTACGAGGTCTTCTGGGGCGAGACAAAGGAGAAGCTGTGGTGGCGCTGACCTTGCCAGCGCCGGCGTTCAAGAAGGACGGCACACTGCACCTCCGGAACTGCGCTGCTTTTTACGGCGTTCAACCGCAGACTTTGCGAACTTGGTATCGCGGAGGCGCGCCGATATACGAGCCACTCAAAATGAGTGATTGGAAACAGGAACGTAATCGACGTCGACTTGAAAAAATCGGTGCAAAGAACAACCGGTACGGATCAAAACGTATGGAGATAGAACGTTTGTACGTTCAGGAACGTTTGGGTCTGCGGGCGATTTCAAGGTATTTCAGCGGCAGGCCGAGTATAGGTGGTGTTCGAAGTATCTTGGTTGGAGCCGGAGTCTATCGTTACGGAGAAAGGCTAACGGATCAGGCAGCGCGCTCGGCTGCCCGTCGCAAGATTGTTATCGAAGCTGAAAAGGAACAGCGCCGACGTATTGCGACCTGTCTATGGCGACTCAGGACTGGACATCCCGTAGAGTCGACCTGTCGCCAAAACGGATGGAATCCAAAAAGTATTTGGAATGCATTAGGTCCTCGCGCTTCGTACCGCCGTTTCAAAGCACGCAGACTACCGAGATGGCCGGACAAACGCCGTTTTGGGCCATACTATAGCCGCGCTTTTCCAAAAGAGACGTTGCTACATGATCGTGTCGAACACTTACTTGGGATAGGCCAGATAAAATACGTGAAGGAATGCCGGCTCCGCGAATGTCGAACGCGAGTCGACTTCAAAACAGATGACGGAACGTTCATCGAGTGCAAGGTCGGAGCGAACTCCGGTCAGATGTACGAGTTCATCGGGCAGGCCTGTCATTATCGACTTTTCGCGACACGGGTCATTCTTTGCCTGCCGAGCGATGTTCAAATTCGCGCGGACTTGTATGAGCTAATTATCTGTCAGGGCGTGATCGTCTGTAACGAGAACACATTGCTATCAGTTCTGAGCGGGAAAGAACTGCCGGCTTTTCATTCCCAACTAATTCCGGCAAAGAAGACAAGCTTTGTTTGCAAATGCTGCGGTTCTGCCGAACGCAGACGGCATCGCATGAACAGCTATTGTGTCGATTGCGGCCCGGCTATCTCCGAAATGCGGTTCGATTACCATGTGAATCGGTGGGTGATTGCCGAAAAGCAACCGTTTGATGCGCAACAATTGTCCCAGCAAAGCCCGAAATGATGCGCGAAGAGCGAATGATCAGTTACTTCATCGGCTTCGAGTTCACCGGTGATGCGCTTTTGAGATCGATCGGTTCCGGCGGAAAGAAGGTCGGGAAATCAAGCCGTTAACGGTGCGCGAGATTTTGGAAGAAGAGGTCGCGCAAGACCGTTAGGCTGGAATCGCAATGTTGTACCGTTGCTCAATATGAGGCGATTGCGCGTCTTGACTGGAAATACCTACGTGATTGGAATGCGATGCAGCGGCATCGTACGTAAGTTGTTCCAAATCATCCCCGCATCAGATGGCAGTTTGTATGTAACATTCCCATACTTGCCTTTTACTAGCGGGAGGGTGGGAATTCTCACTATGCCCGCGGGTCCGGACCAATGGATTCTCTTCGATGATTTTCCAATAACGGCACACCACGTGAAATACGCTCATCATCCCAGCGGCAGGGCGCATTTCTCTCAAAGCGGACGGGTAAAGAATACCGTTGGCAAAGTCAGTATTCCCTTCAGTCAGATGTCGGGACACATCTTTAGTGTCAGCTTTCAAGGTATCGAGCGCTACAAGACTGCTGTGCTCTACTCGAAACCAAAGCGCGGGCGCGGATTAGTAGTTTTCCCATTCGACGGTGCGGGCGCATACAAATTTGTAGCGCACATTCATTCCGAACCGGAATTGGCAAGAATGGTCACAGGAACCGGCACTACGCTTTGGTTAAATTGCGTGGCCCCCTCCGGCAGATTAGTGCGAGGGATAACCTTCCAAACAAAATTTTGGGATATGCGCGGTCCACGATATCTCCTGCTCTACGTCGAGCCGGAACAGGAAATCTGCGGTCAGCACGAGGACTTCCTCTTATTTCTGGGTGGATTTGACCCACCAGAAATCTCCTTAGACCGCTCAAAGGAAACGCGAGCGCTCATGTTTCTCTATCCGGAAAAGGATTGCACACCAGAATTGCTGCAAAGAGTCGGCACTATCGACCTTGCGTAGATATTTCAATCTTCGTACATGAACGCCATTACACCGGGGGCATTTTTTTCATATGCGCGTTTCGATGATTCACGCGATAACGGACGCGTCAGCCAACTCCGCGACCGACTCGCAAGAGAAGTGCGGGCACAAACTGGCGATTCTTTCGAGATCTGGCAAGATCGAACGTCCATACAATGGGGAGAGCAGTGGAAAGAACGGATTGATCACGCGATAGATACTTTAACATTTCTAATCGTGGTTGTTACGCCCAGTTGGTTTAAGAGCGCGGCGTGCCGTGGAGAGTTCGAACGTTTCCTCGGGGTAGAAAAGAAAAGAGGGAGAGCCGACCTGATTCTGCCAATTGTCTATATCGATACGCCGGTTCTTAATGAAGCAGTAAAAAGGGGAGATGATCCTGTCGCAATGGAGCTCGCAACTCGCCAATTGTTTCGCATTGACGATCTGCGCCACCGCAAATGGATGCCGTCCAATATTGGAAGGCAGATTGAACAAATGGCCCTTGCGATTAGGGACGCTTTACAGCGACAAAGTACGGACAAGACTTCTCCCGGATCATTCAATTCGATTCAGGGTGTTTCAGTCGAATTCCAACACGTGATTCAAACATGGGGGCATTCAGATTTCTGGCCCGATAACAGAGAGGATCTTCAAGAGGTACATTTGCTTCGGATGTGGCTCGTTAACAATGAACGACTTGCTGCGAATCATGTTGAAGGGTCGGTCAACATTCCAAACGAATTGGCTTGGGAGCAGAGCGGCAGCGCAGAGCGAAAATTCATTACCGTTACCAACGTAGAACGCGTGGCTTCGGGCGGAATGTTTGGTCTCACGCGATCAGAGAGAAAGCCACTATTGCCGACAAGGCGGATGGTCGTCCACGAGGAACGTTTGCTATTCGATCCCGCGCTAATGACGTATGGAGACCACGTGGTCTCATGGGAGACAGGCGCCGATAGCTTCCAGCCGACTCATGGCGAAACGCGAATTCGGGATATTCCGACAGTCGACGAGCGTCCAGCTAATTAAAGTTTAGTGCAGCGATTCCTACCGCTCCGCGAGCAGCTTGATCGGGTGAATCTCCCAGGCTTTGGTAGGTCGCAATTTTTCGGGGCAGACCTGGTGCCGGAAGCGGTGTTCGCCGTCCCAGAGAAGAGATCGAACAGGAGGAAGGAGGACGCCCTCCTTCGCCAAGGCTTCGGCGTGGCAGGCAGAGAAAACGGAGTTGTCGTCTTCTAGCCCCCTTCGATGATCTTCTTCAAAATCGCCCGGCCCCTCGGGCTGCATCGGGCCACCTCCACTCGCTCAAATGCGTCAGGCCGCGGGCATGAGGAGCATTCGGACAAGGGCAAAAACGAACAAGGCCAGGCCGAAAATCGCGGCGTAATGCCGGACTCGTGGCTGCTCAAATTTCCCCGCCGTGCCGGCAAAGAAGAGCACAGTGGCAAAGAGCACGGTGTTAGCGAGATATTGGCCGGAGCGATTGCCCGCTTCGCGCGCCTCGGCCACGCGCTTCACTGAGTCAGCCCGGGCTGCGGCCGCTTCCGCCACACCGCGAGCCTGGTAAAGATTGGGCACAAACGGATGCGCGTCGGCGGCGCGATTCTCGAATGGCTTCTCCGCGAGCCATGCGTCATACGCTTTCTTTACGTCGGGCGGAAAACGCTCGGCATAAAAATTTGCGAGTTGTTCGTTGCCGGCTGACTTCGCGGCGAGGAGCTGCATGAACATCGAGGCATGGATAACTAGCGCCTGGCTGCCCTGCACCTCGAGCAGCGCCGCGCTTCGCTCGAGCCCATTGGATTCGTTCATTCGCGCATTGCTCCGCCGGGTCCACGCGGCGGATTCATACGAACACCACGCCGTACACAAAGTGGTCAGCGCCATCAGGACGGCCACGACGGGCTCGATCCATTTTCTTGTGGGTGGTGCAGCGGGGTTCTCAGGCATGATCTTGAAGTTGGGTCTCCTTGGCGACCTCGGTGGTGACGGCCCATTCCATTACCAGCCGGTACCCAACCGCCAGCAAAGTGGGCCCGATGAACACGCCGATAAAACCAAAGACCAGCGCGCCACCCAGCACGCCGAAGAAAATCAGGATGAAGGGCAAGTCGCTCCCCTGGCTGATGAGCCACGGCTTGACCACGTTGTCCACGCTGCTGACCAGCACTCCCCACACGAGCATGAAAATTCCCCAACCCGTCGAACCTTGATGAAAGAGCCAGAGGGCGGCGGGGAGCCAGACCAGTGGCGGACCAACCGGTACCACCGACAGAAAAAATGTGAGCAGCGCGAGCAAGGCCGCGCCCGGTACACCTGCGATGAAGAAACCGATTCCCGCCATCAACGCCTGGACCAGCCCCGTCCCGAGGATCCCATAAACGACGCCACGGACCGTGTTACCGGCTACTTCGAGCAAGTGCATGCCGCGCTCGCCGCCAATTCGCTGGATCCCCGTCGTCAGCCGTTCGGCAACGGCGAGGCCATCGCGAAAAAGAAAAAACGCGATGAGAATGCTCAAGGCCAGTTGGAGCAATCCGCCACCGATGGCCACGCCGGCGAGCAACAGCCCGGTCCCGACCGGCTCGATGAAGCGTTTGCTCACCTCGATGAGCTTGGTGTGGTCCATCGCGAGGCTTTGCCAGCGTTCGGCTGCCTGTTGTCCCACGACTGGCACTTTCGCCAGCCAAGCCGGCGGCCCATGCGGTCCGGAGGCCAGCCATGTTTGCCCGGCGGAGGTGAGTTCCTTGACGTTGTCCGCGAGGGTCAGGCCCACGACCAGGAAGGGCAAGAGGATGACGAGAATCATCGCGAGCACCATGAGCAACGCGGCCCAGGTGCGCCGGCCCCGCAGCAACTTCAGCAGCCGTTGGTAGAGAGGCCAGCTCGAAAAGGATAACACGACCGCCCAAAGCAAGGAGGACGCGAACGGCCGCAGAACCAACAGGCACCCGGCCAGCAAAACCAGCAGCATGATCGCGCCGAGGTTTCGCTCCAGTCGCGCGGGCTTGGTTACGGTTTGCATTCAACCCGATGACGTAATCGAACCTGAAATGTTCTTCCTGGAGTTCGTCTCGTCCAAGGAAACAGCCGACGGTCAATGGCCGTCGCCGAAAAGGAAATTCGTCCAGGACTTCATGCGGAGGAGCACCTTCCGCATGACAGCCAGGTGATGCATGTGGTGAGTGTAAATCGCCACTTGGGCGCTGCTGCCCGGCACAATCAGGTAATTGGCAATATCCTCTTCAGGGTCGATCCGAACCAGGATCCGTCCCTCACCTTTGATTTGCTCGGGATCGATCAAGTTCCCGCTGGGTTGGAGCTGGCCTTGAGCGATGAAGGCGCCAATCGCGCTGACCTTGCCTTTGAAGAAGCGACCCGGCACGGCCGGCAGGATGAATTCGGCCTCCGAGCCCTCCTCAATTCGTTGGGCGCTGTTCTGCAGAAAAGCGGCGGTGAACTTCGGCTTCTCAGCGTGCAGAAAAATCATCACCGGCCGGAGTGGCATCGCAGCCGCAAACATTCCGCGGCGCAAGAAATTCTGCTGCACCGTGCCGTCGGTTGGCGCGCGCACGACGGATTGATCGAGGTTGAACTTCGCGGTATCGAGTTCGGCCTGGAGACGAGCCACGTCGGTGTTGACTCCCTGGACGACGGCTTCCGCCTCGAGCAGGGCGCGGTCCGCTTCGGCCCTGGCACTTTGCGCGGTCGCTTCGGCGGCATTGAAATTATTTTTGTTCCGCTCGAACTGAACCTGGGCGATCGCGCCGGTTTCGAGCAGCTTTTTCGAGCGCTCGAAGACATCCTTCGCTCCGTCCCGGTCCGCCAGGGCGGACTCCAATTTCTTCTGGGCCGACTCTGCCGTGGCCCGCAACTGACGGGTCGTCTGGACGGCCGCGGCGAGCGCTGCCTCCTTGGCCTTCACTGCATTTTCGAAGGGGGTGGGATCAATGCGGAAAAGAATTTCCCCTGCTTTCAGCAGAGTGTTCGATTGGACGGGAACCTCGGTCACTATCCCGCTGACGGCGGGAACAATCGGCGTGGTGTTGAAATAGAACCGCGCTTCACTGGAGAAGGGGTGATTGTAATTCATGCCCAGCACCAGCGCGCCGACGATGGCAATGCCACCGAGCGCGGCCGTGAGCAAGCTGAAGCCGGTGACCGGGATCTTGAAGATCCGGAACATGGCGTAAGCGAAGGCGGCGTAGGTGAGAATGATCAGTAAGTCCATAAGCGAGAGTTATTCAGGCCGAGGAGCCTTGGACTTGGATGGGTGGGATTCCTCTGGGCCCGCGTGATCCGTTTTCCCCCTGGGCTTCCCGGCGTAGCCATGTTCCGGGTGATAGGCGGTCGCCCAAATCCAGAGAAACGGCCAGATCGCATGAAGAGTGAAGAGACTGATCCAACCGGCCGCGTGAATAGCATCCGCATGAGGGTGATTCCGCTTCAGGGCCATGTGATACGGGATGTCGTGAATCGCGATCATCCCGTAGGCCAGGATCAAGACGACCAGGAAAAGGATGATGAGTGCGAAATAACTCAGGAAGTCCATGCAGTCAGTTGTTCTCCGTTAAAGTCTTTCGAAGCGGGCGCGCCGCCTTTGGGACGGCGCGCCCGGATTCGTTTGTTAGCTCCTCCGGCTTACTTGATCTTCATTTCGACTCCGCCGCCGCCGAGCGTGAGGTCCACGCCCCGGTTGGTCGAAATGACCCGGACGCGAACGCCGTTTTGATTCGTCATATCAACGGCCGATCGGCCGCCGGCCAAGGTGATCCCGGCGCCCGCGGCTGTATAATTGCCGTCGAAATCCTTCAGCGATTTAAGATGGTAAACCTCCCCGGAAGCAGTCGCCTTGGTGATTCCGACTTTGCCGATCGAAAGGCCTTTCACCGCGAGCGGATAATCCTTCCCTTTGTAAGTCAGGGTCCCTTTCCCCCAGCTCCAGCCGATCCCGGCTGCGACCGATCCAGTGCTAATACGTATGGTTGCGTCATGCTTATCTGCCGCCTGGGCGAATCCTGTGATTAAGCCCGAGATAAGCAGCAGCAGTCCGATTTTCTTTAGGTTGTTCATAGATGTATTTTTTCGATTTTGTTTCCTGGCGCAGGCCAGGAATTCATTCCGGCCGGCTGTTTGACCCGCAGAGATTCTCATCCACGGCGTCAGCGGGCTATCGGACTAAAGTCGTACCAAAGAAGCGAGCACCAAATTCGCCTCACTTCCACTCCACCTTGCCGGTGCCAATAGATCGTAATCAGGTTGCGCGGCTACGCCGCGATACGACCGGGCATCTCGTCATAAGTCTTCCCGCGTGGAAGTCGACTGGTCAGATCTTTTGGGATCCCGCCCCATTGCTTAAAAAAGAAGGGCGCTCTTTGTTCTCGACACGCTCGGATTGAGTAAAAAAAAGGCGGTGTCCGAGAGTTTCGGCTTGTCCGGGGAAATCCCGATCCACATGGTGGGGGCCATGCTCGGCATCCTCCCGACCGCGGCCCCCAAAACAAGCGGATTACTAGGCCGAATTATTCCCGTTTTGCCAGCAAACTGCCGAATAATTCGGCCCAATTCTCGTTAGGACTCAAAGCGTGCTCGCCAAGATTAGATTTTCACTCGGGGTCCTGCTGCTCGTGATTCTCTCTGGATGCGCCAGACATTACATGGGCAGGGTTGTCGACGTGCATGGGCGCGCTGTTCGGCATGCGCGAGTCGAGGGTTCCGGCATGCGTGGCGGTATGATTACGGGCGAAGGTCCTTTCACAGTTCGCACTGTCGCCGACGCAGACGGCAGGTTTACGCTCGTCACCTCGGAGTGGCCAGGCGACATCACTGCGACTTCACCGGATTCGAAACGCCGTGGCCACGTTAACCTGAGTTTGTCCAAGCCGCCTGTCGTGATTGTCGTGCGATGAGTCCTAACCAATCGCTGCAGCTAACCGCTGGCCGCTCTGACGCCTCGCACGAGATAATGAAAACACCCGCACTTCAATCCACGCTCGCTCCCGCCAGCGGTAGCTGAGCTCTGTCTCGTTAGGCCTTTCTGACGCGCGCCCACATATGGAAGCCGCCGGGATTACACTCGTTCCGCACAGCTTGGAGCATGTGCGAGCACTTCGCGAAGGCGCTGATGCGTACGAACGCCGCTTTGGAGTGCCAGTTGCAGAGGGAGTCAGCGAGTTCGTCACCGGCTCTGAAGTATCCGAAGCTTTTCTGGAGCGGCTTCAAACTTCGACCGCGAATGATCCATGGACCGACGGATTCGGCATCGTTGACGCCTCAGACGGCGTTCTCATTGGTCTATGCAGTTTCAGTGGCCCCCCAGACGCAGATGGCACGGTCGAGATTTCCTATGGAATCGCACCAGCTTACCGCGGCCGCGGCTTCGCCACACAAGCAGCGCAGATGCTGATCACACGCGCACGGGCAAGCGGTCGCGTTCGAACAGTGCGAGCGCACACCTTACCAGAGTACAACGCGTCGACTAGAGTGCTCGAGAAGTGCGGCTTCACACACCGAGAAGAATTGATGCATCCGGAAGACGGTTTGATTTGGCGCTGGGAGCTACCACGCGAACAGGCCTAACCAGACGCTGCAGCCAACATCTGCCCGCCCGGCTTGTTTCCTTGCGTTCAGTGACTACCAACCTTAAACTTGAAGCCAAGCTCGCTCTCGGCAGGTGTGGCTGAGCTTGATCTCGTTAGATGCTGAGAAGCCCGATCGATGAACCAATGATTGGAGACTTGCTCGATGTTGTGGTGACGGCCATCGCGGAGGTCCTGCCTTGGCGGGCGTTTGTTTGTATCGGCATAGCATTACTCCTAGCCTTGGTGGTGTGTGGATTCCTCGGCGCTTCTGTGTCTTGGCTCACGATCTTCGTTCCCGCAGCGGTTGTCGGACTCGCAGCGGGGGTTTTTTGGGAGTCACGCAGCCCATGATATGCGATGTTCTCCCGATGCTCTCGTGCAGCCACGCCAACCATCTAACCAATCACTGCAGCTAACCGCTGGCCGCTCTGATGCCCCGCATCCCATCATGAAAACACCTCGATTTCAATCCACGCTCGCTCTCGCCAGCGGTAGCTGAGCTCTTTCTCGTTAGATGCTGAGAACGCGTTGACTGGCGACGTAATTCGTGATCTGATGGCGACTCATCCACCAAGGAGGCTGTATGGCACACGACTACACACATCCGGACGGCTCCTTTTTTCGAGCGCACTAGCAAGCGCCGTCGAGGATATCCGTCCGAGACACACGTCAAGCGAGGCGTTCGCGTCGTTCACGGCGACAAGCATCTCTCAGAGAAGCTCGGCCGCAACGATCCATGTCCCTGCGGTTCCATGCGCCGATTCAAAAACTGCTGCATGCAGTCGGGGTTCTTTTGACGGTTCTGACCGACATCACTTTTTTCAGAGAGTAGCTGTCCGCCTGCCACGCCAACGATCTAACCAAGCGCTGGAGCTGACGGCGAGCAGTTGTTCGTTTAACATGTGACATGAGTAAACCTCTTGCACCGCGAGCCGCTCACCCTCCCGGTCACCGCAGCTCATCTCCGTTTCGTTAGGCCCATGCCGCGCGCCATATCGTTCGTACGGCTGGTTGTGGCCGCCGTCGCTGGTTTCAGCGATTCAGCGACGGGCGCCGATACCTTGAGGAACCCCACCCAACTCGTCCCGCCGATCAGGCTGACACGCGCGGAGTCCTACATGGACGGGGGCAGTTTGGGTGGGACACTCACGGACGCCCGCGGTCGTAATCTGGATTTTTTCTTTTATCGCGGCCTGAGCGAGAGTCCATTCGGCAACCTGTTGATCGGCTTTCGCTCTGGGCATCCAGATGTCTCGATGAAGCCGACGTTCGATGGGTGGAAGAGAGAAGACCTTTTCCTGATTATTGAGCAAACGATTCGGCGGCAGTTCATTTGGGACGCGACGGCGAAGACGCTGAAGCCGGCGAGCGTTGCAGACCCGGCTTCGAAAGCTTTTGCCGAGGACGTGCCGTTCGCACGGAACGCCGTAAAGCATATTCTGCGCTACGTTGAGTCAGCATTGGCTCGCAAGACGAGCTATGTTCCACTACCCGAAAAGACCTAACGCTGATCTTGTGTCTCGTTAGATGCTATGCGCGCACGCACGATAGGCCTGGTGTTGGTCGCTTTTGGTGTGGCGGCATGCGGAACTCTGGTTCCGCAGATACCGGCTGAAGAACAGGCAGGCTACAATGCGGCGCGCCGACTTATTGGGGCTATCGAGAAATTCCGAGAGGACCACGGTCACTATCCTGCCGCACTTCATGACCTCGTGCCTCGTTATTTCCGACACGTCCGCCAGATCGCGTTTTCAACGCTGGACGGCGATTCGGGCAACTTCGAATACAAATCCAGCGGCGACGAATATACCCTCGGTTTTAGTTATTTCGCCCGAGGGATGGTGGAGTGGCGTACCTATTTTTCTGACGAAAAGAAGTGGCATTCTCTAACAATTGACCCATGACGACATTCCCGCGAACCATCTAACCATGCGATGCCGTTTCGACCTTTCGACACACTCAAGACTTGCAGCAGGCTCAAGGCCCCGAGCATTTGGTCGAGAGGGGCAGCGAACTCCGAAAGCATTCGGAGTCGCTCATCTTCTTCTCGTTAGGTGTTATTACTCGTTCATGATCGTCGACCTTGTATTCCTATTGGCATTCAGCGCGTTCTGGATCGCAGGCGAGATCCACATATTGCCGTTTGCGGTCATGCGGGATTACGGTCACTGGGTGTGGTCAGGATATTGCGCCGGTCTTTTCTTTGCTTATCCGTTTCTGCAGCGATCAGACTTGACAACGGCATCGTGTCGATACGCCCTGTTCTTTGCCAGGGTCCTGATCACCTTCGGCATTTCCTTCACGGCTGCGACGTTGGTATCTTTGTGGCGGCATCCAGACCCAGAGTGGTCGATGGGCGTTTGGATTATGCTCCTGCCAGCATTGCCGGGGAGCGTCGTTCTATTTGTACTTGGGAGCGTGACGCATATGCTTTCCACCCGCCACACCTAACCAATCGCTGCAGCGAACCGTTGGCCGCTCTGATGCCTCGCACTACGTTACGAAACCAATTCCATTGCAATCCACGCTCGCTCCCGGCGGCGGCTGAGCCCTTTCTCGTTAGGCCTATGACTGTGCGCTCTGTTTTCGCAGCATCTCTTCTCTTCTTGGCATCGAGGGTGGCAGCGCGGGCGATGGATGCGGCGGAGTTCGATGAAGTTTGGAAGCCATACCTTCGCGGGATGAACGAACCGCTCCTTTCAGCCGCAAAAATAATGGACGGAGACTTCCAGTTCCGGTGGACGCGTCTACCGCATTACGGCGAGCCAGTGAGCATTCGAATTTGGCGATCACATGGAGAGACGTACGCGCGCGCAGTCAGACTACAGTTTCATCTCGATTACAGGGTCGGTCGTATCACACGCGAGCAAACAAGCCGCCTCTCAGAGAAGCAGGCTGCAAAGCTCCGCTCCTATCTCAAAGACACTCGATTCGCCTGTCAGCGCGATAAGATTTGAAGCGCAGCACCACACCGGTTTGCAGGGAATACCGCCGAACCTCGACGTGTGCCTTGTGCTGGAATCCGGTCACACGGTGGCGATCGAGAGCAAATTCACTGAGTGGTTAGCGCGAAAACGGCTCCGCGACGGTCCTTTCAAGGCGAAATATTTTCCGCCAGCTCGGAAACTCTGGACAAGTAGAGGGCTTCCGGCATGCCAGATCCTGGCGAGTGATATGCAAAACCGGCGTGAACATTTCCTGCATTTCGATGCGCCGCAGATGCTCAAGCACACACTCGGCCTCGTGACCCAGTTGGGAAGTACGTTTTCCCTTTGGTATGTGTATTTCGATTGTGAATGCCCCGAATCCGATATTCACAAAGCGGAAATTCGGCGATTCGCAGATCGTGTCGGCGCCGAGATTCGCTTCAAAGTCCTGACATATCAGGAACTTTTTCGCCGTCTAGAATCCGCGGGGTCGTCCATCGACCGCGGCTATGTAACGTATCTCGAACGCAGATATTTCGCCCCTTCCCAAATGGGTTAGTGGTTAATCAAATTACGTACTCGGGGACTGTGTCCAATAACGTTGATGCACCAGCCACGACGGCAGCAACGATATTGTCCGCCGCGCGTAGCGCGCTTGCTTTTTCATCGAACTGCGCGCTGCTGCTGCCGCTGACGTAGAGCATCTCGGATGAAGCCACAATGCGCGGTTTCAGATGGGATTCCCGCCGCCTCGCGACGGCGGGCGACGGCAATCCAATCACTTCACCAGCTCGACTTCACTCGGACGCCAAGTTTTGTCGAACCACGGTTCGAGTGGGCCGTAGAGGCGCAGCATGGGGTTCCAGCCTTTGCCAGGAATTGTCTGAAGCCAGTTTGCTTCATGGCCTTTGGGCGCGGTCGGGCCGAAGTAAATATCCACCGATTTGTCGGGGTTGATGACGAGATCTTTCTTCTGGCTGCCGAGGCTTGGGTACGTCTGGTCGGTCTGGAGATCCGAACGGGTCTGGTTGTCGTACAAGATGATCGACCAAAAGTTCTTCGCCGGGATGTTTGGCGGCAGGTGAAGCTTGTAGTTCTTGGCTCCGTCGAGCGGTTTGCCGTCGGAATCCACGAAGGTGTAGGCGTACTGCGAGCCCGCGCCGATCATCTTCATGGACATCGCCGGGGTACTGCCCGTGAAGTAGTAGAAGGAATTGCTGCGCGAATCCAGACTGCGCACACCAGGCTGCTGCAGGAATTCGTAACCGCCAATCAGGAGCGGATTGCGCCACGACCCATCCGGGTAATAGAAGTTCGCCTTGTCCCGGGGTTTCACCAGGAGGGTCCGGGCGGTGGCGTTGCCCACGGCGGCCGCTTCGGTGAGGATCTTCTTCATCCGCGCATCGGGCGCAAACGGCTTACCCTTCTCGATGCCGATTGATGCCAGCAGACCAAGCGTCTCGGGGTCCATCGCCTCGTTAGGCTCCTCCTGCACGAGCTCGTTGACCTCCTCAAAGAAACCGTAGTCCGTCGCGTGGATCGTGTTATGCGGGACGCCTGAGATGTTGATGAACTTCTGCTGCGGCGGATTCGCCGCCTGGGACAACGGATAGATGCGCGTGTGCTTCTTGATAATATCTACCCTGCCTTTGGGCGAGCCGTCGACCAGGAACCCGCGCGACAAGTACCAGTTGCCGAAGGTCGGCGACCTGAACACGAAGTAGCCTTCGGGCACCTCACCTTTGTAGCCCGGCGGCAGGAACAGAAACTTGCCGCCCTTGCCCTTGTCTGGGCCCACCAAGCCCAAGTCGGCGACGTAGTGGAACCAGAAGTCGTCGAAGATGCCGAGGGCATCGGGTGGACTCTCGATAACGACCGGGCCGTTCTTCAGGTCGATCCAGCTCACCGCGTAGACCGTATCGGTGTTGGGTGTGAGCCAAAGCGCCTTGGAGTCCAGCAGCGTCTCCGCAATGGCGACCGTGCCATTCACTGCACCGATTTCCCGAAGGCCCTTGCGCATGCCCACCAGATTGGCGCCGGGAATGCCGACGAGAAACGCCTGCACCCCGCGTTGGAAGTCGAGGTTGTCATAGACCTTCTGCACGGTGGCATCGTCGGGGAAGCCGTCGGTGAACTTGAGCGTGCCGAGACGCGTCTCGACCGAGTCGGGCGTGGTGATGGACGCCGGGATGTCCGTCGTCATCTTCATCTTGGGTGCGTCAGCGGCGCGGGTGGTCGGTAGCGCCAGCGCGCACATAAGCGTAGCGGCAATGAGTGTAGGTAGGCGTTTTGTTTTCATGGTTCGTGTTTCCTTTGCGTTTGTAGATTCGCTTACTTCACCAGCTCAGGCTCACCGAGCCGCCAGCTGCGGTCGTACCATGGTTCCAGCGGGCCGTAGAGGCGGAAGATGACGAAGAAGCCCTTGCCGGGCGCGCTGGCGATCCAGTTAGCTTCCTTCCCAGCCGGTGCCTTGGCGCCGAAGTAGATGTCTACTGAGCCGTCGGCATTAGTAAGCAACTTGTCGCGTTTATCGTTCTTACTCGGGAATGGCTGGCTGGTCTGCAGTTGCGAGCGCGTTTGCGGATCGTAGAGCACGACCGACCAGAACCGGTTGCACGGAACATCCTTGGGAACGTTGATCTTGTAATTCTTCGCGCCGTCGAACGGCTGCCCGGTCGAGTCGGTGAAGGCGCAGCCGTACTGGGAGCCGCCGCCCACGATCTTCTCCATCATCTTAGGGGTGTTAACGGTATAGCCGTAGAAAAACTTGGTGCGGGCATCCATGTTGCGCGCCCCTTCCGCTTCCTTATCGAGCCATTTGTAATCAGTCGCGAGGGAGAGCGACTGCCACGCGCTCTTGGGATAGATGAGCACACGCGTATCGCGGTCGCGGAAGGAGATAGCGCGGGCGGTGGCGTTGCCGACCGCGACAGAGTCGGTCAGGATCTTCTTCATGCGCGCATCGGGTGCGAACTTCTTCCCTTTCACGATGCCGATGCTGGCCGCGAGTCCGCGCAGTTCGGGATCAAGGAAGCTGATCGGCTCCCTCTGGATCACATGGTCGAGCTCCTCGTAGAACTCAATGTTGTTAGCATGAACCGTATTGGTGGGGTTCTTTGAGGCACTGATGAACTCCATCTTGGGCGGGTTATCCTTCTTCGCCAGTGAGTAGACCTTCACGCCGTCCTTAAACATCTTAGTGGCCGCATCGGGTTTGCCATCGACAAGGAAGCCGCGCAGCGGAACCCAGTTCACGTAGGAAGTAGATTGCGCGACGAAGTATTCGCCGCCGTCCTTCTTATCCTTCGGCATCTCGCCTTTGTAGTCGGGAGGAAGAATAAGGTACTTGCCGCCCTTGCCTGCATCGGGGCCGGGCGCGCCCATATCGATGACGAAGCGGAAGAAGGCATCGTCCACGGTGCCGGGTCCACAGCCGGGCGGAATCTCAACCACGGTTGGCCCATCCGCCTGCAGATCCAGGAAGCTAAAGCAATAAACCGTGTCGGTGTTGCCCGTGAGGTAGAGCGGGTTGGAGTCCATCAATTGATCCATGATGATGGCCTGATTGCTCTTGATCGTGCTACCGCCAATGGTTTCGATGGAGCCGAGGCGCAACCCTTCCATCGACGTAGCGGGAATGAAGTTTAGGAAGACCTCTACTCCGCGGAGGTAGTCAAGGTTGTCGTAGAGTCTTTGCGTCGTCTCCGCCGTCGGCACGCCATCGACGAAGTTGAGAGCGCCAAAGTAGGTCTCCACCTTGTCAGGGGTCATGATCTTCTCGGGAATCCTCGTGTTGAATCCCGGAGTTTTTTCCTCCGCATAAGCGCTCGTTAGGCTAAGGGCGCAAGTGATCGCGGCGGTGATGATTTGGGTTTTCATAATGAGTGCTCTCGTTTTGTGTGGATTGGTTTGCTGAATGGGTTAGCCCGCTGCTAGTTGTGATGCCCCAATGGCATCGGAAGGGCCGCGACGTTCATCGCCCACGGATGCTTGTACTCTTCGAAGCCGGAACCCATCGGCGGTGGAAACGTCGGGTCGGCGAAGGCGCCGACTCTCACGCCGGTCCGGGCGGGATCGGACTTTCGGTAATAGTAAACGGTGGACCCGCACACAGGGCAGAAATGAGACGTGACCAGATCCGCAGTAGAATCAGTCCGGATCCCGTCCGAGCCGGCGCAGGTGCGATACTTGGTCGGCCCCGCGCCGTCGATGGGAAACTTCCACGCCGTCGATTTGCCTTCGATCGTGACCTGCTCATTGGGGAAGCGCGCCTGGAGGGAGAACGGGCTGCCCGTCTGCTTCTGGCACAAAAAGCAGTTGCACATCACGACCCGGTCCGGGTCGGGGCCTTTGGTGGTCACGCGAAGCTGTCCGCAATTACACGAAGCCGTCCGGGTTTTTATGGTGCCTGGTTCGGACTTGGGAGCAGCGGCGGGCGTCTGCGTCGACGTCTCCGCCTTCGCGCGACCGGTCAAGGTGGTGCCGACGAGCGCGAGCGCGCCGACGGTGATGGCATCGCGTCTTGAATAGTGCTTTTTCATAATCAGTTCTTTCGTTTTGTTTAAGTTGGTTTGTTTACTTGCGTATCACTTCACGGCTTCGACGTCCGGCAGCTTCCAAGTACCGTCGAACAAGCCTTCCTTCGGGCTGTAGAACCGCATCATTGGGTAGAAGCCTTTGCCTGGGACAGTCTCAATCCAGTTGGCTTCCAATCCCTCGGGGGGGCTTCCGGCGGGGCCGAAGTAAAGGTCAAGGGAGCCGTCCGCGTTGGTCTTCAGCTTGTCGAGGGACGAGCGGGCCGAGTCGTTAGGCGGGTTCTGGATCATGGACCGGGTCGCCGCGTCATAGAGGGTCAGCGACCAGAACGCTTCGGCGGGCGCGTTCGCAGGCACGTGCAAGCGATAGGACTTACCGCCGTCGAAGCGGTTACCGTCCTTGTCCTTGAAGGCCTGGACGTAATTTCCACCGGGACCAGCTTTCATCACACCTAGAGCCGGAGTCGTATAGATGGCGCCGTAGGTGTAGTGCAACCGTTCATCAATCTGGCCGTAGGTGTCGGTCTGCTGGACGGGATTCACCTGGAATACCCAGTGCCACTTCGTTCCGAGGAACGGCTCGACTCCGAGACCTTCCCCGACCTGGTGAAATCGGTCGGGTCCGTCGAACAGCATCACGCGGCCCATGGCATCGCCCATCTTTGCAGCGTCTTCGAGGATGGCGCGCTGGCGCGCATCGGGCTTGAATTCCTTGCCCCTCTCGATGCCGAGAGGCTTGAGCATGCCCATGTAGAATAGGTCGCGGTCCTGAATGGGGTTGTTGTTGATAAACGCAGAAAGAGTCTCCCAGAATGTCATCCCCGTTGGTGGAGTCGTATCCATGACCTTTCCTGACATGGAGATGAATTTGTTTGGCTTGGGGTTACTGCTTTCGCTCAGCGGATAGACCTTGACCTGCTTGGTGGTCTTTACGGCAGCATCCTTGTCTCCGTTCATAACGATGCCGCGGACCATGACGTTGTAGTTGTTCATCGTTCCCTTGAGGACGTGATAGCCGGTCTTCGGAGTGTCGCCCTTGTGGCCGGGTGGGAGGAGGAGAAACTTTCCGCCCTTCGGTCCATCGGGTCCGGGCAGGCCGACGTCGGAGATCGAGCGCTGCCAGAAATCGTCGATAATGCCCACGATGGCGCCGGGGGGGATCTCTACGACGACCGGCCCAGACTTCCCGAGATCAACATTGGTATACGCGTAGATGGTGGTGTCGTTCGCTGTGAGCCAGCGGCCCTTGGGGTCGGCGAAGTTGTCGGCGATGATCATATCGTTGAGATCAGCGCCGAGGTCGCGCTTGGTCGCAAGGCGGATCGACTCGAACGACACCGCCGGATACGCCCACAAGTAGGCTTGGACGGCGCGTTGATAATCCATTTCGTCGAAGAGCTTGTGCGTCGTCTCTTCCGTCGGAAAGCCCTGCTCGAACTTGAGATCGCCGATGCGAGTCTTCACGCTGTCGGGCGTCGTGGTTTGTGCATGAGCGCTCGCAATGGTGAGCGCGCCAGCGAGCGTTGCCGCGAGGAGTTTGGGCAGGTGTGAGGTTTTCATAATGATGATGGTTTGAGCGACCCTCCAGAGTCCAAACAGTTTCAAAACTTCATGGCAAAGTTGAGCCCGATGGACTGGCCCTGGAAACGGTCTTGGGCGGCGAACTCGTAGAAGTAGTGGAAATTCAGCGCCGCGTTCCACGGCACGTAAGTCAATCCGAGTTGACCGCCCACGCCGTGGACCTGGTCATGCACACTCGGATTTTTCGCGGCGCTGCCGGAGTCGTCAGTGATTTGCCAGCTGTCGTAGCCGGCTGGGCCGATTTCGAGCAGGAGGGTTTGGTCCTTTTTCAAGGGCAGATATTGGCTGATCCCCCAGTTGAGCGTCAGGTTCTGGCCCGCCGTGAAGTCGAAGCCGTCCTTGCTCTGAGGGATTCCGTAAGTGAGCGCGCCGGACACGGCCATTCGCTTGTCCGTCCACGGATACCACGAGGCCGCACCTTGAATCTGTTGCTCCCAGAAACCCAACCCGAGGTTGTCCGCTGACTCCGCCTTGAATGACTTGCCTAAGATCGTCACCGTTTCGGTATTGTATCTACCGACCGGTGCGTAGAAGCCATAGCCGAGCGCGAAGTCCCAGTTCGGGCGCGACCAGCCGAGCCAGAGCGGCTGCACGAACAAATCGCCCACGCCGAACTCCGACGATATGTTGCCGCTGCGTCCGCTGCCAGTCACAGTGGAGAGGGCAGCACCGATGCTGGAACTTGAAAAGCTGGGCGCGATGTAGGCGGCGTATTTTGCGCCGAGGAATCTCCAGTCGGACACCCAGATGAACACGGGCGAGAGGGCATACACATCCACGTCCACGTCCAAGCCGAGCGTGACGCCCGGTCCTGGCCCGACCGTGACGGAGCTGACCTTGTTTCCGTTGCGGTCATTGAGCCGGTCGGTCGAATACCAGTAGTTATAGACCACGCCATAAAAGCCCGGGTCAGGGACGGTGAAGTCGCGGATGTTCGGGACGCCGGGGGCGTAGTGGCCGATCTCGCCAGCCAGCGCGACCATGGCTGTGACCGTTAGCGACACAACGAGCGCGGCGGCAAGGACGGTTTTTGTTTTCATGGCTGTGCGCTTTCGGCGGTGATGGGTAAGCCGGAAGATGAGATTTCACCCGCGAGATTGCCTATTGGACTTTGGTCCCACGCGGCGACGTCATGCCCAGATCGAAAGAAAATGAAATCGCCAGCACGATCGGGAGCACAAGATGATCGGAGAGTGTGCCGCCCTCCGATTTTCTTTCCCAAAATGGCGTGACCACGAGCGGCGCGGCCTCCAAATTGACGAGGACCCACGAACAGATGGTGTCCCGGTTGATCCGACTTTAGGCGCTGGTGTTCGCTTCAATCGCGGAGACTATATCCTCAGTTCCGCGTAATGCTTGTGCTCGTTCGTCAAACTGCGCGCCGCTGCTGCCGCTGACATAGAGCATCTCAGGTGAGGCCACATTGTGCGCGGTACCGCAGATGGGATTCTGAGCATCGCTGTGCAGGTAGGTGAACGCGGCAAACTTCTCGCCGCTTTGCTGGTCGGGCAGCGGATACGAGAGGATGGCGTGTTTCGTCAGATCGGTGAGGCCGATATCGCGGCTCAATGTCTTCCAGATCGGCGCGATCATTTTGGCGCATGAGAAAGAATTGGCGAGAGTTGCCGAAGACGGCGGAGCGAATGCGGCTTTCTTTGAAACCGCTGTATTGCTGCACGATAGAAATATTCCAGCAATTGAACTTCCGCATCTGCGCGTAGCTTTCTTTCACGATCTGTTCGCCGCCCGGAATGTCGAGAAGACGCGCGACTTCCTCGTAAACATTTCGCTTCCGCAATCTGCGCGGCATCGTGATGATGTGTTGTCGCGTGTAGTTGGTAATCAGGAACCCCGCGACAGCGCGCAACAGCTTTGCGGCTTCGGGAATGTAGCCCAACTCGAAGTGAGCGATTTTGCCGGTCAGCGAAATGTTGCTCGCGCCATCCAGGAGACAACCGTAGTTGCCGTCTGCAGGATCCTTGGCGGCACACGTTGGCTTGTCGAGCTACGGGATTCGTCAGGTTATCACGCCCTGTCGCTGTTCTCCCCCGTGTCGTTGCTCGGCGATCGTGAGGTCGGCGATCGCGCGTATCATTGGACACCTGCACAAAAAGGGGCTTTCCGGCGCCACATTCGGGTTGCTACTTTTCTTCTCCGCGCGACGAAAATCTTTCCAGATGAGCTCACAGTACGGGAGTAGCCGGAGGTCTAACCAGGCGATGCCGTTTCGACAGGCTCGGGGCCCCGAGCATTTGGTCGAGAGGGGCAGCGAACTCCGAAAGCATTCGGAGTCGCTCATCTTGTTCTCGTTAGGCCTCGCGCAACCCCACAACTTCAGGAGAACTCATGTTTGACCACGTCAAATTCGGTGTCAGCGACTATGCAGCGAGCAAAGCTTTCTTCCTCAAGGCACTCGAACCGCTCGGTGTATCTGTTGTCTCGGAGGGGCCGCCAACGTACGGTGTCGAGCTTAGCCCAAAGGGCAAGGCTTCATTGTGCCTGTACCAAACCGAGGAGAAGCCGGCGCATCTTCACTTGGCCTTCACGGCCGAGAATCGCCCGCAAGTCGAAGCTTTCTATCGCGCGGCGATGGAGGCGGGTGGCAAAGACAATGGTGCACCTGGTCTGTGCCCGGAATACCACGCGAACTACTATGCAGCTTTCGTCATCGGTCCGGACGGGCACAACATCGAAGTGGTTTGCCACGAACCCGAGACCTAACCAATCGATGAAGCCAACTCGCGAAAGCTTTCGGAGTGGCTTATCTCTTTCTCGTTGGACCTCGTCCGTATTCGATTATGAATTTACGATGGCTCGCTATGGCGCTTCGTCTCGTCGGACTGATTCTTATCGTTTGTGCTGCTGTCGTCTTCTTCAAGGGTGGCTTGTCATTTCGCAGCGAGACGCACACCTCCAGCGACACCTATCAGATTCATCACACCGTTGTCTTGAGTCAGAGTGCCATCATCCCCGGCGTGGTTGGCGTTATTCTCTTTGCGTCGAGTCTGTTCATCCGGAGCAAGAGAGTTTGAGACACGAGAGATCTAACCATGCGATGCCGTTTCGACCTTTCGACACACTCAAGACTTGCAGCAGGCTCAAGGCCCGAGCATTTGGTCGAGGGGCAGCGAACTCCGAAAGCATTCGGAGTCGCTCATCTTGTTCTCGTTAGATGGTATCTGATCTTAGAATACTGCCCGTTTTGCCGCGGCCCACAGCCTGCGTATGAGCTCGTCTAGGATCGGTCAGTGGCCATGGTACCTCTTTACGCCTTTCCCAGCATTGATCATCGGCGCGCTCGTCATGCGTCAGCATGACGTGCCCTCAAGTCGGTGGGGACTCAACCTGATTGGAGGCGTCCTCAGCGCGGCCATCTGCGCCGCCTTTCTGGCGAAATCGCGCACCGCGATGTCCAAAACCGCTGCGAACATCAGCGCCTGCCTCGCCGCTGGCGCTTTGGCAGCTACCTTCGCGATGGCTGGCTCGATGGGGGTTCATCGGTGGATCCAGGTCGGGCCGCTCACAGTGCATGCCGGCGCGGTTTGTCTGCCGGTCTTTATCGTCGTGCTCGGAGTGCTCGACGCGTTTGGAGGGAAGCTGCGGTGGGCGCCGCTGTTTTTGGCGATTGCCGTGGCGATGCTTTTGTTGTTGCAGCCAGATGCAGCTCAAGCGACCGCGTTTGCGGGTGCAGCGTTCACTTTGGTGATCGGGAACAATCAACGCGCGCGTGCTGCGTGGGCAGCAGCACTGGTGATTGCTGTCTTAGCTGCGTGGACGTGGACGCGGCTCGATCCACTGCCATCTGTTCCATTCGTCGAAGGCATTGTCGGGCTAGCTCTCCATAGCGGCCCAGCTTGGCTGGTCGCTTCTATAGCGGCGTTAGCCGTACTGCCGCTGCCGTTCTTCGTTTCGCCTTTGAGTTGTCGTTCCACCATCGCGCGGGCGCTTGGCGTGTATCTGTGCATCTGCATCCTGGCGCCACTTTTCGGGCACTTTCCAGTGCCGTTGGTCGGGTTCGGCTTGTCTCCGATCGTCGGCTACTTCGTCGCACTCGCGAGCCTCTCTGTTCTGCGGCAGGCGGCACATGACCACTAACCAGGCGATGCCGTTTCGACAGGCTGAAGGTCCCGAGCATTTGGTCGAGGGGCAGCTGACCGTGAGCAAGCCTGCGATTCATGCTTTCCCTGTCTGCCGTCGTGCGTCTATGCTGCGATCCATAACACAGCGGGTTCGCGGCAGCTGATTCTTTTTCTCGTTAGATGCATAGCAGACGCATCGTAGCCACCACGTGCTGCAGTGTAGCGCTGTGGCTTTCTGTGAGCGCATGCTTGAGTGCTCCACCGTCGAACAAGCCGACCCGAGAGCCCTCGCTTCAGAAGGTGATAGATCGCGCAGACCAGATGGCGGAGACGCCCGAAGGCAAGGCCTATCAGAAAGCTACCGCCGGGTCTATGTCAGCTCTGATTGGCGTTCTTATAGGATGCGCGCCCCGCGAGCGTCATACAAAGATCTACTCCGATTTCGTTTTCGTCGTTTCAGAAGGCGGTTGGATCAGCAGAGTTGTTTCTCAGAATGCGACCGCAGCGGCGTGTGTTTCGAGAGCACTTTCCAGCGTCAGATTGCCACGGCCTCCGCGCCGCATTTGGCTACTTCACTTGTCCATCTCAGCAGAAAGTTCATGACCGTCGCACCACAACATCTAACCATATTGCGCTTGGCGTGATCTCCCGCCTTCGGATTCTTCACCTGCGTGTGCGCTTTCACCGCGCCTGTCCGTGAGCCTTTTCCGGTATCTTTGGCCAGATCAATTCCCTACCTTAGCTCAACCGGCGCGCCTCAGCGCGCATACATGGAGCTTTTCGTCCGGTCCTTCTTGGTTGTTTCCGTGGTGGTAGTCGTCGTGCTGGTAGTGGTGCATCCCGAGAAGAGAACCGTGACCAGGGCGAGAGCGACGAAGGCAATGAGGTTGTTGTTCATACCCGGAATTCGCGCTGCGGAGGAAGACTGGATGCACCAATTTTTGACTGGAACTTAAGTTGTCATCGAAGGAGGGCTTAACGAAATCCGAGAGAACCAGACCGGAATGCGGTTGCGATTTGCAAGTATATGGAACTGGAAACTCTCAAAGACCTTTACGTTCACGAACTGAAAGATCTCTACAGCGCGGAGAATCAACTGATCAAAGCGCTGCCGAAGATGGCGAAGGCGGCGAAGAACCGGCAACTCGCCGCTGGCTTCAGCCAGCATCTCGAACAAACCAAGCGGCACGCCAAGCGGCTCGAGCAAATCTTGAAGAGTCATGATGAATCGACCCGGGGCCCGAAGTGCGAGGGAATGGAAGGACTAATCGCGGAGGGCGATAAGATGGCGAAGGAAGACGCGGAAGACGAGGTGCGCGACGCGGGCCTGATCGCCGCGGCCCAACGAGTGGAGCATTACGAAATCGCCGGTTACGGATGTGCGCGCACCTATGCGCAGCTCCTGGGCGACAAGGCGGGAGCGCGCACGCTGGATCTGACCTTGCGCGAGGAGGGGGCAACCGACAAGAAACTGACGAAACTGGCCCGGTCGGTGATAAATCTGCGCGCTAAGAAAGTGCCCAAAAAGGCGAAGAAAGACGAAGAAAGCGGCGTAACAGGTACTCTGAAAAGTATGGTCAAAAAAATCACTGGATAGGAGAGAGGTCTCGATTTGTGTTTGAGTTCGCTGCCGACAATGGAAGGGGTGAATGGAAGCAGGCCATTTTTGGTCGATCACTCCCCCTCCCATTTCGGGCTGAGTCCCGGAACCAGTAACGCGGCAGAAACGGACGGTTACTTGGTCTTCACGATTCCCGGCGGCTTCCAGGTGCCTTCGCCGGGCGGGAGGATGGAAGGCGGCTCGGTCTTCGGGTAGTAGAGGCGCATGACGAGATAGACGAGATCGTTCGGCGCGGGTAGCCAATTGCTTTCCTTGTCGACGCCAGGGCTGTCTTTCTGGATGTAGAGAGTCACTCCGCCATCCGCGTTCTTCTTCATCTGCGGCAGCATGGGCGAGTTGATCAGATAACGGTTAATCGGATTCTTGATCAGGAGCTGGCTCTTGCCGTCATACATGGTCACCGACCAGAAGGCGTTCACCGGCGGGAACTGATCCTTCGCAAAGGTGAGGGTGTAGTTGTGCTTGCTGGCGTCGAGTAGCTCCCCATTGGCGAGCGTTTTGGTCATCGGATACATGGCCTCGACCGCGTCGTTGCCATAGATGCCTCCCTGGGCGGCGGCGGCGCGCTTGAGCCAATCGCCTTTGTAGAAGGCGCTGTCGCCAAAAAGCGAACCGACTTTCCAGCCGTTGATGTTCTTTTGTCCGGACTCGAGATACTGCTTGATCTTGCCTTCGCCATCCTTCACGCCTGCGACCATTGCGGCCTTTTGTTCTGGCGAGAGAGCAGCGAGATCGAATTTCTTTCCCGCTTCGACGCCGAGTTTGGCAAGCCTGGCCCGGATTTCTTTTTCTTGCGGCTCCGCGGGGGCGAATTGCAGGGCGAAGGCGAGGTAGTCAAAGAAACCGGTCTTCGCCAGTTCCTTGTCGATCTTGGGGAAATCAACTGCCGGGGCTGCGGGCGGCGCGGGTTGTTTGAGGAAGGTGGAGAGCGGCTGCACTTTGTAGCCGGCCTGGATCTTGACCACGTTCGGCATGTCTTCCGGGTTGAAGAGCTGGGTGCGATACGCCACGAGCGAGAATTGCGTGGTGGAACGAAAGACCTTCTTAATCCCTGCGGGTGTCTCACCTTTCCAATCGGGTCCAACCACCATGTAGTCGCCAGCTTCCGTGCCGGTGGCGCGGCTGCCGATGTAACCGTAGTTGTAGGTGTTGCCATCGCAGAGCATGACCGAGAAGTAGCGTGGTTTCTCCACCGCTGGGACCGAGAGCACGATTGGTTCGGCCCGCAGGTCCGTCCACAAAACCGAATAAGGCGTGTCGCTATTCGGGGTGATGACCGCGGTATCTTCGTAGGTAAAGACGCGCGCTTCATTGTTGATCTGATTGAACGGCGCCTTGAATTGGCTGGAATTCTTGTCCACCGCGAAGTCATACATGGCTGCGTAGTTCATCACGATCGGAAGGCCGTAGATGAATCCTTCTTCGGCGATGGCTTTGGTCTCCGCGGCGGAGAGCTCCGCCGCGCGCATGGAGGTGAAGGCCAGCGCGCTTACTAACGCGGTGGCGATAAGGGTAAGTGTCGTTTTCATTTGTTAAGTATTCCGTTTGATCGATGCCTGGGTTAGTTCTTTACCTTCTCCGCAAGTGGCGCCTCCCACTTTCCTTCCGTTGCTTGTTCCTTCGGCCAATAGAGGCGCATGGCCATGACAAACGGACCCTTCGGCGCGGGGAGCCAGTTACTTTCCTTCTCCTTGCCGGGGGATTCGTTCTGGATGTGGAGCGTCAACCCACCGTCCGCATCCTTCTTGAACTGCGGCAGCATGGGTGAGTTGAGCAGGTAGCGGTTGATTGGATTCGCCACCAGCAGGCTCTGCGGCATCTCATACATGGTCAGCGACCAGAAGGCGTTGACGGGTGGCAGTTGGCCGGGGGCGAAGTGCACCGTGTATTTATTGGTCCCTTCCAGCTTCTGCCTGGTATCGTCCACCATATACATCGGATACATCGCTTCCAGCTTCGAGTTGCCGTAGATGCCGAGGACGGCGGCAGCCATGCGGTAGAGATAGTTGTTCTTGAGAAACTCGCGCGTCCCGAAAACGTCGCCGGATTTCACCTTCCCCGCCGCGAAGTCTTTCTCCAAGGCGCCGAAATCAGCCCAGGCGTCGCCGATGCCTTGCTCGATCGCGGTCTTCGTTTCCGGCGAGAGTTTGCTCGCATCGAAAGTCTTTCCCGCGCCGACGCCGATCTTCGCGAAGCACGCCATCAATTCTGTTTCGGAAGGGTTGGTCGGACAAAACTTCAGGGCGAAGTTGAGGATGTTGAAAAACTCCGGCGAAGTCTTCTCTTCGGCGGGCGAGAGCGGCTTGATGAAATCAATGGCCGGCGCGGCGGCAGGTGCTGCGGGGCCTTGGAAGGCCGAGAGCGTCTGCGCCTTATAGCCGGCCTGGACTTTCTTCACGTTGTCGAGGTCGTCCGGCTTGAACAACTGCGTGCGATAGACCGCGAAGACAAATTCCGTCTCGGAGCGAAAGACCTTCTTCACCCCTTTGGGCGTCTCGCCTTTCCAGTTCGGTCCGGCGACCATGAAACTGCCGCCCTCGTTGCCGGTGGCTCGGCTGCCGATGTAGTCGAAGTTGAAGGTGTAAGCGTCAATGAGCTGGATGCTGAAGTAGCGCTCCTTTTCGATCGCCGGCACGGTCAGCACGATCGGCTCGGCCCGCAGATCCATGCCGACAAAGGAATAGGGCGTATCGGAGTTGGGGGTCTGGATTGCCGTATCCGCCGGCGTGTAAACGCGCGGAGTGTTGTGGATCTGGTTCCACGTCGTCTTGAACTCAGGGTTCTTGGTATCGACGAAGTAGCCGTATTGGATGCGATAATTATCCACTATCGGGAAGCCATAAACGTAGGCCTCCTTGGCGATGGCGCGGGCTTCCTCCTTCGTTAAAGCTGCGGCGGACGAGTCCGCTGGAGTGACGTCCGCGGCGCGACCGGTCATGTTTAGCGCCAGCACGAGGGCAAGCGCGAGGAATTGAGTTCGGATGAGTTTCATAGGCTGATGGCTGTTTGACCTTGCGAACGAAGGATGCGCCAATTCGCTCAGACGAGGATATTGGACCTTGGTCCCACGCCAGGACCACCCCGGCGCCCGGCGCAGCCGTCTGCCTGAACCAAATCGCCGACCTAAGCTGCGGATTCCCGCGATTCGATCTGCGGACCGCGAAGAATTGACGCTGCGCGTTGCGCCTCTATGCTTCGCATGGATGGCAAAATCCCCCAAAGCTTCGGCGCTCGTCGATACGCGCGTCATATACTGCGGCGATAATCTCGACCAGCTGCGCAAGCTGCCCGAGGCGTGCGTCGATTTGATCTATATCGATCCGCCGTTCAACTCGAACCGCAATTACGAAGTCTTTTGGGGCGAGACGAAGGAGAAACGCTCGTTCGAGGACCGCCACGAATCGACGAAGGCCTACATCGAGTACATGCGGCCCCGCTGTGTTGAGCTACATCGCGTCCTGAAAAAGACGGGCAGCTTCTACTATCACTGCGACTGGCACGCCAGCCACTACGTCAAAGTCATGCTCGATCAGATTTTTGGTGAGGAGTCCTTCCAAAACGAGATCATTTGGAAGCGCACGCACGCACATGGGAATGCAGGACGCCGCTTTGGCGCGGTCAACGACACGATTTTCTTCTATACCAAGGGTGACGAATATATTTGGAGTCAGCCGTATTCGGAATTCACGCCCGAGTATATCGATCACAGGTTTGACTCAACCGATCCCGATGGGAGGCGGTGGCAATCCGTCACGCTGCGTAACCCTGGGAAACGTCCAAATCTGCACTACCCCTACACAGCGAGTAATGGCGTTACATACATGCCGCACCCGAATGGCTGGTCGTGTGACCTAGACCGCATGCAGAAGTACGATCGAGAGGGCCGACTTCATTTTCCAAAAAAGTCTGGTGGTCAGCTTCGGCTCAAGATGTATCTCGACGAGTCGCCCGGTCCAAAGTTGCACAACATTTGGGACGACATTCCGCCCATTAACAGCCAGGCAATGGAAGCTCTCGGATATCCGACACAGAAACCGCTTCCGTTGCTTGAACGCATCATTAAGGCGAGTAGCAACGAGAACCAGATCATACTAGACGCGTTCTGTGGTTGCGGAACTGCGCTTGTTGCCGCGCAAAAGCTGAAACGTCAATGGATTGGTATCGACATCTCGCCGACGGCGTGCCGCGTCATGGCGAAGCGCCTGAAAAAAGACTGTGGGCTTAAGGAGGACGAGACGTTGCAACAAATCGGGCGCGGCTTTGTCGTGCGCGACCTGCCAAAGACGGAGGAAGAACTCCGCAAGTATCCACCGTTCGAATTCGAGAACTGGGCTGTTGTCGCGCTCGGCGGAACGAAGAACGCGCGGCAAGTCGGCGACATGGGAATCGATGGCCGAATCTTTCCTGTAACCGCCATGCCGGAGCGCCGCGGCAGCATCGTCGGCGAAATGGATTTCATGGATGAGTGGTATCCGATCCAGGTCAAGCAGTCGGCCAAAGTCGGTCGCCCTGACATCGATGCGTTTGAAGCCGTCCTCATCCGCGAAGAACGAAAATTGGGCTATTTCGTCGGCTTTGATTTCACCGGCGACGCTCTCTTTGAGATCGACCGCTTCCGTCGCAAGGAAGGCCGAGAGATCAAGCCACTAACCGTGCGCGAGATTCTTGGTGAGGAGATTCACGATGACGCCAAATAAGGTTTTGTCGTTTCGAAAAGGCTAGCTCCGGCGCAAGATATCGCCCGTGGCGTTGAGGTCGGCAAGCCGCGCAAGAAGATTCTCGCTATCCTCTAAGAGTGTCTCCCTTTCAAATCTAACCCGCCAGCAGCTGTACAAATCCAGCAAGTCAGCATGCGCGCGATCTTTACCAAGCAACAGAACCGAAGGAATGCAGAGTTCAGCGGCGTGAAGGAAATCAGCTGCCAGAGTTTTGTATGCAATACGTTCATCCGCTAGTCCGTGGACAAAATAAGTGCACCAAGCGCTCAGCGGATTTAAAGCTGTCAGAAACTCGTCCAAGACCGCGAGGAATTCGTCCATATTCTGGATTTCGGCTATTCTCTTCGCCGCGACCCCGGAGGAGTCGAGGTGCACTTCCCACTTGGCAAAGTAACCGATCTTTTTCTCCGTGATCGCTGCTTGGAGTACATCAAAAGCGGGAGAAATCGACGTGGCAAAAGCTTTGATTTGCTCCGCAGTAGCAGAGAGCATCGCCCGCCGTTCTGTCGTTTCAATGGCTCGCTTCGACAGTCGTAGCGAGTTCAGACCGACTACAACCGCAGCGAGCAGGCACGGGCCAGCTGTAATGAAGTAAATGATTTCGCAAATCGCTCTCATATTGGTTTGGCAACAGTTCATTCCAACTCTGTTGATTCAAGATCAACAACGGTGCTAGAATCGACGGAGCAGTATCGGTGGTGGAGGTCAGCAAACACGGCAAATGACGCGCTCGACTGGTCGACCGCTGCACGGATGTCATCGTCGCATATTGTGTAAGGCGCGGCACGTCCACCGTGCGCCAATTGGTTTCTCTTCCAGCGCAGTGAGCGGTGCGTCGTCACTATCTCCCAAAGATGGGAGTCGCCAATCGTTTCAATTGGTTTTCCGCACAAACGACTAACCAATCTAAGACGAGAGTCAAAGGGTTCGTGCCGTTCCAACAGAAGCTTTGTAACGAAGTATGGCAATTGAAGGCGCTCGCAGCGGCGCAACGCGAAATAGTGAATGTGCTGTTCAACTATCGCGCAGAACAACAAAACACACAGCGAGCGTGAATCCTCCCGCTTGTAACAATCAAAGATCATCGACAACAAACGATCCTCCGGAACTGAAAAGAGGAGTCGTCGCACCGGACAAATGGTATGGCACGTGCCACACGGATGATCGGCTCTCGTTGTGATGTCATCATCGACGTGCCCGCACGGCGGGCAGAACGTGATCGCGGTAAGACGCGTGACGAGAACCTTATAGTGGAAATACGGATCCGCGTGCTCATCCAAGAATTCGCTAGTTGTTGGCATATAGTGGCTCCATATCTGTCGCTTTTCACAGCGGAGTGGCGATGTCGAGAAGTTTTTTGATTGATTCAAGTGTTGATGGGATTCGGACGATTCTGCTTGCCTGCCGCGCTCGTGATACCTATTCAGGGGCCGGCATATGGATTCGTCTCGGCGTGGCACGGACTTTGGTGTCGACAAGATCGTGTACCTGGACCCATCGTTGATCGCTGCCGTCTATGAACACGAGACAGGCTTCTCGCCACCAACTCGACTCTCACGCAAAGACCAGGCCAGTGGCAAAATTGGCCCTAACTTCTTCAATCTTGGTGCAGGGACGGAAGAAACGCGTGAATACACAATGTCACCAACGCAGATGCTCCGCGCGGTTTGGGATCGCATTGAGCGATTTGGCGAGTCACACGTTCCTGACGCCTTTCGGCAAAAGGACCCTTTCTGGACGAAGGGCTGGTTGTGTGGTGAGTATCATCGCATGATGAAGGATTCCGTAACGCCGAAAGAATATCATCATTTCTCCATCGCCAATTTCGATGACGACTCCTCACCGCATATACATTTGGCAACGCACGATACGTTCTTTTCCTCTGGTTATGATGAAGTCGCCACCAACAAGGAAATCCTCTCCGACTACATGTGGGAACCAGTGGAATCCTTATTGAGGCCACTGTTCGCCAATCCTCACCAGCAGTCATACCTCTTCGCTCCGTTTGTTATTTTGCGCTCCGGCACGATTCAAACTGACGGACAGCAGCAGTTAATTACGTAAGGCTACAGGTTCAAAGGCTATTCGGCGGCAACCGAAGATGGTAGGAAGAAGGCCAAGACGGGTCGCTGTGCAATCTCGACAAATATGCTCCATCGGGGGCGGCGGGAAAACAATGAAAGAACGCGAATTGGGCGCCGGAGCCGATGGCTCGCGGCGCCCAATCGTTTTGTTCCCCCCAGAACAAGCCTTCTGGATAGGGATTTTAACGGCGTCAGGCAATAACAATCGCCGTCAATAGCGGATGGCCGAGATTGCCTTAAACTCGGCGCTGCGCCGGCCGAACTGGCTCGCGACCGCTGCTTTGGCCTGTTGGAACTGCGAGCGTAAGCCGGTCTTTTCCGCCTCGTAAAGCTCGGCGCGCTCGGCGATCGCGGTCTGTGTTTCCACTAACGCGGTGGCGACGGTCTTGTTGTGGTCGGCCAGGGCGGCCATCGCCGCCGTTAAAGCGGCTGGCTTAAGGTCGGCGGCGGCGGGATTGTAGCCGGGCACTTTGGCGGCCGCGGCGGCGAGGTCCCGCCCAGCCTGCACCAGCGAACCGTAGCTGGCTTCCGATTGCGATACTTCCTTCTTGTTCGCGACCGGCCCACCCGGAGGAGTGACGCTGACCGGTTTCTTGGGCCGATGATAGTTGCTGATTTTCTGGGTAAGTCTTTGGATCTCTCGATAGCTGGGCGCCTTTTTCCCGCCGGGCATCGACCCGACGTTGTCGCGCACGCGCGCCGCCAGGGTGGCCAACCCGGCTACGCCTGCCTTGGCATCGCCAAAGTAAGCGAGTCGGCGGGCGTTGCGCGAATCCGAAAGCGTTTGGGTCGCGGCCGCGACTGCGGCGTTTCCGGCTTCCACGGTATCGAGGAAGAGAGTGAAGGTGGCTGGGACCAAGGCGGGGTTATCCGGGGCGAAGCCGGCCAGCTTCTTAATGGTTACCTCGAGGGTACGGGCACGTTCGAGTCGGTTTCCGAAGGTTTGTTCTGAGACAATAGTACTGGGCATAACGATTCCTTTCTGTGGTTAGGTGACTGGGGAACTCTGGGAGGAGTGATCGGGCTCGCATTAGGCGGCCCGTATTTCCAGCAGGGTGAGTCTTTCCCGCCTAAGGGTCAATCCTAATCTTCAGCTAACGCGCGATTATTACTTAAGGAAGAAACCTTGCGTCGAGAATAAGCGTAAGGGCTGTGAGATGATGAACGAGACCTTGCCTAGGGAGAGAAAGGCACAGTGGTTATAGAACTCCAGGCGTCGAGAATAATTCCTCAGGAAGCGTTCCATTTTCTCCATCGCTGGATAATGCTTCTCTAACTTCCAGAAATGACTCACCACGAGCGGAGCCCTGTTTCTTTAGGAGCCAGTAGTATTTCTCCAGTTGCCGGGCACGACGCTCCAATAGTCAACAATGCTTCTCCTGTTGAGCATAATAACGCTTCAACAATCAATCATCCCGCTTAATCTGCGATCAAGTTCTCTCCAGTAGCTGAAAATGTTTCTTAATGTCCGGTCAACGACGCGTAGGTTGGCAATAATGTGTCTCCAGCTACCAACAATGATGCCTAAATTCCCGGCTATTTCCTTCCATTTACGGTCAAGGACGTTTGAGTAACTGACGATTCCTGCCCCTGTTTCGAGCGATTCGATCTAGTCCTGGCAGGAAAGGATGAGTCAAAGTCCGCACCGGGGAAGCAGCGCGACGCAAAGAAGACTAAGAGGGAGACTTCTCGTTCGGCCAGTAGAGTCGCAGTATCATACCAAAGTTGCCCGCGGGGGATGGCAGCCAGTTAGCCTCCTTGTCCTTGCCTCGTGAGTCTTGCTGGATGTAGAGGTCGAGCGACCCATCGGCGTTGAAGTTGAATTTGTTTCGCTGACTCAGGTCGACGCGGTCCAGTGGGTTGGGCACAAAGCGGTCAGAAGTAGGCTTTGAGCACTAGGCCGAAGCGGTTCACGTTGCCGGAAGCGGAGCGGTTGTCGTCCTGGCGCGCGACGTACGGTTCGATTCGCCAATGCTTGTTCAGTTCGATCTCAACCCCCGCCTGGTGGATGGACTTGAGAACGGCGCTGCACCAGCCGGCCAGTGCCGTGTGCAGGCCGATGGCCGGCCATAGGCCGATGCCGGAGAGCGCGAGACCGACGGCAGCATGGACGAGGATCGCGACGGCGGCGACGTTGTAGAAAAGCATCGCCACGATTACTGCGCCCCCATCGGCGCGCGCCAGCCAACAGACCACGCCCAGCGCGAGCAGCGCCGCCCCGGCGACGCGCGCAACCGTCGCTGCGGCGGGCGAATCGAGCGTCCCTCCGAGTAACACCTGTGCGATCACTGATGGCACAACGAGCAGACCGAGGCCGGTTCCGGCCTCGATGGCGGCCGTGATGGCGAGCAGCCTTTTCAATGGCTATTCTTTTCGTTGTTAGCAGTTGAACACTTAGACTCGGAACGCAGTGGCGCTTTGATTACTCTCCAGCCTTCCGGGCAAGCCTCACTTGTTCGAGGTTGTCATCCTCCACGGCGCTCACCTTCAGCGGCCCCACTTCGACGGTTACTTTCCCGATCTTGCCAGTAAACGCGTTATTGCCTTCCTTGTAGTCGTCCGATACAGGCGTCTCGCCATCCTCGCCGACGTCCGCACCTTCATCCGCGGAGAAGAGGTTGGCCTGCGTGTGCTCGATCTTGCCTTCGGCGACTTTCTTGCCGTTAACAAGGATCGTGCCCGTGCCTCCTTTGCCCACGCCGGGGCCATCGTACGCAAACTCGAAGCGGATGGTTGCCTTGCCTGCCGGAAGGGCGTCGGTCGCGGCGACCTTGTAGGTCTGCAAGCCCAGGTAGTTGTACGCATAGGTCGGTTTGCCGTCCTTAAGGTACAGGCTCCAGCCTCCGAACTTGCCTGCCTGGGAAATGATTACACCGTTAGCCCCGCCCTGGGGAATCTCGATCTCGGCGGTAACAGTGTGCGAGCGGTTCTTGCAGTTGATAAACACATTTTCGGTCATGCCGATCATGCCGTCGTAGACCGTCAGCGAAGTGCGCCCTGCCATCAGGTCAGGGCGGCCAGCGAGAGCGGAGTTGGTGCGCTCAACAACCCGGTCATCGATCGGCAACGCATGGTTCGCGGCTGCTTCCTTCATGAAGAGGGCTTGCAACTCCTTGAGCCGGGCAGGTTCTTTCGCGGCCAGATCGGTCGCCGCGCTGAAGTCGGCATCGACGTGATACAGCTCCCAAGGGTCTTCCAGGAGGACCTGGCGCGGCTTCATCTCCCAGGCGGCGCGGTGAACCGTGTGGGCCAGCCAGCCGTCGTGGTAAACGCCCCGGTTGCCGAAGATCTCGAAGTACTGCGTCTTGTGGGTGCTAGGCGCCTTGGCGTTGCCGAACGAGTACACCATGCTCACGCCTTGAATGGGCGTCTGCGGCGTGCCGTTCACGCTCTTGGGTTCGGGAAGGCCGGCTGCTTCGAGGATCGTCGGTGCGATGTCGATGACATGATGCCACTGCGACCGCACCTCGCCCTTCGCCGCGATTCCCTTGGGCCAATGAACGACCAGTGGGTTACGGCAGCCACCGTAACTGCCGGCGACCTGCTTCGTCCAGGTGAACGGCGCATCGCCCGCCACCGCCCAGCCCGCGGCGTAGTGCCCGTATGAGTTCGGGCCGCCGAGATCGTCGATATGCTTGAGGACTTCGGCAACGGATTCTGGGACGCCGTTGAAGTAGGTCATCTCATTATACAGGCCGTTCATGCTCCCCTCGCCGCTCGCCCCGTTGTCTCCTACCTCGTAAAAGACGAGCGTGTTATCGAGTTGTCCCAAGTCTTCGATGGCCTGGATAAGCCGGCCGATCTCGTAGTCCGTGTGCTCGCCAAACCCGGCGAAGACTTCCATTTGGCGGGCAAAGAGCTTCTGCTCGTCAGCGCTTAGCTTGTCCCAATCTTTAATTTCCTTCGGTTTAGGGGCCAACTTTGTTTCGGCAGGTACCACACCCAGTTTGATCTGGCGGGCCAGAGTCTCTTCGCGGACCTTGTCCCAACCCTGGTCGAACTTGCCCTTATACTTGTCGATGTATTCCTTGGGCGCGTGGTGCGGCGCGTGCGTGGCCCCCGGCGCGAAGTAGATGAAGAACGGCCGGTCCGGCGTCAGCGATTTCTGAGCGCTCATCCACCCGATCGCCTTGTTGGTCATGTCGGTCGTGAAGTGGTAGCTGGGATCCTTGGGCACTTCCACGCGGCTCATGTCCTCATAGATCGCTGGCGCCCACTGATTGGTTTCGCCGCCGATGAAGCCGTAGAAATGGTCGAAGCCTGAGCGGGTCGGCCAGCGGTCGGTCGGACCTGAGCGGCTGACCTCCCAGGCGGCGGTCTCGTGCGACTTGCCGAAGGCGGCGGTGCTGAAGCCATTGAGCCGCAGCATCTCGGCCAACGGAGCGACGCTGTTGGGACGCTGCCCGGTGTTACCGGGGAAGGCGGTCGCGGTCTCGGTGATCGAGCCCATGTTGTTGACGTGGTGATTTCGGCCACTGAGAAGCGCCGCGCGAGTCGGCGAGCAGAGCGCCGTGGTGTGGAATTGGTTGTAACTCAAACCGCCCTTGGCCAATTTCTCCAACGTCGGCATCTGGACCGGCCCGCCGAAGGCGCTGGCCTGCCCGAAGCCCATGTCGTCGATCAGGATGATGATGACGTTCGGGGCCTTGGCCGGAGCTTTGACTTCGAAGCGCGGCGGCGCCTTGGCATTGCGCGCATCGAGTTCGGTGAGCACAGCGGGCTTCGGCTCCGGAATCGGAAGGTTCGTGCGGTCGAGCTTGTCCTGTGCGGCTGCCGGGAGAGTGAAGGCCGCGCAGAGCGCGATCAAGGTGAAGTGCTTTATTAGTCTCATGTTTTCTTCGTTTCGTTGTAGATTAGCGGTTTCGGAGAGAATGCGTCAACGGGCGATACCCAGGATATTGGACCTTGGTCCTAGTGAAGTGAAGAGATTTACAGCCGCCTTCGCCGTCGGCTTCGGCGAGCCAAGGGAGACCGCCTCCTTCGCCAAAGCTTCGGCGTGACAGGCGCAAAAACGGAGTTGTTGGGGTTACCGCCTAGCGCCCGAGATGTGCCAGGGCATTGCGCATCGGCTCGCTCGAGATCCCGATCAAGCCCCTGAACGGGTGGTCCAGTTCGAGGAGCAGGAAAATCGCGGCGCAGACCGACAATGCCGACGCCATCAGCGCCGTAATCGCGGTGCCGTTGCGAGGCGTGAAGAGACCGAAGCTGAGGAAAATCATCGCGAGCCAGAACACGACAACGATCAAGAGCGGCGTGGAAATGGCCGTGCCTGCCTGTTGGAAAAGGAGCCAATACATTTGGCCAAGCTCAATGGTGCTCTGCAAAGCCTGGGTCTTCGCCGCCCGCTGGGAGTCGGTTTGCGGCGACAGTTTTTGGATGGCCTCATATATGGCCTGCCCCGAGGAAGTGATGGGCGCCAGTTCTGTTTGCCTGGATTTGTCCTCCGGCCAGATGCGAGCAATCATCCGCTCCATGCTCGCTCGCAACTCCGCGCGGGCTTCGGGCGAATCCGGGCCGCAATTGGCTAGCACACGATCGAGGAAAGCGAACTTCGCCGACATCTGGATGAGCTGGCTCCTCTGCGCGTCATAGGAGCCCTTGGCCGAAGCGACCAGCAACCCGAGAACGAGGGCGGTCATCGTTGCTACCAGGCCCATGGCAAGTTTCACCGTGTCTTTGGTCTCAGCGCTCAGGTGATGCTGCGGCAACAACGCGCGCAGGAAAATGCCCAGCGCGGCGCCGCCAAAGACAGACGCCAGACTAATTAAGGCAAGGTGGATCGAGCTCATGTTTCATTCACAGGTGTGTTCGCTAGAAGGCCGCGATGCGTTGCACCACCCAAAACATGGCGACAGAGCCAATCGCGTACGGTGGAATCAATTCAGCCCAGCGCGGCAGGCGCAGCGGAATTCGCCTAACGAGTGCAATGAGACTTAGGACCACAGTAATGAAAGCGATCTGTCCGAGCTCGACGCCGACGTTGAAGAAGAGCAGTGCGGTGGGGATGTGGTTTTGCGGCAGGCCCACCTCGTTGAGTGCGCCGGCAAAGCCGAAGCCATGGAGCAAGCCGAAGGTGAAAGCCACAATCCAGGGGGCACGCGAAGCAATTCCATTTTGTCCTTCGCGCCGGCGAATAATCTCAAACGCCACAAAGACAATCGAGAGCGCGATGGTCGCTTCGACTGGCGCTGACGGGACGTGCACGAATCCAAGCGTGGCCAGTGCAAGGGTAATGCTGTGCGCCACGGTGAAAGCCGTCACGGTCTTGATCAGTCGCATGGTGCCGCTCGTGATGATGAGCAGCGCGAGGACAAAAAGAAGATGATCAATGCCGAAGCCGATGTGCTCGATTCCAAGCAAGGTGTAACTACCGGCGACCGACAGGAAACCCCGCGAACCCGTTACTTCCATCCATGCCTTTGAAGGATGAACTAGCGTGGTCGATTCGCTGCCGTCACGCAGATGCACGCGCGCCAGGACATCCGTGATCGTTGCCTCCAAACCGACAAAGTCGATCCGCTTTCCCACCAGGGTTCCGTCCACTTTGACGATCCGGCGCTCGACCCGCGAATCGGGTAGTTCGCGGATGGTCGGCTCTGTAACGTTGCGAGCATCCTCCGGGAGTTTCAGAAGGATCGGGAGACGCATGCCGGCATTCACCGGGGTGCGCCAGAGGACATCGTAGCGACCGGACGTTGTCTCATTAATTTCGAGATAGGCCGGACGCGATTCGTGCGCCTGTGCTGCCTGACCCAAGCCGGCAAGAAGAACAGCAACCGCAACCAGTGCTCTTCGGTTCATCAAAAGTTAGCGGCTACGTCCGGAGTCGGCGCCGCCGTCACCACGCTGGGAATCACCGTGTTGGAAAAAGGCTTCGGCAGGACGATCTCGTAGCGTTCTCGCATCGCGGTGAAAAGTTCGCTTTTGGTCTCCAGGCGCTGAGCCGAAACCCACTGGGCCTTGATGTCTTTCAGGTCGACCTCTTCGAATTCCGGAACCCGGGCAGGTGTGATCGACTCCACCCAGACGAGATGCCAGCCCAGCCCGGACTCGATCGGTCCGCTCCATGCGCCCGGCTTCAGATTGATGAGCGCGTCGGCAAACTTCGTGCCGAAGACGTTTCCCACCTGATCCGTCGTAGAGTCGGCGTAGAAATCGTGAAACATGAATCGATCTCCGAGTGCTGTCGCCTGCGTGGTGTCACTCGTTAGGCTAATTTTTTCGAGCGCTTCTTGGGCTGCTTCTCTCGCGCTAGCGCCGCGCCCATCCGGCGAAAAATAGACGTGCCGGAAGGTGATCCGCGCCGGCGCGGCGAACTCGGCACCGTTCTTTGCATACCAGTCCTTCAATTCCTGCGGCGATGGATCTCGGAGATCCGAAAAATCATCCGAGAGAAACTCCATTTTCTGCGCCATCCGCCGCTTCACGATGGTGTCGCCACGATCGAATCCGAGAGCGATCGCTTCGCGATAGAGGATCTCCTCTCGCACTCTCTCCTGAACGAGTTTGCCGATCTCCTCGGTCGTCGGAGGACGCTGCCATTGCGCCCTCCAGCTTATCTCGAGCTGGCGAATTTCATCACTTGTCAGTTCAATTCGGCGCGAAGTATTCGAACTCGGGGCGGTTGGATTGCGCCAATGATAAATAGCAAAGAGCGCGGCTCCGATGAGCAGAAAATGAAGCAACGGTTCGCGCAGCGATCGCTTCAACAGCGAAGGCTGCACGACAACAGAATCAGGATTGGGCGTATTCAACTAAGCGCCTCACGGTTTGGCTGGCGCTGCTTCGACTTCGTAATTGGCAAAGCCGAATTCGTTGCTGCGCGCGGCCACGTATTTGTCACCGGTCTTGTAGACCGCGACCTCAAAGGGCGCCCCTGAGACTGTCGTGATGATTAGTCCGCCCTTGATCTCGTATTTCGCGGCTACACCGAATTGGCCGCCATGGACCGCGTTGAGCACTTCCTCCGGTGCCGCAACCGCTCCGTCCACGCTGCTAATGACGCGCCGGCCGTCGCTCCCATAGGCGATTTCGAACTGCTGCCCGGTAACGGTGTTTTTCACTTTCAGGGTTTTGTCGACTGCGAGTGCCTTCAACTCGGCGTCGCCCAGAGCGGTGGCTCCTTTGCTTTTCAGTTCGGCCACCGTCATTCCGACCTTCGCAGCCTTCGCCGCCTCCGGTTTTGGCGTGAACCAGATTGGCGACGTCCAAACGCGTTCCTGGACGGTGGCCGCGACGTCCTTCGGAGGATCAACTTTCAGCTTCGCCGCGTCGTAGGTGCTCCAACGCGGAGTCGGGATTTGCAAAGCCCGGGCGTAATAAAAGGCGTGCAAAGAAGGATCGAAGTCGGGATCGGTCCAGACTTTCTTCAGCTCCGTCGAGCCGATCGTATTCGTGTAAGTCGCTTTTGAAATGTCGACCGTGGAGCCGACAGCGGGCACTTTCCCGGTGGTGGCGTCGGGCTTGCGATCGCCGGACCAAACAACATCGTAAACCTTCTCGAAGTTCTGCCCACTTTTCGACCAGCCTTTGATGATCTGGATGCGATCGAGATTGCCATCGTCGGGATCTTTCACTGCCCAAACCACAAAGGAGGGCGCTTTGCCGGCTTGCTCAGCCGAAAGATCGCCGCCCATCGGAACGCCGTTGGCATAGGCCGTCTTTACCCAATCCTTGTCCTTCCAGAGCTGCTCGTCGAACTTCCAGCCGCCGAACAAGCGCACCTTGATCCGCACGCCGCTGGTCCCGAACACTTCTTTGCGCTGCATCGCGGCAAAGATCGCTTCGCGCGTATTCTCCTCTGCCCAGACTCCGCCGAGGCCGGAGGTGCTGGTCTGGATAATAGACATTCCCGATTCGATTTTGCCTGCCAGTCGCGCCTCCGGTGTGCCATCGGTAAAACCGTGAGAACCGAAGTTGTTGTTCTGCGCGTAAGGAATAACCGTGTTATGCGAATCGCTCGCACCGACCACGCCCATCTTGTAGGGGTTGTAGCCACGGGACACCTGCATCCCGAGGCCATTCTCGTAGGCTTGTCGAACGTAGCTGCCGTTGATGTTCGAGGTGCTGTTCGGCGTGCCGAGCAGGAAGCTCATGAGCTCGTAGTCCGCAAACTCGTCATTAGGCGAAAGGCCTGGATGGGTTTCGGAGGTGCCCTTCGCCTGATGAATTTCGGTCAACATTTCATTGCGGGTGCGCGATTCCGCCCAGGCGGCGTCGATCGGACGGCCTTTGCTGTCCACATCGAGCGGAAACATGATGCCGTCGCTCAGGTTAGCGTTGTGTGAAATGCAGAGCAGCTCGTTACCCTGCTTCCGTTGCGCATCCATCCAGGTCCAAAGGTCTTCCGGGTGCACCGAATCAATGGCAGTGAAAGGCAGCGCCGGCACGTGTTTCGCATCCTTGAAGAACACATTGCGGTGCATGTTTCGGGAGTTAGGCGCCGAGGTCCATTCGTAGGCCACGAAGGTAGTGAACTTGCCCGGCACATAATACTTATCGGCAATCTCAACATTTTTTTTCCACACCGACCCCGCGACCTCTGGACTCATCAATTCTTTGATCGGTTCGTGTTTCGCGAGACTGCCCGCCAGCATCTGGAAGGCAGCGTTGAACTCAGCCGGAGTCTTGGCCTGCAGTTTTTTCCCTACCGCTGTCTTGCTGAGCGCAGTGGTCGGATCGTTCGCCTCCGCCATTACCCCGACGTATTCCGAGTGGTCGGTCACTCCGTGAAAATCAAGCGGACGCCCCTTAAGCTGCACCTCGAACCCGCCGGGGTGCTTTACCGGCAAACCCATTGAAAACTTGTAGGCGTCTTCGGGTCCGGTGATGTGGTTGCCGATTAGGTAGGCATCCATCGACCAACTCGTATGCGAGTGCGTTTGGCCGAAGAAGCAGTCACGATCGGGATTCGGCGCGGCTTGCGCTGAAAACGAGATGAAGGTGGCTACCGCGGGCAGCAGCAGGATCGAAGGCAGGTATGGTTTTTTCATATATGGGTTTTTTTACGGTGGAAGAAAGTGGTGATGAGGTGATTTTCGTAGGCGACAACCCGGCGATAGAGCGATCTCACGGCAAGTAAATTTGCCTCAGTTTGCCTACGCGAACTGCCGCTGCCTATAAGACCTTGGGGCTATAAGGCCCGGCCCCGGCTCCAGCCTTATTCGGATAAAGCATCGACCGGAACGCCAAGCCACTCCGCCGCAGCGGCGAGATCCGTGAACAAGGCTACGTCGAGCGGGGAATAGTCCGTCAGCACGGCGTGGAGTTTGGCGTAATGGGCGGTGGCCTGGCTGGTCACGTAGAACGCGGATTTCACCTCCGGCTTGGGCGCGGCGGAGAGGCGCCGGTCGAGGGCAACGTGAAAGACAAACTTGAAATTCAGATCGACCGCGTCGAGCGCCGACAGGTCGGAGAAGCGGTTGAGAGGTTTGCTTTGCCGCTTTTCCACCGCCTCGATGAACGCGATAATTTCATTGACCGTTGACTCATCCAGGATGCCACGCGGCTTCCAAAGGATAAGGGATAGTTCCTTCCGGAACAGAACATGAGCGGGAAGTTTCACTTCATCTGAAGCCCCTTTTCCTTCGATGCCAGGATGGACCATCCGCGCCCTCCTCGGCAATAGGACTTTGGTCCCAGACGAAGAATTCGCGCGGCGAAACTCCGGAGATTGCCCGTGAACGTTATTCCGGCGTCTTGTAAGGCGGTTCGTCCGTCGCGATCGGCGTCGTTTGCATTGGCGGATTGATCAGCTTGAAGACAATCGCCGCGACTATGGCGGCGGCGAAGTTGGCTACCAGATAGATCCAGATGTTGCTCCAACTGGCGATGCCCAGGAAACAAATCCCGACCGCCACCGCGGGATTGAAGGCGCCACCGGAAATATCGCCCACGGCGAAGGCGCCGGTCATGACTGTCATGCCGATGGCGAGGCCGTAGAATGAATTCCCGGAAGTCCCCTCGGCGGTCGCGGCGTTCAGGACCACATAAACCAGCGCAAAAGTGAAGAGGAACTCCGCCACCAACGCCGGCACCATCTTGGGCGCGATCGGCGTGACATCGATTCCCGCGCGAAGAAATTTGTTCACGATCCAGGCGGCAGCCGCGGCCGCGGCAACCTGGGCGAGCATGTAGGGGATCGCATCGCCGGCCTTCAGTCGTCCTCGAATCACGACACCGAGCGTGACCGCCGGGTTGTAATGCGCGCCCGAGATGTGGCCTCCCGCGAAGACCATCACCATGAGCACGGCGCCGATGGCCAGCGGCGCGATCACTCCGGGGACCCCGCCGATCACGGTGCAGCCGATCGTGAGAACAAGGAAAAAGGTCCCAATGAATTCGGCGAGGTATTTGTTCATAAGTGATGTGTTACCTGAAACCGCACGGGAAAATCAAGCCTCGTCGTTTGTCGACTTAGAGGAAAATTGTAGAGCGCTTGTGTAACGCGCCGGTTGTTTTGGTTAGGCGCCCGCCGCCGCGAGCGCCTCTCCATCACTTCGAATAGGAAGTCTGATGCGTCTCCGGTTTGCCTCCGGTCGGAAAGAGCGGTGTGACGATGAAGCGTACTCCCCAATCCGGCCCGCCATGAGGGGCCTCCGCGTAATACTTTAGGCCCAGGCCAAGGCTGACCGGCATCTTGCCGACCTTGATCAGCTGGCTGACGGAAAGATTGATCGGCACGGTCCACTGACTGTTGTGCCAGTCGTAGGTTGATTCCGTGTTCACTCCAAAAGTGGTGTGAGTCTTGGTCGTGTAGGAAAGGAACGGCTGGAGAAAAGTGGCATCGACGTAATCGCGGCCGCTTTCCCCGGTGTAACTCCAGATGTGGTTGAAGAGCAACCCATAGGTCCAGCCGCCGGTTTGTTTCAGGACGAGACCGGTTGGGCCTGCGCCCCATTGTTCCGACCCGAGAAGGGAGTCGGTCGCGCTCGGGTAGAGGAAGACGGGCCCGAAACCGAGGATCAATCCGCCGACCGGCTTCTTGGGCGAGAAGAAGAAGCTTTGCACGATGTCGCCCAGGCCGCTTTGATTTGTGCCCGGGATCACATCGTCCTGCGAGATGAAGGGGACGATCGTGCGAATAATGAGGTTGTAATCCTGGTTGAGTGAAACCGGGATGACCGGCTGGAAGTTGAGCGTGTATTTAAAGCCGTCGTCGTTCGGGCCGAGATTGAAATCGAAATTATTCTGGAACGGGACGCTGATGAGACTCGCCACCGGATTCTGGAGTTGTTTCGCCAGCTCGGCCGCCTGGTCAGGAGGACCGGCGCTTTCCGACTCTGATAGAGCAGTGCCGTTGGCGTCAACGTGAGGTGAGCCGGCTGCGCCAGGCAGCGGCATGAAATACAGCATAAACGCGCTGAGCGTAGCAGATAGGGCGCTGATCCTCATAGGGCGCCAACTATGCCAATTCACGAGCCAGGTGACCATTGGACTTTAGTCTTATTCCGCACTTCATCGTTTGGTGGCATTGCTTTAGAACTTTAGGGTCGCACTGAACTGGAAGAGGTCGCCTTCAGGGCGAATGCGATTGGAAAACTCATGGACGTAACGCGCGTTGAAGTCGAGATGACACTTCCCTGCCTTGGTTGAGTAAGTAAGAATCGGACTGACCCCAGCCGGAATGGTAGCCGCGACTGCCTGGAGCGTAATCCCTAAGCCCGTTAACAGGATGTAACGTGCTCTTGCGGATATTCAGTTTTGGTTATTCAGCGATCAGGTCCGCTTGCCCTGGCCTGAAGTTGCCGGTCAAGGTCCTTGACACATCGAAAGCCGAGATGGTTCGTGCCGGTATTGACTTCGCCTTTGCCGCGCGTGCCGACGATGTAACGCGAGCAATATTGCTCGTTACACAGAAAGGAGCCGCCGCGGTGGACACGCTTCTTCTCGTCCGGTTCGGATGGGTCAAATGGAGTATCCGGCCCTTTCGGATTGATCGTCAGGTCGCCCGCCTTGACGAGCTGCGCATAATAATCCGGCCGATACCAATCGCTGCACCACTGCCAGACGTTGCCCGACATATCGTAAAGGCCGTAACCATTCGCCGGAAATTTCGCAACCGGTGCCAGGCCAGGAAAACCATCGTCCCCTTTGTCTGCCACCGGGAATTTTCCCTGGTAAGTGTTAGCCATCCATTTTCCCTTGGGACGAAACTCGTCGCCCCAGGTATAGGTCTTGCCCGCCAACCCTCCGCGCGCGGCGAACTCAAACTCAGCTTCAGTGGGAAGACGTTTGCCCGCCCATTTCGCGTACGCTTCCGCATCGGGATAGGCGACTTGCACTACCGGATATTTCTCTTTCCCTTTGAGGTCGCTTTCTGGTCCGAGCGGATGACGCCAGTTGGCGCCTTTCACGTAGCTCCACCACTGGAAATGATCGTTGAGCGGAACTTCATGGTCGGGCGCGGTAAAGACGACCGAACCGGCCACCAGATTCTCGGCGGGCGCAGTTGGAAACTCTTCCTTCGTCGGCACCCGTTCCGCAATGGTGACGTAACCGGTTGCCTTCACGAACTTCCCGAATTCCTCGTTCGTGACCACAGTCTTATCGATCCAGAAGCCATCTACGCGAACGCGATGGATCGGTTCCGCGTCGTTCGATGGCATGGCCATCTCGCCGGTGCCATGGCCGTTCACGGCGGCACCCATGGAAAACTCGCCGCCCGGCGCCCAGGCCATTCCATCCGGGCCTGGCGGAGATTCAGCCGAAATCGCGCAAGCGACTCCGACCAGATTGCTCACCAGAAATGAGACCCTCAGGAGCATCTCTCTAACATCCCAAAAGAATCAAAATAAGACAATGAGCTTTGGTCTTACCGGGTGCAAAATGGGAGCGGCGCTCGCCGCGGCGAACGCCTCTCCATCACTTATTCCTCTTCAAGAGCACGATCGCGCCAGTCATGCCGGACAGTATCGACGCGGCGAGAATACCGATCTTGGCTGTCTCCAAGGCGGGAGTTGGCCCAAAGGCGAGATTCGCGATGAAGAGGGACATGGTGAAACCGATCCCACCAAGCACTCCTACACCGAGTATCTGACGGGCTCTCACCCCGGCGGGCATCACCGCAATTTTGGTGCGCGTGGCGATCCAGGAGAAACCTACGATACCAATCGGCTTGCCGAGCACGAGACCACAGATCACTCCCAAGCTAATGGGATGGACGAATTCTCGCGCCGCCCCGGCGCCCAGAACCACGCCTGCATTAGCCAAAGCAAAAACGGGCATGATCAGGTGCTTGATCCACGGTGCGAGGGCGTGTTCGAAACGCATCATCGGCGATTCGGCGCGCTTACAATCTTCCGCCAGCATTTGGAGCGCGGCACTCTTGCTTGCTTCAGCTTGGATCGTGTCTCGCTCGGTTTCAGCCGATCGGAATTCGCCAAGGATCCTTTCGGAGCGGGAGAGAAACGCGCGACCGTCCAATCGTTGGCGCGCGGGAATCGTTATCGCCAGTAACACGCCGGAGACCGTTGCGTGAATGCCGGAATGGAGAAAGGCGAGCCATAAACCAAGACCGAGCAGGCCATAGGTCACCGGCTGGCGCGCGCCGGCGCGATTCATAACAATCAGCGCCACAAAAAAGCATCCGGCGATTCCGAGGCTGATCCAGGAAATCTGCGCCGTATAAAAAAACGCGATGACCAGCACGGCGCCGATGTCGTCAGCAATGGCAAGCGCGGCCAGGAAAACCTTGAGTGAAGGCGGGATGCGGTTGCCTAACAACGCGAGGACACCAAGGGCGAAGGCGATGTCGGTAGCCATCGGAATACCCCAACCCGATGCCCCCGGTCCCGTGCGATTGAAGAACAGGTAGAATGCGGCCGGGATGAGCATGCCTCCAATCGCGGCTGCGATTGGGAGCGCGGCCTTTTGAAATGAGGCCAGCTCGCCGATCAGCGTCTCGCGCTTTATCTCCAAGCCAACGAGCAGGAAGAACACCGCCATCAAACCATCGTTGATCCAAAAGTGCAGAGGTTCGGAAAGCTTTGCTCCGGCGAAACCGAAAGTGATGTCCGTGTGCCAGAGATGGAAGTAGCTGGCGGCCCAGGGAGAATTCGCCCAGACGAGCGCGACTACCGTGCAGCCGATCAAGAGGATTCCGCCCGAGGCTTCGAGCTTGGCAAATTCCTGGAACGGGCGGACAATCCGTTCAATCGGCGTCGAATCCTGGCTCGGTTCAATTTTATTCAAGTGCTGTAGTCCTTGGTCTGTGACGACCGAGTAAAGCATAGGCCGAAGAACAAGACGAGGGGAGCCAGTTCAGCTAGGAATTCTTCTCTTGAGCGACCGGAATCCGAAAGAAGAAACGCGCCCCTCCACCTTCGGCGTTCTCCGCCTCGAGCATGCCGCCGTGGGCCGCGATGATGGAGCGCGCGATGGTCAATCCCATACCCATGCCTTCGCGTTTGGTGGAATAGAAGTGCTCGAAGATCTTCTCCAGCTTGTCCGCGGGCAGGCCTGTGCCGGAATCACGAACGCTTACTTCGATTTTGGTTTCGTTAACCGTCCGCGTGGTAATAGTGACGCGGCGTTTCGTTGCGGGCAGTGTCTGCATCGCGTCGAGCGCGTTGAGAATAAGATTCAACAGGACTTGCTGGATGTGGACAGCAATGCCTTCAATCATGGGCAATTTTGGATCCAACTCGGTCAGGACCATGCTTTCACGCATGAGAAGGTCCGAGCGCATCAGGCGAGCCACATTGGCCACAGTTTCATTTAGATCGATTAGCTCGGACCGGCCGTCCCCTTTCCGGACAAAACCGCGAACGCTTCGAATTACTTCTCCCGCACGCTGGCTATCGGCACTGATATCCTGGAGCAGTTCCAGCAAAAGCCCGCGCTCCAGCTCGCCCCGCTCGAGGAAACGGCGAGCGGAAGAAGCATTGCTCGCGATGGCGAGGAGCGGCTGGTTCAGTTCGTGCGCGAGCGAGCCGGCCATCTCGCCCATCACCGCCACGCGGCTCAGATGCGCCATCTCCTGCCGGTGAGTTTGGTTTTCGAGGTCGGCCTTCTTTTGCGCGGTAATATCGATCGTGACTCCGATCAGTTCGAGAAGCTTTCCCGCCTCGTCGCGCAGCGATCGTCCGCGCACGATGACCCAGCGCGTGTCCTGCTCCGACCTAACGACTCGATGCTCGAGCTCGAAGCCATCCGGGGAGGTTTGCGCACCTTGGAACGCGGACATGACCAGATCGCGTTCGTCCGGATGAATGCGTGACCGGAAGGAATCGGCCGAAAGTCTTTCGTTAGGCGTGAAGCCGAAGATCTCGCGGCCTTTATCACTGAGCCAAGTGACGTCTTCCTGCGGATCGTAAACCCAAAGCGCGAGATTGGCCGATTCCGCGGCCAGACTGATCCGCGCTTCGCGTTCGCGCACGGCGGCCTCACTTACCTGTAGCCGCTCTGCTAACTGCGCCGCTCGAAACAAATCGTAACCAAGTTCGAAGGCCATGGCCATGCCGATGGCGAGAAAGGGGAAGCTGATGAGATAAGGCAAGGTAAGGACGCGGGCATGGATTAAAGCCGAAACTCCCGCGGCCAGGAGGATAAAGACTACGATACTTCCGCCGACCACCAGGGCGCGGCGCCGGCCTTCCGGCTTGTTCTGGCGCCACAGCGTGACCGACGCATCGAGGACGAAGACCAGGACAAGCAAAGAACTCAACTCGCCCAGGCGCGTCCACGGGCTGATCACACCTAGCGGCGTCGAGACCGTTTCACCGAGAAAATGCAAATGACGTATGCCGGTCACCTCGCGAAAATTCAAGTTCGGCGGGTAAGCGAAATTGATCGCGAGACTGACCAGCCGTATCGCGATTGCCGCATAACCGAGCCATCGCCGTCCGATGCCAAAGTACGAACGCACGAAACCGACCAGCGCCACTACGAGCACGAAGATCGGGAGATGAGTCAGCTGTTGGAGTTTTCCGATTTGCGCAGGTGTTTCCGCGCGCATCATGGCGAACTCGCCGACCGCGATTCCGGCCACCGCGATCGCGGCGAGGGCAAAGAGCAGGTTAACCCGGTTGCAGCGTTCCCGGAGGCAAATGACCAGGTGCGGAACGGCCATGGTCAGGCATACCGCCACCACCATCGACCAGATGACGGTGACCCAACTCACGAGCGAGCGGTGAGATGGGTCTGGATCGCGCTAAGGAATTCGGTGTCGTCGAAAGGCTTGGTGAAGAACGTTTCCACACTGGCCTTAATTTCCGAGAGCTGTCCGTTGAGGTCTTCGCGCCCGGTAATCATTATGATGCGAGATTGCGGCGACTGTTCGCGCAGGCGCGAGCGCACTTCCAACCCGTTCATTTCCGGCATGCAAATATCAAGGACAGCCACGGGGACAGCGTTCGCTGCGGCGTAGGCCAGGAAGGCTTTTCCATCGCTGAAAGTCCGGGCCGCGATTCCCGCGGAATTGAGCAGGCGCCCGAGCGCCTTCAAGACCGACGGATCGTCATCGACCACACAGACAGTTCCTGAATCTGATTCGCTTATTGCCATGACCTAGCTGGGTCGCACTGCCGTAAGCACAACGGCCTCTCCCCGGACTCTCTTAGCGAATCGCGCGCCACCCGACTTTCGGGTGCACGGAAAGGATTCATCCAGCGCGGAGTCCTGCCTCGGCAGTGTGCGTTGCACTGCACGCTTCGCCGCCACTCACGACACCACTGATTCCGGCACGCGCGAGCCGGGACGTTTGTGAGGCGGGAGATCGGGATCGAGAAAGCCGAGGGCATGCGGCGGCTTGATCACGCGGACGCCGGCCGCCCGCTGTTGGTCGACAATCTGATCACGAAAGGCCTGCATCTTGGTCCAATGCACCTTCGGCCGGAAGTGATGCTCAGCGTGGTAGCCGTTATAAAACCAGATCCAGTTGTAAAGCTTGTCGTAACTGCTTACTCCCCAGGCGATCGGATCGTCCGGGTTACCACCGTAGTGACGGTAGTAACCATTCAAGTAAGAAAGGCTGTGACCGAAGTAGTAGAAAGGAAGAAGGAAACAGATGTAACGCCAGTTCAGGATACCCAGGATGATGAAGGTGGTGACAAACAAGGTTAACTCGACGATTCCCCAGAAAGCTTCGCGCGGATCCTTGCGCTTTAGTTCCTTGAAGACGGTCTTGGGATCTTCGCGGAAGAAGCTGAAGAAGGCGTATTTGAAAGGATGCTCGGCTTCGCCTTCATCGCCGTGTTTGTAAATGGAAATCCAGTCGATCGTTTCACCGTGCTCGTCGGGCCGGTCGGCGTTTCCTTTATGATGCTGCATGTGGATGCACTCATAAAAGATCTGACTGAATCCGACCGTGACCGACTCCAGGATGCTGAACAAACGGTTGAGCATCGGCGACCGGAAATAGGGATTGTGAATGAAGTTGTGGGAGATGCCGTTGATGTTCCACGAAATGCTCACCGCATAGATGAACCCGAGAATGAGCATGACCCAAAGCGGGGCGTGCCGGAAGAGGAAGAACATCCCGAAAAAATAGGCGCAGTGCAAAACGCCGGCCAGGACCGGGACGGCGTCCCAGCGCGTGTGAGCAAAGATCTTGGAATCGGTCGTGGGTCGTTCCACCACGATCACCTCGTTGGACTTCATGGCCAGACCCTACAACAATTTTGCGCGAATCGCCTAAAAATTTATGCCGCTTTGAAAGAACGGGCCGTTCAGGTCGGTTTTGTTGGTGAATCCGCCAGAGGTGAAGTCGTATTTCATGTAGCGCCAGCCGATCTGCGAAAAGAGCCAGCGGGTCACTTGAAATTCGAGACCGCCCTGAGCTTGCCAGGTCAAACCGGAGTTGACCCCGAATCCGCCCACGTCGGCCTTGGCCCAAAACGAGACCGGCTTGCAAATCTTCACGCGACCGGAGAGGCCGACTACCGGATCGACCCAGTCGATCGAACCGGACACTCTCAGGTTGGTGGGGATTCCGAGGAGATCCCGCAGAATGGGAAAACGCGGATCGCCGTTATCGAAAATCTGGAGGTCGCCGCTATAATAATTGTAGCGCGCGCCGGCGAACAAGGAGAGCGACCCCTTCTCACAATTGATCACGCGATAGCCGACAAAGCCTTCCCAAAAGGCAAACTTCACTCCGATATCGGCGTTCGTGAAAAGCAGACCAGGCAGCCGGACGGAATCGTGGAGCTGGACGTATTCGCCGTCGGCGAAGAATTCCCAGCGATTATAGCGGAGCTCAGCTGACAGAGCGATCGGAAACGCATCGAGGCTGCTCAAGATTTCGCTGAAAGTGATATCGAGGGGCGAAATAACTCCCTTTACGCCGAAGTCGCCCTGCAATTGTGAAGTCCATCCCGGAATGCCAATTCGGATTTCGAGCGGCTTCGGAGTTTCACAGCTCTTCTCCACCGGAATTTCTTTCGAGCTGGCCGTGGATTTCGAGTCGTCGTATCTCGAAGTTTCAGCCTGAAGCTTGGCGCTGGCGAGGAGGATGGCTGGGACAATGAGAAATGCTCCAACAAGCCATCTTTTCGAGAGTGGTCGTGTCATGGGGTTTGATCCTTCACGGTTTGGTAGTTCCTGGTCAAGACTAAGAGGCCGCAGCTAACCGCTGGACGCTCTGCGGCGTTGATATTGAGGAACGTCCAGCGACATGAGTATGGGACTTTAGGCTTATGTCCCAAGAGAGACCGACCAAACGGTCCGGGACTCTGTAAGACCAACGTCCGATAGCGGGTTCGCGCCGTTGCTCTACCATTCGGAAAATTGAACGCACCTTGTGCGTCTTTCGCCATTCGAATTCAAAAGCAAATGCACTGTCGATCCCGCGCACCGCAAGCTTATCGGCGACTGCTCTCAACCGTCGCAGTTTTGCTCGTCGCCGGCTGCCGCCCAACCACCGAGCACGCGGCCGAAAAACAAATCGACCGGACCTACGAGATCGATCCATCCGCGAGTCTGAGTGTTCGGAACGCAAGTGGTTCGATTATTATTCGCGGGTCCGACGCGGCCGAGCTGAAGGTGCGCGCAACCATGAGGGCCGCAGATGCGCAGCGGCTCAGTGAAATTGCGGTCAACGTCACCGCGGAGTCTGATGTGGTTTCGATCGCAACCACCTTCCCGCCTGAAAAAAAACGCTTCTCGGGCGGCTCCGGAACGGTTGATTACGTTTTGACGGTCCCGCGAACGGTCAAGATCGCCCGCCTGGATATGGGAGATGGCAAGGTCGTGCTCGACGGGATGCATGGCTCGGAACTGGCTGCCACGGTGGTCGATGGCGAACTCGCGCTTCGAAATTGTTTCAGCAACGCCCGGGTCGATGTGGCCAATGGATCGATCGAGATTTCCTACGATCGCTGGGGTTCCAATCGCTTCATATTGGATGCCCGCATTACCAACGGCGACGCGCACATCTCTATTCCGCGGGGCGCTTCGTTCCACCTGGTGGCCGAGACTTTGAGGGGGAAACTGATCAACCATTGGGCCGAGGCGGTGGAACTCAATGGCCGCGCCCCGACCAAGGCGGAGCTGGTGATTGGAACCGAAGCGCAACCCGATCTGAAGATCCGCGCGACCACCGGCGACATCAAGATTTCGCAGACGACCGCGATCGCCCGCGATTAGTCTGCGGACGTCGGTTCGAGGGCGCGGCGAATCGCGGCGATAAATTCCTCGTCGCAGAAAGGCTTAACGAAAAACGCACAAGCCCCGGCGTCCATGGCGGTCGCGCGCACTTTCTCATCATCCTTTCCCGTGAAGATGATGACTTTGGTCAGGGGTGAAATTGCGCCCAGCCGGGATTGGACCTCCAGCCCATTCATTAACGGCATCCAGACATCCAGGACAACTACTCGCGGCTGATGAGCCTCCGCGTAGGAGAGGAATTTCCCGGGATCAGCAAAGAGCTCCGGCTTCCAACCCACGGAGGAAAGAAGCCGGCCCTGGGCTTTTAGGACCGACGAGTCGTCGTCGAGCAGGCAGACAACCGCACCGTTAGGATCAGGCAAAGCGGCCGAGAATACACCCGGCTCGGATTGGCCGATATCGGACTTTAGTCGCATCTCAGGTTCGCGGTTGAGCAAGCGCGTCATGAACAGCGGCAAGAAACTTTTCGTCGTCAAAAGGTTTCATAAAATAAGCAAAGGGGCCGATCTGCATCGCGGTGGCGCGCGCCGCCAGGTCCTCGCGCGCGGTGATGATGATGACGCGGGTGCGCGGCGAGAGGGCGCAGAGGCGAGCCAGGACTTCCAAACCAGTCACTTTTTCCATCCAAACATCGAGTACGACCACGGACACTTGATGCGAAGCCGCGTGGACGAGAAAATCCTCCGGCTTATTGAAGGCGCGCACGGCCAATCCATCGGAAGCGAGCAGATACTGCATCGACCGGAGAACGGAGAGGTCGTCATCGACCAGACAAACCTCGACGGCCTGCGCTTCGCCAGTCTGCGTCATGCCGCGGCTTTGCTTTGACTTTCCCCGCGCGCGGCCGGCAGACGAAAAGAAATGCGGGCACCGCGATCCGGCGCGTTTTCCGCGGAGATCGTGCCGGCGTGTGATTCGATGATGGAGCGAACGATGGTCAAGCCCATCCCCATCCCTTTTTGTTTCGTGGAAAAAAAGTGATCGAAAACCTTGTCGGGCTGGTCCGTGGGAAGTCCGACCCCAAAATCGCGCACGCTGATCTCCGCAAACTCGCCTTTGGCGGACTCGGTCCTAATAACAACGCGGCGTTCGGCCGGGGGCAGACCTTCGCTGGCATCGAGCGCGTTCATAATCAGGTTAAGCAAGACTTGTTGGATTTGAACCAGAGCAGCGTCGACTTGAGGCAAGGCGGGATCGAGCTCGGTCGTGACCACGCTCTCCCGCCGCAAAATGTCCGTGCTGACTAATCGCACCGTATCCGCAATCACCGCATTCAGATCGAGAATGGTCCGGGGAGTCTTTTCCTTCCGCACCAGGTTGCGGATTCCGTGAATGACCGCGCCGGCGCGCTGGCTATCGGCGACCATGTCTTGCAGCAACTGCTGCAACAGCACGGGATCCATATTTCCGCGCTCGAGAAAACGGCGAGCGGCCGACGCGTTGTTCGCAATCGCCGTCAGCGGCTGGTTTAATTCGTGCGCCACCGAGGCCGTCATTTCTCCCATGAGCGAGACGCGATTCAAATGTCCCATCTCTTCGCGCTGAGTTTGCAACGCGAGATCGGCCTGTTTTTGCGCACTCACATCCATGGTCACTCCGATGACCTCGAGAAGATTTCCATGCTGGTCCTCCAGACACCGCCCGCGCATGATGACCCACCGCGTCTTGCCGTAGGGCAAAAGAAGACGGTGCTCGCTCTCGAACGTTCCGTGCAAGGCACATCCCCGCTCATAGGCTGCTTTCGCCGCGGTCCGCTCGTCCGGATGAATCCGCCCGAGAATCAATTCGCAGTTCAAGGGCAGGTTGGAATCGAAGCCGTAGATCTTGCGGCCTTTTTCGCTCATCCAGGCGGATTTTCGTTCCGGATACAAAACCCAGAAAGCGAGGTCTGCCGATTCCGCGGCCAGATTGATTCGGGCTTCGCGTTCGCGCAAAATTTCCTGGTGGCGCTGGCGCTCGATGGCGATGCCGGCGATGTGCGTGGCAATTTCGGTCAATCGCTTCTCCTCCGGGAGCGGCCCCCGTGGCTCCTGCCGATACATGGCGAATGAACCCAGCACTTCGCCGGGCGACGAAAGGATGGGAGTCGACCAGCACGCGCGCAGACCGGAGATTTTAGCCAGTTCGCGATAATCCGCCCAAAGCGGATCGGTTAAGACATCGGTGACGACGACAGGTTTGCGGAGAAACATCGCGGTGCCGCACGAGCCGTTGCGAGGACCGATGGCCATGCCGTTGACCGCTTTGACATATACTTCCGGAAGATTCGGCGCAGCGCCGTGGAGCACATGTTTTCCGTCGCGGGCCAGAAGCAGAATGGAACAGCGCAGCCCTTCCGCCTGCCCTTCCATGAGGAGAACGAGCTGGGCGAGGATGTCGCCGAGCGGAGCATCGGCCGCGATCATTTCCAAGACCCGGCTCTGCCCCGCGCGAAAAAATTCTTCCTGTTTGATCTCACTGATGTCGCGACAAACGATAACGCCGCCCAGCAGTTCGCCGTCGTGGTCCCGCAAAGGGCGGCCATTGATCCGGGTCCAAAGTCCATTGGGCGCCTTCTCATGCCGGACGAAAACTTCGACGTTATTTACTTCCTCGCCGCGAATCGATCGCGTCAGTGGTAATTGGTCGTGCGGGAAATGGGTGACCCTGTCCGGCAGGTAAAGCCCATAGAGCTGCGACCATTCGCTGGAGGCCGTTTGGGTGGCGCCCGCGCCGAACATGCGCTCGGCGGCTGGGTTGAAGACGAGAAAGCTTCCGTTCGTGTCGGCCACAATGACGGCGTCGCCCATGTTCGAAAGGATGGAGCGCAGAATGTCATTGGTGCGAGAGAGGTCTTGCACGGCGCGCTTCCGTTCGATGGCCAAATCCAATTGGGCGGCCACTGCCGCAATCACATTGACCAGACGCTCGTTTTCATCCCGCGACTCACGCAGGAAAAACTCGATCACGGCGAGAACCTCGTCGCCTGAGAGAATCGGAATGGCTACAGCCGTCTTTAACCCGACGCTCGCGGCCGCGGCCGTTCGGGGAAAGTTTGGATCATGCGTTACGTCCTCAATCCAGGCCGGCTGCTTCGACTGCCAGACGCGTCCAGGAAGGCCGATGCCCGGTGCGAACTGACATTCCTGGGAGGCAGACCGAAAATGCATTAGCTCAGCCTCGCCGCACAACCATCCCGGCCCGCAGGTGAGCGCAGTCCCGCTTTGGTTCGGCACCCATGCTTGTCCCAGAGCCCAGCCTGTTTTCTCGCAAACACGACGGAGCACGACTTCCAAAGCGGACGAGAGATCGCTCGCGGCCGCCACCTCCATGGTGATGGTCTGAAGCAGGCTAAGCTGCTCCTCGCGCTGCGTGCGCTCTTGCTCGTCTCCTTGAGACGAATCAGATGTTCTTCGATCGCTGCTCATACACTTGCTAGCGTTTTTGGGCGCAGTGTGCCGACAGATCTGGCGCACGACTATTGGACTTAGGGCGTATGTGCAGGGACGCCGCGCCGCCGCGTCCGAGGGCGATCCTAAAATTAGACCTTGGTCTCACGCGTCGCCGCGGGTGCGGCGCCAGCCCGTTCTACCAGCCGAACGAGTTCCGCCACTGAGGGAATCCCAAGTTTTTGCATGACCCGTCCGCGATGCACTTTCACGGTTTTCTCCGCCGTGCCGAGGACTCCGCCGATCTGCTTGTTCAACATTCCCGTAACGACAAGCTGCATCACTTCGAATTCGCGCGGGGTAAGTGAATCGAGGAGGTGGCGGGCGGCCATCCTCTCCGCGCCGCGGTGCCTCTGCTCCGCCGATCGAATCAGCGCGCGTTCCACGCACTGCAACAATTCGTCGCTGCCGTATGGCTTCGGAAGAAAATCCACCGCACCCGCTTTCATTGCGCGGGCGCACATGGAGATGTCGCCATGGCCGGTGATGAAGACGAGCTGTTCTTCACGATGGCGTTGAATGAGCGCCTCCTGGAGGTCCATTCCGTTCAGGCCAGGCATCCGAACGTCGACAATTAAACAGGACGGACCGGGATGGGGCGGGCGCTCGAGAAAAGCGGAGGCCGAATCGAAAACCTCGCATTCGTAATTGGCCGAGCGCAGCAACCGGCCAAGGCCCTTTCGCACCGAGGCATCGTCATCGACCGCAAAAACCAGGCTCTGGGGTGGCATCATGTCAGGGACTCGGCTTTGATCGGTAAAGTAAACTGAAAGAGCGTTCCGCCACTCTCAACATTCTCGGCCGTCAGCGTACCAGCGAATGATTCAACAATCGAGCGTGCAATCGAGAGTCCCATCCCCAGACCTTCGGCCTTAGTGGTGAAAAACTGATCGAAGATTCGTTCCCGCACCGACTCCGGAACGCCAGTCCCGTGATCGCGAACGCTAACGGAAATTCCCGCGTCTGACGCCTTCGTCTCAATCATGACCTGGCGTCGCGAGACCGGTGTATCGCGCATGGCGTCGAGCGCATTCATGATAAGATTGAGCAGGAGTTGCTGAAGTTGAATCGGGTCCGCTTCAATCGTGGGCAAATGGGGATCCAGGGACGAATTTACCTGGCACGAATGAAGCAAAGCGTCGGGATTCACCATCCGGACTACATTCATTACGACCTCGTTCAGGTTCACGCTTTCCTCGACCGAACCGCCCTTCTTGATCATGCCGCGAATGCCGCGAACCACTTCGCCGGCACGCTGTCCATCCGAACTGATATCGGCCAGCAGCTCGCGCAGCTCGGGCAGACTCACGTCCCCGCGATCGATAAAACGCTGCCCGGCGCTGGCGTTACTGACAATGCCGGAAAGCGGTTGATTCAATTCGTGCGCGAAAGACGCGGCCATTTCTCCCATCAAAGTCAGTCGGGTAAGATGGCCCAATTCTTCACGGTGCTGGCGCGCTTCGATTTCAGCTTCTTTCCGCGCCGTGACGTCAATGCTGATGCCCACCAGGCGCTCCGGCTTTCCTTCCTCGCCCCGATGGACGCTCCCGCGCGAAGCCATCCAGCGCTTGCTCCCGTCTGGCCTAACGAGTCGATATTCCGTGTCGTAATCTTCGCCCTTGGCGACTGCATCCTCCAGGAGCTGCCGAAACCGATCGCGATCGTCTTCATGCAATCCAGAAAGGAGCGTCGAGAAGCGGATCACTCCGGAGCTCGGCACACCCAAGACCAGACGGCTTGCCTCCGTGGCCCAGATTTCGTCTTCCCTCACATTCCACTCCCACATGCCGAGATTGGCCGCGTCGGCCGCCAGACTCATCCGTTCCTCGCTCTGGCGGAGCGCTTGTTCCTTTTCCATCGATTCGGTGATGTCCATGCACGAGCCGATGAAGCCGGCAAACTCGCCGGAGGGATGACCTATGTGTCCAGCCAAATCGCTTTTCGCTTCATAACGCGGCACCCCGTTGTCCGTCACCCAGCGGTATTCGCCGTCATGCCGGCGCAACCGGTATTGCATAACGAAGGGCTGTCGAGCTTTGAACGCCGCGGAGTAAATCTCGAGACATCGTTGCAAGTCGTCGGGGTGCACTCCTTCCGCCCAGCCGTCTCCCATTTCCTGCTCGAGAGTGCGGCCGGTAAAGTCGAACCAGGGCTTGTTGAAGAAAAAACAGCGCATGGTTACATCCGCCATCCAGATGAGAACGGGCGCGGCATCCGCTACGATCCGGAAGCGCGCTTCGCTCTCATGCAGGGCGGCTTCGGCTTTCTTGCGATCGGTGATGTCGCGGATGATGACCACCAAACAAGCTTCGCCCGCTACCTCCATGCTATCGACGGAGAGGACCGTCTCTCGCACCTCCCCGCTTTTGGTTCGTAAAGGCACTTCCAAGTCGTAGAGCGGTTCTCCTCCGTTACTCTTGGAAATTAGCGTCTCCAGGTCCCACTCGGCGACGGTGAGATTCAGATCGGAGATGGTGTGCCGAACCGCTTCCTCGCGTTCATAACCAAAAATTGTCTGCCAGTGTTCGTTCACTTCGACAATGCAGGAGTCTTGGCGGCGGACGATCAGCATCGCATCGGGACTGGAATGAAATGCTTTCGAGAATCGTTCCTCGCTCTCGCGTAACGATCTTTCCGCCTGATGCCTTTCTTTGAGGAGCGAGGCCAGGAATAGCATCGGGCCGCCGATGACGAGCAGAAAAAGTTGGATGGCAAGGACGTTTTCCGCTGGGGAGTGCGTGGAAAAGGGACCCCGGCCGTGTGTCGCCGCCCAAATCGAAATAAAGGCCATCACCGACAGGCCAGTGGCGGCGCCGCGCGGGCCGAAACGAACTACGGCCCAGAGCAGGAAAGGGACAGGAGCATAAAGCAAGGCGGTCGAGGTTCCGGAATCACCGTTTACCCACAAAAACGCCACTACCGCGGTCAGGACTAATCCAATCCAGAGAACCGCAGCCTCCAGGTATCGCCAGACGGATGCGGTTCGCAACTCCTGGTAACCTCCTACCGCCCAGTAAAGGATCGGAGTAGTAAGGACGAGATTGGCCAGGGAATCGCCCAGAAACCATTGGCCCCACGCCAACCACATTTGGTGGCCCAACAGAAGATGCATTCCCGCTCCGGCCAGAGCTGAGACAGCGGGCACCAACAGGACAGTAATCGAAACGAAGAGCGTGAATTCGCGCAGATTTCCCAGCCGCGCCAGATTCGGAACGAATCGTTTAACGAGCAGGGCGGCGAGCAACGCCTTGAACGAGTCGTTGAAATAAGCCGCCCACAAAAACCAATGCACCCCTCCCGCCGGGACGAGCGTGAGCAGTCGGATTGGGAGCGCGGCGAGCAAAAATATCCACCAGCGGCGCGGCGATGTTAACAATAAGGTGCACAACAGGACGCTATCCGGGAACCAAAACGGCGCGCCGAAGGATGGACTAAAAGCCATCCCGTATTTGTAGGCGACGTAGAAAGCCACCTCGAAAAAGCAAAGGCCGGCCAGCAAGCGGGCGATAGCCGGAACCTTTTCCCATTTGTGAAGGAGCGGCTGATTCCGGT
>Ga0193744_1000022_pt1 | contig 74485 bp, 74 predicted proteins | sample L1a1metaG_FD_143056 | JGI IMG/M metagenome (GOLD analysis project Ga0193744, IMG submission 143056) | Soil microbial communities from a riparian zone of the East river system, Colorado, United States - L1a1 | ecosystem: Environmental > Terrestrial > Soil > Riparian zone | place: USA: East River...
CCAGGGTTCCGGAGTCCCCCGCATGGGAGCGGCAAAAAGTCCGCGTGGCCAAGACCCCTCTGGTCCAGGTTCTCCGGCAGCACTGGCGTCTTTTCCTCTACTCCATTCTGCTCATGACTACGTTCAATTGTATGTCGCACGGCACGCAGGATCTCTATCCCACGTTCCTGCAAAAGCAGTGTGGCCTCGATGTTTCCCAAGTGCGGAACGTCAGCATCATTTATAGTCTCGGAGCGATTTGTGGCGGGACGATTTTCGGCGCGCTCTCGCAAACTTGGGGACGGCGTCGCTCGATTATCGCGGCTGCGGCGCTCGGCATCATGTTGATTCCGGCCTGGATGTTTTCGCCGTCGCTCGGAATGCTGATTGCCGGCGGTTTCTGCCTGCAATTCATGGTGCAAGGAGCGTGGGGCGTGGTGCCGGTGCATTTGAATGAATTATCGCCTCCGGAAATGCGCGGCACGTTCCCGGGTTTTGTTTATCAGCTCGGCAATCTATTTGCCGCGCCGATCGCGGTGGTCGAGGCGAAGCTCGCGGAGAGCTTTCCCACCGTCACCGGCGGCGCGGGTTATGCCACCTCGCTCGCGTTGGTGACGCTGGCGGTATTCCTGGCCTTGATTGGCTTGGCTGCTGTGGGCCGCGAAGCGCGCGGAATTGAGTTTTAACGTCAAAGGGCGTTCGACTTCAAGGAGAGGCGGTTTACAAACCGCCTTTTTTTGGTCGGCGGTTTGGAAAGCGCCGTTCCTTGATTTGGTGGATCGAGCGATCCGTCGCTCGATGCCAAATCTAGAGCTGCACGCCGAGGCGAGCGCCTCTACATCGCTAGATTAAACTACTCGGCGTGGCCGGAGGTATCGGAGGAATCGGATGTAGTCTGCGGTGGGCGATAAGTCCCTTTGCCATACCGTTCGTCCACGATCGCCTCCGCAATCTTGTCCGCGAGCTGATCGCGATAACTGGCGCTTCGCGCGCCAGCGCCTTCCTTGCGATTGCTCAGGAATCCGCACTCTACCAGCACGGCCGGATACGCCGCTTTCCGCAAGACCCGAAAGTTGGCCGTCTTCACGCCCCGATTGGCCGATCCAGGAATGGTGACCAGATGTTGCTGAATTCGATAGGCAAGATTCCGCGCGACCGGCGAATGATAATAGGTCTCGAACCCGCGAATGCCGCGGCGGCGGGAGTCATTGAAATGCACGCTGACAAAAATCGCATTCTTCTGCCGGTTTGAGATGGCGGCCCGGTCATCGAGCGGAATAAAAACGTCGCTGGACCGAGTCATCACCGTGCGAAACTGCGATTCGCGCAGTTTGCGGGCGAGCCGCGTCGCCACGTCGAGGGTTGCTTCTTTTTCCGCGCCGCCGTAGCGCCGGAACGCGCCGTTGTCCTTTCCGCCATGACCCGCGTCCACCACCACGGTGGTGAATGTATGCGAAGTATTCTTTACCTGGGTTTGCTGAACGGTGCCGCAACCGACGAGGAAGCCACACGCGGCGGGAATGAGAGCGTAACGCAATCTTCGCGGCATGCGCACTCATTAGCTGAAAGCGATCAACGTGCCACCGATTTCTCCGCTGTAGCCGCCGCCCTGTGGGCGGCGACGGTCGTAACGTGACAGGTAGACTCGGCGCTTCTGACGCGCCGCCTCGCCCAAAAACCGCTTGTTTTTTCCAGCCTTCAAACTAAAGGCCTTTACTTCATTTATGCTCATTCGATTCGCATTTTTTCCACTGGTTGTGGCGCTTGGTTTGTCAGCCTGCAAGAAGCCTGCAACAGCGGCCAATAACACCTCGGCCCAGAACCAATCCGCCTCGGCCTCGACCACGCCCGGACCTGCCAACTCATCGGCCGCCGCCGCGCCGTCCGTCGCTCCCGTCATTACCAAGCCTGCGATCGATCAGAACGCGCAGGTCGTGATTTTCGGTTATCACCGGTTCGTCAATAGCGTCCGGCGGCCCGACACGGAGATCACACCGCAGGCGTTCGAAGCGCAAATGCAGGAGCTGAAAAACAAAAACATCAGCGTCATCCCCATGCAGGATTTTCTCGCTTGGCGGCGGGGAGAAAAAGCGATCCCGGCCAAGAGCGCGATCCTGACCTTCGACGACGGCTGGAAGTCGCAGCATGAAGTTGCGTGGCCGATCCTGAAGAAATTCAATTATCCGGTCACACTCTTCATTTACACCGAAGGCATCCGGCCTGGGCATTTCAGCGGCGGTGAATCGATGAGCTGGGACCAGTTGGCGGAGATGCGCGACGCGGGAGTCGATATCCAAGGGCACACGGCCACGCATTCGGATTTGCGAAAGCCATACGACAAGGTGGCGAAGAAAAAGCTGAGCCCGGAGGAGTACGAAGAGTGGCTCCAGAAAGAGATCGCCGGCTCCAAGCAGATGATCGAACAGAAACTCGGTGTGAAGGTGAACTGCTTTGCCGTTCCCTACGGGTTCCACAACGATCACATCAGAGACGTCGTGATGAAAGCCGGGTACGAAGCGGTTTTCACGGTTTATGGCCAACCGATCACGATGCATACGCCGCTGAATTCCGTCGGCCGCTATTTGATGGAAGCGAACAAGCCGAAAACGTTTACCGATGCCGTCTCCGCTATTGCCACCACCGCCAGCGGTCCGGCTGTGGCGGAAGTGTCGTCATCCAATTTGCAGACCCAGCCGGCGGACGGCGAGACGATCAAGAATCCTTTGCCGCTGATCAAAGCGAACATCGCGTCGCTCGGGACGATCGATCCGGGCACGATGCCCGAGATGCGCGTGAGCGGGTTGGGTAAAGTCGATTCAAGCTTCGATCCGAAAACTTCCACGGTCGCTTATCAAGTCACGCAGCGGCTGAAAGACAAAACCTGTACCGTGATCGTCAGTGCGAAGTCGGGCGGCAACAAAGTGGAAACGCATTGGACGTTTAAGATCGATGATGGGTCGGCGCCCGCGGCACCTACCGCCTCGGCACCGCCGTCCACCCCGCCGCCCGCCGCGACCCCGCCCGCTCCCGCGCCGAAAAAGAAGAAGAGGAAATAAGCGGCTCAGCGGCGCGCTCATCTCGTTATGTTTTCGCAATTGGGCGATAAGCTCCAGGACATCTTCAAGGATCTTCGCGGTCATGGGTCGATCAGCGAGACCAACATCAATGATGCGATGCGGCAGGTGCGCCTCGCGTTGCTGGAAGCGGATGTTGATTTTCAGGTCGCCAAGAGTTTCATCGCGCGGGTCAAGGAGAAAGCCCTCGGCGAGGAAGTGCTGCGAAGCGTTACGCCCGGCCAGCAAATCGTTAAGATTTTTTATGATGAGCTGACCTCTCTTTTAGGCAGCGATGCCGCACCGTTGAACCTGGAAAAGCCGGCGCGGATCTTGATCGTGGGGCTGAACGGCGCGGGCAAGACGACCTCTTCCGCGAAGCTTGCGCGCTATTTGAAGAAGCAAGGCCGCGCGCCGCTGCTGATCGCGTGCGATTTACAGCGGCCCGCTGCGATCGAACAACTCGCCACCCTGGGCCGGCAGGTGGAAGTGCCGGTTTACACTCCCGATCCCCAGGAAAAAAATGTGCGACGCTCCGCAGCGGCGAGCTTGGAATGGGCCGCTGAGCAAAGCGGCAACGTCCAGATTTTCGACACCGCGGGACGCCAGGAGATCGACGCGGCCTTGATCGAAGAACTCAAGGGGCTCAAGGAATTCTTGAAGCCGCAGGAAATCTTGCTGGTGGCGGACGCGGCCACGGGCCAGCAAGCGGTCAGTGTTGCCACCCATTTTCATGAAGCGCTCGGTCTCACCGGAATTATCCTGACCAAGCTTGATGGCGACGCGCGCGGCGGCGCGGCGCTTTCGATGCGCGAGGTGACGCAGCGGCCGATCAAATTCGCCGGCGTGGGCGAAAAGCTCGATCAGTTCGAGGCGTTCGTCCCCGATCGCCTGGCGGGCCGGATTCTCGGGATGGGTGACATCGTCGGGCTGGTCGAGAAGGCCGCGGAAGCGGTGGACGAGGAGGAGGCCGCGCGCCTGGCGCGGAAACTGAAGACGGCGTCGTTCGACTTCAACGATTTCCTGGCCCAATTCAAAATGATGCGGAAAATGGGCCCGCTGGAGAATATCCTTGGCATGATCCCGGGGATGAGTAACGTGCAGGGCCTCTCCGTGGACGAGAAGCAGCTCAAGCGGACGGAAGCGATTGTGCTTTCCATGACGCACGAGGAGAGAACGCGGCCCGACATTCTAAATGCGCGGCGGCGTCAACGGATCGCCCGCGGCAGCGGCAGCAGCGTCACTGAAGTGAACGACTTGCTCCAGCGCTTCAATCAAATGCGAAAAATGATGAAGAGTGCCGGCAAAATGAAAAAGATGATGGCGCAAATGGCGCGGATGAAAAATTAACGATATGGCAGTTTCAATTAGATTACGCAGAGAAGGCGCGAGAAATCGCCCATACTACAAGGTGGTGGTGGCGGACAGCCGCAGCCCGCGCGACGGAAAATTTATCGAGATCATCGGAACCTACGATCCGAAGAAGCCCGATCATAACAGCACCTTGAAGCTGGACCGGATCGATCATTGGATTTCGCAGGGCGCTCAGCCGTCGGACACGGTGCGCAGTCTGATCAAGAAGAACAAGAAGCAGCCGCGACCGCACCGGTCGAAGCCGCTGTGCCAGGCGTTCCCGCGAACGAGGTCGCTGCCCCAAGCGCTCCTGCGGAAGCGGTCGCCGCTCCAAGCGCTTCAGCGGTAGAACCTGCCGCGCCGGTGGAACCCACAGAGCCGCCCCCGACGCCAGCAGAGTGATTCTGTAGCGGCGGTCTATGACCGCCGAAACGATTTCACAACACACGCTCGGCGGTCATAGACCGCCGCTACAGAAGAACTGATGCGCCACGGGCTTGCAGCCGGCGCGCAAGAAAGGATAGTTTGCATCGTGAGAGAATTTCTCGAGTTCGTCATTCGCCAGCTAGTCGAGTTTCCCGATGAGATGATGCTCTCGGAGATCCCCTCCGGGAAAACGACGATTTTTCGAGTTCAGTTGCGCCAAACGGACGTCGGCCGAATCATCGGCCGCAACGGCCAGACCATCCAGGCGATCCGCGCGCTGCTTTCCAGCTCAGCGGCGCGACACGGGCAACGGGCCACGCTCGAGATCGTGGAATAATTCTCAGCTTCCGGGGCGACGCTCTGCGGAGCCGAACGAATTGCGCCTCCGGCTCGACTGAGTCTCGCCCTACCGAGTTTGAATTAGATCCCAGTTCGACATACGTCATTCGCCATTCGACGTTCCGCTGTGCGCATCGATATCCTGACGCTTTTCCCGGAGGTTTGCCGCGCGCCACTCAACGAAAGCATGATGAAACGCGCGCAGGAGAGCGGCGCGCTGGAACTTCGCATTCATAATCTGCGCGATTGGACGACCGATAAGCATCACATCGTGGATGACGCCCCGTTTGGCGGGGGCCAGGGAATGGTGATGAAACCGGAGCCGGTCTTCGCCGCGGTGGAATCGTTGCGCGACGCGGAAAGCCTGGTCGTCCTGATGTCGCCGCAGGGCCGGCGATTTTCGCAGGCGCTTGCAAACGAATTCACGGCGCGGCCGCATCTCATCGTGATCTGTGGCCATTACGAAGGCATCGATCATCGTGTGATCGAAAATCTGGTCGAGGCCGAGATTTCAATCGGTGATTACGTCCTGACCAACGGCGGCATTGCCGCGGTCGTTTTCGTGGATGCGATCGTTCGCTTGCTGCCGGGCGTGCTCGGGCACGAACAATCAGCGAGCGATGACAGCTTCAGCGGCGGGATACTGGAAGGTCCGCAGTACACGCGGCCCGCCGAGTTCCGCGGATGGAAAGTGCCGGACGTGTTGTTGTCCGGAAATCACGGGGTGATCGCCGCGTGGCGAAAAGCGCAGGCAGAAAAACGAACGCGCGAAAACCGACCTGATTTATTGGGCGGCGACGCACGAAATCTGTCATCCTGAGCCGCGCAGACGGCGAAGGACCTCACAACTGCAACGCCGATTCGCTTGCGCTGAGCCCGCGCGGTTCACGAATGCAACGCTTTAAGGGCGCAAGCTAATCCGCACTCCGGACGTGAGGTCCTTCGCCGTCTGCGCGGCTCAGGATGACAGCAATTTTTTGCCTAAGCGCTGGAATCACACCCGTCCCAGAATCACGCACGAATTGATTCCACCGAAGCCGAAGGAATTACTCAGCACGTAATTCAATTCCATCGCGCGGCCATGGTGCGGAACGACGTCGAGATCGCAGGCGGGATCGGGATCGTTGCGATTCAACGTCGGTGGCACCCATTTCTGCTCGAGGGCGAGCGCACAGATCGCCGCTTCGATCGCGCCGGTCGCTCCCAGCGGATGTGCGGTATACGCCTTCGTCCCGCTCACCGGCAAATTGCGCGCCCTCTCGCCGAACACCATCTCGATCGCTTTTGTCTCGGTGCTGTCGTTGAGCTGCGTCGAGCTGGCGTGGGCGTTGATGTAGTCGATCTGTTCCGGCGCGAGCTGCGCATCAGCCAACGCGTCCCGCATCGCGCGGACACATGATTCGCCGCTCGGTAGCGGCGATGTCATATGGAAAGCGTCGTTATTCAAACTGTAACCGAGCACTTCCGCCAAAATGTGCGCTCCGCGTTTTCGAGCGTGCTCCAACTCCTCGATCACAAGTGACGCTGCGCCTTCTCCCATGACGAAGCCGTCCCGCTTCAGATCGAAAGGGCGGCAGGCCAGGGCCGGATCGCCCGCCCATTGACTCATCGTTTTGATGATAGCAAAGGCGCCAAAGGTGAGGGGACTCAGCGGCGCTTCCGCTCCTCCCGCAACGATGACATCCGCGAAATCGTCCCGGATATATCGAAGCGCTTCGCCGACGGCCACAGTCCCGCTCGCGCAACTGTTTGAATTGGTAGTGCCGACGCCGCGGAAGCCGAATTCAATCGCGATGTTCGAGTGCGCCGATCCACCGAAAACTTGCAGCGCGAGAGTCTGGTTTACGCCGCGCGTCCCTTTCTTGAGAAAATGCGCATGCTGATATTCCGCATTCGCGACTCCGCCCAGGGCGGTGCCGAAACTGACGCCAACCCGATGTTGCGGCGTCTCCTGGGAATAGGGAAGCCGGGCATCGTCGAGCGCCAATTTCGCCGACGCCACCGCGAATTGCGCGTACCGGTCGAGTCGTTTCAAACGATGTGGCGGAAAGTAATTTTCGGGCACCCAATCGAGAATCTCTCCACCGCAATGGGCGTTGAATTCTTCCGTGTCGAAGCTCGAGATTCGTTGGATGCCGCTCTTCTCCGCCCGCAGCCCCTGCCAAAACCCATCGCGTCCGGTTCCGATGCAGGTGATCGGGCCGATCCCAGTAATGACAGCGCGCCGTCTAGCCATTTTGGATTTTGGATTGAGGATTTTGGAGGGCCCGCGCCGCCGCGTTTTCCAGATAGGCTTTCATGCAGCGCAACGTTTTACTGGCAACGGGGTGGATGAAAAAATTACCGATGATCGGCTCTGCGATCGGGGCAAGCAGGCGATTCCGGAATTTCAGATCGTGCACGATTTCGACCAAAACCCCCGCGGGCGTTTCCTTGAAGGTCCAGACGACATGCATCCCTTTGGTCCATGCTTTCACGTGATGAAAATGCACTTCAACTTTTTCCCGGTCGATTATTTGCTCGGAGGTCCACGAAATAGGGATACCAGACCGGACGGCTGCCATCACGACCAAATTGCGGTCCCCGCCGCGTTCGAGGTAATGGATGTAACGATAGTGTGGAAGGATTTGAGGCCAGAGCTCGAGGTTGGCCGCGGTCTCGAAAATCGCCTTCCTCGGCGCGTGCATGATGATCGAATTCCCTGTGTGCATCAACGTGGAAAAGCTCGTGGAAACTGCCGGGCAGGATAAACTCTTCGGGAATCATCGCAATCAACTGAAAGTAACAATGGCGCTGGAGATGAAGGAAGTCTGCGAGAAGTGCGGCGGAAAGGTCGTCGCCAATGGGGAAGCGTACATCTGCGTCTACGAATGTACGTTTTGCGTGGCCTGCGCTGGTGATATGGCCACCGTCTGTCCTAATTGTGGTGGAGAGCTTGTCCGGCGTCCGCGGGCGGGAAAGGTGGAGCGGACTTCCTTGTAGCGGCGGTCTATGACCGCCGATGCTTTGGACGACGCGCAATTCGGCGGTCATAGACCGCCGCTACAGAAGTTTGCAGCTATCGTCGCCGGTGCTTGATCCGATAGGTCAGGAAACATTCCGCGCCGATCGTTCGCATGTCGGTGAGCGAGCAGCGAATGCTGCGTGGAAAGAAATCTTTGCTTAGGCCGGTGAGCGTAGGGGCATTAGCGCCGCCGAAAAGATAGGGCGCGATCGTGAGATTGAGCTGATCGACCAAATCCTCCTCGAGCAGGGCGCGGAAAAGAGTCGCGCCGCCTTCGCAGGCGACCGTTCGAACTTTGTATTCGCTGCGCAGTTGTTGCAGCATCCACGCCAGGTCCACCGTGCGCGCGTCGCTCAAGTGGAGCGTCGCTTTCGTGCGCAATAATTTCTGATGCCGCACCGGCATGCGGACCGTGGAAAAAATGACGATCGGAGAGATGTCCGTCTGGAAAATCTTCAGCTTCGGATCGATCCGCCCTTCGTTGGAAACGATCACGCGCAACGGATAAGGCGATTGCCCGCGGGCCACGCGCGCTTCGCGCAGCTCCGCATGCGGCAAGCCGAGTCGGACGTTGTCGTGCTTGAGCGTGCTGTGTCCGATCAAGACGGCGTCGCCCAAGGCGCGCTGCCGGAAGAGATGCATCTTGTCTTCGCGCGAAGTGAAATCGACCGGCGTAAAATTCCTGGTCGTGATTTTCCCGTCGACCGTCATGGCGAAGGTCACCGCCACGAACGGGCGCTTCGGAGGGAGGTGCTTCCGCACGTCCTTGTTATGACCAGGCGGCCTGAAAGTCTTGGGACGTGCCGAAGCACGTCCCTCCGAACGAGGCCTATTCTTTGTCGGTGATCTCATGCTCGAGCGTGGCGAATTCTTGTTTCATCTCGCGCATCTTCACATGGCCGGTGGCGCCGCTGGGTTTGTAAAAGAAATAAACGATGCCGCCCGGCAGGCAGCAGAAAAGTATGACGGTGAAACCGGTCAGCCCGATCATTCGCGCTACGGCGGGAGGGACGGCGCACAGGTTAAAGAGCATCACCTGCAAGATAAACTCACGCGTGCCTACGCCGGCGAAACTGATCGGGAGCGACGAGATGGTGCGTTCGATCGGCATGATGGCAAAGAAGTCGATCAGAGCAACGTTCGCCCGGAACGCATACGCGACGCAGAGAAAGGTGGCGAACGTCCCGAGATGGCAGACGATCGAGGCCGCGAACGCGCCGGCGGTGGCGCGCCAGTGCCGGGCATAAAGATGATAAGCGGCTGAGATTTCGATCAATTTTTCCCGGCCGGGAAAACGATGCGGCAGGGAGCGAAGAAGATTGAATCCGCTCACGACAAACGTCGTGACCACGAAAAGAAAAGCGCCCCCAAAAACAGCCAGGACGACCCAGACATAAAACCGCGGATTATGGAGCGCATTATCATCGAGTTGCGCTCCGGTTGCGCGAGTGAGCCAGCCATAGCGCAGGAAGATGAGCACGCCAGTGATGAGGATGAGCGCTATGAGACCGATCATCCGGTCGAAGAGGACGGCGAGCAGAGCGCCCGGTTTCTTATCCGGCGTTTCCTTCCAGAGGAGATAAGTTTTCACGATGTCCCCGCCGGTGCCACCGGGGAGGAATTGGTTGTAAAACATTCCGATCAGAAAGAGGCCGGCAATTCGAGGCGTGCTCAGGTTGATGCCCTGGACCTTCAGCAGGATGTTCCAGCGCAAGGCCGCGCCGATTTCGACGATGAAGTAGGCCAGCATGGCGCCCGCGATCCATCGGTAGTCCGCGTCGCGCACGGCGACGCCCATGGCCGCGCGCACCGCCGGATCGTGAAAGACCCAGTAAAGCAGCCCGCCGGTAACGGCCAATTGAAGAATGGTAAGAAGAATTTTTTTCATTCGCCGAAGCGATCTTTCCAAATCGCAACCGATCGGCGGATTTCCTCTGCCGTTTTGCGCGGGCTCATTTCCCAGACAAATAAGCAGTTCGCCGGGAGAAGCGGAACAAGTTTCTCCAGATCGACCATGCCGGCGAAGGGCGGCTGATGATCTTGCGCGGGCCAGATGCAGTCCTGCAAATGGCATCCAAGCGCGCGCGGACCGATCGCGCGGAGCCATTCCGCATGATTCACGAAGCCGAGGTTTTCCTTGATCTGGATATGTCCCATGTCGTGCCAGTAACCGAGCTGCGGCGAATTCAATTCATCCAGCAGCGCCGGCAACTCGCGCTCGGTTGGGATCTCCTCGTAGCCGCGCCGTCCTTCCACTCCCAGACGGATATTCTTCTTCGCGGCGTACTCGGCGACTCGTTGGAGCGAATCTTTGACGCGTTCGAGGTAGGGCGGGGCCGCCGCTTCACGCGTCTGCACGGCTTTCAATTTTTTGCGGACATATTCTCTCGAAAAGATTTCGCCCTTTCTCGCCAGAACGATCAGCTCATCGGTGATCGGATTCATTTCGATTTCGCCGCAATGCAGGACCACGAAGGGCGCGCCGAGGCGTTCCGCAAAATCGATGGTCTGGAATGTTTGCTTGATGGCGCGCTCACGTTCCTTCGAATAGGCCGCCGAGAATTTGTAGCAATCGGGTGACGCCCGCGTGATTTCCACGGGGAGGGGACAGAAGTTGTGCAGGCTGGTGAATTCGACCTCGCCGGCATCGAACATTTTTTGAATCCCCGGCATGAGCGAAATGCGAATGCCGTGACCCAGCTCCACGCGATCGAACCCGAGATCCTTGATCTCGCGCAACATCTCGTCGCCGGCAGTGTGGCGACTCGAGTTCCAGCAGGTGGAGAAGGAGATCATTGCGGTCAACTGACGGAATTAGGGGACGCTCTCATTGTTGTCATCCCGAGCCGCGCAGACGGCGAGGGACCCCACAACCGTCTTGAACTCACGCAACGAAAGGCAACCATCTTCGCCACGACGATCTTCGTGGATCGCGTAAGCGGATATGCGTGAACTGCTCTGCGATTGCGAGGTCCCTCGCCGTCTGCGCGGCTCGGGATGACAGCTTTGGAAAGTAACATGCTTCACACCACCGTCGCTGCTTCCCCTTCCGGCACCGGAGTCTCCGGACATTCGCAAACCGTTCGCCCGGCCGCGCTCAGGACCAACACCGCGCCGATCCCAAAGAGAACCGCAGCCACGGCAAGCGCCGTCCTCATCCCGATCCAATCCGACAACCCGGTGATCAACAAACCCGCGATCGGCATCAATCCGAAAAAGCTCAGGCCGAAGATGGCCGAGACCCGACCGCGCAGCGGAGCCGGCGAGCGTTCCTGCACGATCGTGCCCGCCAGGCCGAAGTTGAGCGACAGACCGATCGCGAGTGTTCCCATGCAAACAGCGGTCAGCAAAAAGCTATTCGAGCGGGAGAGGAAAAAAAGCGCGACAGCCACGAAGACAGCGGCGGCGGTCATGAACTTGAAGCGAAGCTCGCGGGCCACGCTGAGCAGACCAATCGATCCCGATAAAGATCCGACGGCCGAAATACCCATCAGCATTCCCATCCGGTCCGGTCCGAGATGGAGCACGTTGCGGACGTAAAGCGGGAGCATGACAGAGATCACTGGGAAAACGAAAACCGTCGTCAGCGCGATCAGCGCGATCATGGAAAGAATGGTGCGGTCGGAACGCACGTAGCGCAGCCCTTCCTTGAACCCGCTGCGACGCTGCTCTTCTTCTTCCGCCGTGCCTTTCGTGCGAGGTGGCAATGAAACGAGCGCGATGATCAGCGCGAAGAACGTGATCGCGTTGCAAAAAAAGGCGGAGGCCGCTCCCCACCACGCCACAAATAATCCCGCCAGGAACGGACCGACCAAACGCGAACCGTGAAAGACGGAGCGATCCAGCGCGACCGCCGTTGCGATTTCTTCCTTTTTCACCAGCTCCGGCACGAGCGCGGAGATGGCCGGCATTTCAAAGGCGATGCAGGTGCCGAGAACGGCCGCGATGATCATCACGTGCCAGATCCGGATAGCGCCCGTTAGCACGAGAAAGCCCAGCGCCGCGGCCGTGGCGATCTGCACCACCTGCGTCGCGATCAGAATCATCCGTTTGTCGTGACGATCCGCCGCAGAACCACCGATCATGGTCAACGCGAGCGTCGGAATGCCCGCGGCAAAGTTCACCATGCCGAGCATGAGCGCCTGGTTGGTAAGCGAACTCATGACCCAGCCTTGCGCCATCACTTGCATCCATGTGCCGGTGTCCGAGATGGCCGAGCCGATGATGTAACGGCGGAATGCTCCCTGCCGCAGCAAAGCCAGTGCGTTCCCCCAAAATGATTTCCCTCCGGCGTCCATCGGACAGACTGATACGCGGGGAAGAAGCGGCCCGCAATCGAACAGGAAGCCCGCGCAAAAAGCCAGCGCATTGTCGCGTTTCACTAGGAAGCAACGAAACAGATGTCTGGGTAGCGCACGCGTCTCGCGTGCTGGTTTCTGCGTCTCGCCGAAACAATCTTTCCAACGATACAAGAGTTTCTATCTTGCCTTTCCGTCGGGGCAAATCGATGCGAGCGAAAGTCTGCACCGGCGGGACAGCAGTGCCATCACGCAAGACGCATGCGCTACGCAATCACTTCCCACCCCGTCCAACCCGGAAACGAAGGACGAGACTTAAGTCTAGTTGCCCAACGAACCGCGAACACTAGTCTGAAGTATGCGGCCGGATAAATTTACGCAGAAGATGCAGGAGGCGCTGCAAGCGGCGCAGGATGTGGCGTCGCAGTTCAATCAGCAGGAAGTCACGAACGAACACTTCCTCGTCGCGCTTCTGGACCAGACTGACGGCGTGGCGCGGCCGCTCTTGGAAAAGATGGGCGTGACCGTTCCGCAGTTGGGGGACCAGTTGCATCAGGAGCTGGATCGGCGTCCGAAAATCCAGGGCGGGAATCTTGATATTCGGATCGGAAACGAGCTCCGCGCGACGATCGATGCCGCGGAAAAGGAGATGGCGAAGCTGAAGGATGAATTCCTGAGTGCCGAACATTACTTGCTCGCGCTCGCGGATTCGAAAGGCGTGGCGGCGAAGTTGTTGAAGGAAGCCGGCGTTACGCGGGACAAATTGATGCTGGCGCTGCAGCAGGTGCGCGGATCGCAGCGGGTTACGGACCAGAATCCGGAGGGCAAATATCAAACGCTGGAGAAGTATGGGCGCGATCTGACCGAAATGGCGCGAAAGGGGAAGATCGATCCGGTCATAGGGCGGGATAACGAGATACGGCGCGTGATGCAGGTGTTGTCCCGGCGGACGAAGAATAATCCGGTGCTGATCGGCGAACCAGGTGTGGGGAAGACGGCGATCGTGGAAGGGCTCGCGCGGCGGATCATTAGCGGAGATGTGCCGGAGTCGCTCAAGCAGAAGAAGATCATCGCGATGGATATCGGTTCGATGGTGGCGGGCGCAAAATTTCGCGGTGAGTTCGAGGACCGGTTGAAAGCGTTTTTGAAAGAAGTGACTGATTCGCAGGGCGAAATCATTTTATTCATCGATGAGCTGCACACCATCGTCGGCGCGGGCGCGGCGGAGGGATCGGTGGATGCTTCGAATTTGTTGAAGCCGCAACTGGCGCGCGGCGAGTTGCGCACAGTGGGCGCGACCACACTGAACGAGTATCGGAAATACATCGAGAAGGACGCGGCGCTGGAACGGCGTTTCCAGCCGGTGATGGTGGATGAGCCGAGCGTGGAGGATACGATCGCGATTCTGCGCGGACTGAAAGAGCGCTACGAAGTTCATCATGGCGTGCGCATCCAAGACGCGGCGCTGGTGGCGGCGGCGGTGTTGTCGCACCGCTACATCAGCGATCGTTTCCTGCCGGACAAGGCGGTCGATCTCGTGGACGAAGCGGCGTCGCGGTTGAAGATCGAGCTCGATTCGATGCCGACGGAGATCGACGTGATCGAACGGGAGGTCATGCAGCGGGAGATGGAGCGGCAGGCGTTGAAAAAGGAAAAAGATTCGGCGAGCAAAGAGCGGCTGAAGAAATTGGAGAAGGAGCTCGCGAGCCTGAAGGAAAACTCTTCGGCGCTGAAAGCGGAGTGGCAGAAAGAAAAAGCGGTCATCGACGAGCAGCGCAAGATGAAGGAGGAGCTGGAACAGGCGCGGACCGAGTTGGAGCGAATGCAGCGACGGGGAGAGCTGGGGAAAGCGAGCGAGCTTCAGTACGGGCGTATTCCGGATCTCGAGAAAAAACTGCGCGAGATCGAGGAGAAGATCGCGGTGAGCGGCAATCGGTTGCTGCGGGAAGAGGTGACCGAGGAAGACATCGCCCAAGTCGTGTCGAGCTGGACGCACATTCCGGTCTCGCGGTTACAGGAAGGCGAACGGCAAAAGCTGGTGCGGCTGGAAGAACATCTGCATGAGCGCGTGGTCGGGCAGGACACGGCAATCAAAGCAGTGGCCAATGCGATTCGCCGCGCTCGCGCTGGCTTGCAGGACGAGAACCGGCCGATCGGGTCTTTCATCTTTCTTGGCCCGACTGGCGTCGGAAAGACGGAACTCTCCCGGGCGCTCGCGGAATTCTTGTTCGACGACGAGAGCGCCATGATCCGGATCGACATGAGCGAATACATGGAGAAACACACGGTTTCTCGGCTGATCGGCGCGCCGCCCGGCTACGTAGGCTACGAGGAGGGCGGTCAGCTCAGCGAGGCGGTGCGGCGCAAGCCGTATTCGGTGGTGCTCTTCGATGAGATCGAGAAGGCGCATCAGGATGTGTTTAACGTGTTGCTGCAAGTGCTCGACGACGGCCGCATCACGGACGGGCAGGGGAGGACGGTCGATTTCAAAAACACCGTCATCATCATGACCTCGAACATCGGGTCGCAATTCATCATGGAAGAATCGACGCACGAAGCACGAGAGCGTTTGGTGATGGACGCGTTGCGGCAGCATTTCCGGCCGGAATTCTTGAACCGGATCGACGACATCATCATCTTCGATCGGCTAACGGAAGAGGAATTGAAGAAGATCGTGGAGATCCAGCTGAAACGGCTCGTTAGGCGGCTGGAGAACCAGAAGATAACGCTGGAGTTATCCGACGCGGCCAAAGCATTGGTCGCCAGCCACGGGTACGACCCGGTCTATGGAGCGCGTCCGTTGAAGCGCGCGATCCAGAAATACATCCTCGACCCTTTGAGCATGGATATCCTCGAAGGAAAATTCCACGAAGGCCAGACGATCAAGGTCGATATGGAAAGCGGCGGGCTGACCTTCGAAGCGCGATAACCCGGCACGGCCCGCAGGGCCCTGGCTACAGGTCGGAAGTCTCGTGCGAACAGCGTTGGAGGAAACGACGCTATTTTTAAGGACTTGAATTTTTTCTTTCCCACGAGAAACAATGCCGACTCACATTTCCCCAGGACATAAAGCCCCTTGACCCATGAAAAATAAAATTCGCGTCGTTTCCTTTTTTCTTGCGGGACTCGCCTTCGTTGCGCTCCGGCCGATTCTTGCCGCCGAGAAGAGCGGTGAATGGGTGCGAATCCCGGGCAACTGGCTCATCCATCGTTTCGTGCGCCCGGCTACCGCACCCGCTCACACTTATCGGGTCGCGCTCGTCGTCCCGCCCGGCGGGTCGGCGGCGAAAGTGGCGCAGTCCTCCGGGAACAGCGCGGTAGATGGCGTTGCCGGAGACTTCGCCCTGGAGTCTATCAGAAAGAACGGGACGCTTAAGAACCTGGGCGCGTCCAAGGAGCTTTACTTCCAGTTCGTCATCACTCCTCCGGCTCTCGACATCAAGATGAGAACGAAGGAAGGCCAGCGTCCTGCTCCACCGGGCAAGGATTGGTACACTCCCACTTCGGGCACCTTCTTTTTAAACCCAAATCAGGAGGAAACGACGACCCGCGGCGGCGAACTGATCGTAATCTTTCCACCGCAAGGTGGATATGCTTCCGAGGCGATTGTGACGGTGACGACGGGAAACCCGGCAGTGGACCGTTACTACCTGCATTCGGCGGCGCTGAACTGGCAGACGACGCGAAAGTCTTCGACGAATCAGGTTTACCACTCGACCTACAACGTGCGTAAACCCACGCATCAGGAATCGATTTTCGACCAGTGATCTTGCCACGGACTGCCCGCGTTGGAGAAATTGAACGACAGGCCCGCCCCCGTGTCTTATCTTCCACTATGACCAAATTTACAGGACTAGCATTGATGGCGGCAGTGGCATTCGCGGTGACATCAGCCAAGGCCGACGACAAGGGCTGCTGCGCGTCGCACTCGAAGACGAGCAAAATGGATTGCTCGCACACCTACGCGAAGCTCAATCTCTCGCCCGAACAAAAGGTGAAACTCGACGCGCTCGTAGCCGAGTGCGACAAGGGCGGCTGCACCAAGGAAAGCACGGAGAAGTTCATGAAATCCGCCGAAGGGATTCTTTCGAAGGAGCAATATACGGCGTTGAAGGTCGAGTGCGCTAAGATGCGGGACAAAGGCGCCAAGGCGTAGCTCTCTCGGGCAGGATCAATTTGTGAGGGGAGGGGCGCGAAAATAGGGTGCGCTCCATTAAGGTGGGGCCAGAGTGAAGCGTGTCATCCCGAGCCGCGCAGACGGGATCGCGATTGGGCGTGGATTTCAAAGCGCCCTTGGGACAGAGCGGAGTTCCTTTCGTTATTTCTGATCGAACAGCACCGTCCGGCTGACGCGTTCGCCTTTCAAGAAAACCGCGGAAACCGAGGAGAGCGCGCGTACATCCTGAAGTGGGTTGCCATCAACAATCAGCAGGGTCGCTTCCTTGCCTTTTTCGATCGTGCCGATCCGTGAGTCTGCATGCAATAATTTTGCGGCGTTGCTCGTTGCTGCCTGCAACGCGACCTCGACCGGAATTCCCGCGGCCACCCAAAGCTCGATCTCGTGCTGGACCGTGGGGCCGTGCATGACCAGGAAATTACCGGCGTCCGAACCCGTCACGAGCATGACGCCCGCTCGCCAAGCCTTGAGCAAATTGTTGCCGCCCGTTTGGATCGACATCGGGTAGTGACGCAGGCCTTCGCGCAAATTCTTGAATTGATCGCTCGTCGCGGCTTTCTCTGTGCCACTCAGTAAGTCCTTCGGCGTCACCTGCTGCACGAGCGAACGCTTGAGCAGCGTCGTATCGCCTTTGGCGAAACTGCTGAAGCCTTCCACCACGCTCAAAGTCGGATCGTAGGCAATACCTTTGTTCTTCATTTCCGCGATCGTCGCGTCAGGAATCTCATCGATAAAAGAACCGTGCTCGACGGAGTCGATCCCGAGCGCGACCGCATCGACGACGTCTTTGCTGCTGCCGGTGTGGATCGCCACCGGAAGATTACGAGCATGCGCTTCTTCAACCACCGCGCGGACGATATCCACCTCCATGCGGTTGAACGCGTATCCGGGCACGCCGGCTTCCAGCACGCCTTTGATCGCGTCCACATGTTGCGCGGCGAGATCGTCCACCTGTTTGCGCGCCTCCTCGGCGCTCTTTGGAGTGCGGACAAACTGGGCGTTGAAGGAAGCTCGCATGGCCTCCGGCATGAACTTCGCGTATTCCGTCCCGTGTCCTCCTTCTGCCGTGAAAAGCGGACCGCAGAAGAACAAGTCGGTGCCGAGCTTTTCGCCGCTGCCAAAATGTTGACGCAACTTCAACAGGTCATCGAGGCGGTCTCCGGCGCTCCGGACCGCCGTGACGCCGCAATATAAATAGGACTGGAGCGCTCGCTCGGCCGCCTTGTTCGGATCGAACTTGGTGAAGTCGTCCGGGAACCCGCCGCTGGCCCCGAGATGCACATGCACATCGATCAAACCGGGAAGAATGGTCTTGCCGGCCGCGTCGACCGCGTCCGCGTTCAAGGACTTCGCGTCGGGGAAAATTCCTTCATAGACATTTTCAATCCGACCCTGGCTGATCAGCACCGCGCCCGACTCGATCACCTTGCCGTTGCCGACAAAAATGCGCGCATTCTTAATCAGCCAGTTATGTCCGCGCTCCCGCTCGCGATCGAGGATTCGCGCTTTGGTCAACTCCTGCCGGCTCCAGACCTGATAGCCGCCGAGCAAAAAGAAGGGCAAAAGAGCGACCAGGACCCAGAGTTTGGCGGAAGGCCGCAGCTTCTCTTCTTTCTCCCACCGGAAAAGCTTGGTCGCAATGAAGAGCGCCACCAGCATGGTCACGATCAGGGCGAAAACCGATTTTGAATTCTGCGCGATCGTTTCTCCGCGCTGTAAGATTCCGGCCATTCCCGTCACCAGGTAGCTGGCTGGAATGAATTGGGTCAAGAGCTTCAGCCAGTCGGGCATGAATGAGAGAGGAAAGCTCGCGCCGCTCAGGAAAAGCATCGGCATGTAAATGATCTGAATGATGATGTTCGCCTCCTGCGAAGAATTCACGACCGCGGCGATGATCAGACCGAAGGCACGAAACGCCGCGACCCCGAGGCAAACAAAAATGATGAGCGAAAACCAATTTGGCGGATAGGCCATGCCGAAAATGTTGTGCGCCAGGAACAACATCAACGCGACGGTGGGGATATAGAGGATCACTCCCATGGCGATCGACGCGCACAAGAGCGGCACCGGAGTGATGGGAGTAACCTTGTAACGCCGCAAAATATTTTCTTCCCTTTCCTGGACGGCTCGCATGCCGGCGCCGAAGAAACCGGTCCCAAGAATTCCAATCGTGGTCACCATGGTGACAACCAATAAAATCCCGCTGCCGTATCGGCCAAAGGCGAAGCCGAAAGCGAAAAAGAAAATGAGTGGAAAGAGGTAGTTGAAGAAAAGGACGGCGCGGTTCCGCCGCGCGAGCTTCAGGTCGATTTTGAGGAAGGCGAGAAAGGCTTTCATCTCAGTCGCGCAGCTTCTTTCCGGTCAGTTCAATGAAAACGTCTTCCAACGTCGGACGCGAAAGACGGACGTCCTCTAATTCGAACCCGTTGGTGTCGATCCATTTCACCATCTCGACCAGCGTTCGCGCCGGACGTTTCGAATACACCGTGAGGAGACGGCGATCGTCGCTGACAATACTTCGGACCGACTCCGTCCACTCCGGCAAGCCGGTGCCCTCGAGCGGTTGGACCAGTGTAATCTCAATGCTCGATTGATTTGTGCTTCGCTCCTGCAATTCACGTGGGGTGCCAATGGCTATGATCTGCCCCGCGTCCATGATTGCGACCCGATCGCAGAGACGTTCCGCCTCTTCGATATAGTGGGTGGTCATCAGGATCGTGCGCTGGTCCGCGCGCAATTCCTCGATCAAATCACGAATCTCCAGTCGCACCTGCGGGTCCAGGCCCGTAGTCGGTTCGTCCAGGAAGAGCAGTTGCGGATCGTTAATCAGCGCGAGAGCGAGGGCGAGCCTCTGCTTTTGACCGCCCGAAAGCGTTGCGTATCCGGCATCTTTCTTCTCCTCGAGTTGGAGCCGCTGGAGGAGCGCATTGGTGTCCGCTTTGCGGGCGTAGAGCGATCCAAAGAAGTCCAACGCCTCGCGGACGGTGATTTTGTCAGGAAGGTTCGTCGCTTGCAGGCACGCGCCAATTCGTTCCTTGAGTTTTTTCTTCTGCCGATCGGGATCGAACTCGAGGACCTTCACCTCTCCGGCGGAGCGTGGGCGCAAGCCCTCGAGAATTTCAACCGTGGTCGTCTTCCCCGCGCCGTTTGGCCCGAGCAAGCCGAAGACTTCGCCCGGCCGCACTTCGAAATCTATGCCTTTCACCGCTTCGAAGTCGCCGTAAGACTTTCGAAGTCCGCGCACGTAAATGGCAAAGTCGTCGTTTGTGGGCATTGGAGTTAGAAGGTGAGCACAAAAATCGATGCGGCTACGGCGCCGTTCGTCGCCTAACGAGTCGTAAGCTCAAGACTGCGACCACCAAGAGCGCGACACCGACACAGCATTCCGCGAACAGTTCGCCATGGCGCACGTAGAAGGTCGTCTCTTTGTCCGTGGGGATGGCTACTTCCCCGGTCAGCACACCGGCGGTGAACTGGCTTCCATGTTCGTCCAACAGGATCTGCGTAATGCGGCCAAACTCATTGATGAAACAGGTGACGCCAGTATTGGCGGCCCGGACCATCGGCAATCGTGTCTCCACGCAACGGAAGACCGCATTCGCGACGTGCTGTTGCGAACCCGCGGAGCGCAGAAACCAGCCGTCATTAGTGACGTTTGCAAGCAGATTCGCGCCGCCGAGGACAAACTGTCGGGTCAGATCGCCGATGGTGTCTTCAAAGCAAATGAGCGGGGCAACCAGCGCGCTATCATTCGTTAGGTGAAAGACCGTGTATTCTTTTCCAAACGCGAAATCATCCGGCACTTGATCGCCGACCACGCGGGCGAGGAGCGGAATGGTGTGCCGTCCCGGAACATATTCCCCGAACGGCACCAGATGGACCTTCCGATAAATTTGCATGCGCCGGCCAGCGTCGGACACGAGCATGGCGGCGTTATAGTCGCCTGCTTCGGTCAGATCGATCGTTCCCAGGAGCAGATCTGTTTTGGCTGTGGCTGAGAAATCCATGACGAAGCTATGGCTCAGTTCGTCGCTGAGGACCGGGCCGGGCATGGAGCTTTCAGGCCAAACGACCAAATCCGGCCGAGCGCTGGCGGCGAGCGCGGGAGCACTCAAACGCGTGAATTGATCGAACGTGTCCTGGGCAAACTGGACACTGAATTTTTGCTCGCGCGGAATATTAGGCTGCACCAGCGCCACGTTGATATTCTTGGACGGCCGCTGGATTCGCAGTGAGTGAACTCCGAAACCCATCACGCCTACGATTGCGGCCATCGTCAGCGTGAGGTCGTAATGCGGCCGCATCGGACGCACTTGGACCTCGAGGATAAAGCGGCGGGTGGTGGTGAGAAGGATCACATTGGTAAAGGCGACCAGGAACGACAGGCCCGCGACCCCGGTAAATTCCGCGATCTGAATAAAGGCCAGTTGCGCGTGCAAGGCGCTGCCCAGGGTGTTCCAACCCCACCCGGAAAAGACCAGACTACGTGCAAATTCCTGAGCGACCCAGACGGCGGCAAGAAGAAAGGCGAGGCGAAGATTGTTGCTCGAACGCAACCAGGGTGAGCGGGAGAGCGGTGAGTCGATCTCCGGCTCGGCGCTGTAGCCGCCTCGCTCTGTCGAGGCGCCGGTGAAGCCACCTCCGGCGCGGCGACTGAGCGCCGCGGCTACAGGGGGGGCGCGCAAACCCGGGCGCAACAGACCGCAAATCCAACTCCAGAGCGCGACGTAGATTGCCATGTAAGCCCCGACCAAAATCAATCCCGGCACCGTCACTGTCCTGAGCCAGAAAAAGACGATCCAGAAAAACGGGAGCCCAGCCACATAGCCGAGCAACAGATCCCGGAGCCAGCGGCGTTTTGAGTTATGGCCCGAGAACCAAACTCCCGCGAGCAGCGGGGTCAAAGCGATCCAGCAAAGCCAGGCGTGGTTGAAAGGGGCGAAACAGGCGGCCGCAAGAACGCCGCTGGAGGCGGCCGCCAGCCACGGCCACAGCCGCAGCGCTTTCGAGAACGCGCCCACTTGAAATCTTAAGTCCGGCGCTGGCGCTTGGCCCGTTCCTGTTCTCGTCGCCGTCCGGGGTTTACCGCCTCGCGTAAGTCTTTGGCATAGGCGGAATTGATCCGAAAGAACGCTTTTTGGGCATCCTCGATCAGGCGAATGTTTACTTTATTCGAGAGGACATAGCCTTGATCGATCAAGCCCGTGAGCGTGTCGAGAAGCTCCGCGGTTTCCATCCCTTCGATTCGATCGATCAGCAGCTTGCCGTAGACTTGCGCGCCGGACATGCCGATCTTTTTCAAGAGCGTGATTTCGCCCCCATCGAGTTTGATTTCGCGACCCATAGAAAAAACTCTCCGCTTCCTGGCTCGGTTGTCGAGCAGCTTATGGCGAAGCCCGCACCGTGGCATCCTCGCGCAGCCATTCCCAGACGCGTTTCAAATGCTCACCCACTTCGCCCTTTATCGTGGCCAACTCCTCCGCGGTGAATTCTCTCCCAGTCGGTCGCCGCTGGGCGAACAGATAATATTTGATTTTTGGCTCGGTCCCGGATGCTCGCACTGCAATGCGGGTATGGTCGCCGAACTCGAAGATCAGCATTTTTTCTTTCGGAATTTCGTCGCCTTCAACGTCGCGATAGGTGTCGGTTTCGAAGTTTTTGACCTGAATAATTTGCGCTCCGAGCATCTCGTTCGGCGGCTTGCTCACATAGGAGGCGAGCAGACGCTTGATCGTCTCCGCGCCTTCGGCGCCTTCGAAAGTGAGTGAGCCGGTGTATTCCTGGAAGTAGCCAAACTCGGAGAAAATCTCATCGAGCAGTGCGACCACCGTCTGTCCGCGGGATTTCGCATAGGCCGCGACTTCACAAAACATGATCGCCGCTCCATTGCCGTCCTTGTCCCGCACGAAATCGCCGCCGCTATATCCGTAACTTTCCTCGCCCCCGAAGACATAATAAGAAGAGTGCTCCAGCCGCAGCTGGCGCGTTTCGTTTTCAGATAAGTCGCGATACTTTTGCTGCACCTCCGACGGCAGCGCCCTCTCGTATTTGCCCAGCTTCGCGCCGATGTATTTGAAACCGGTCAATGTCTCCACGCAGCGCACGCTGTAATGCTCCGCGATCGTTTTTTGCAGATCGGTGGTGACGAACGTCTTGATGATCACCGCGCGGGAAGCGTTTTCCTTCTTGAGCACGCCCATTTCGAACAGCGTCTTGATTCGGTAATAAGCCAGAAGAGAACCGATCTGATTTCCCGTGATTAACTCCATCCCGCCGTTCGCGCTCCGAACTGCCACTCCCATGCGGTCGCAATCCGGATCGGTCGCGATGACCAGATCGGCGGCTTCCTTCTCCGCCAGCTCCACGCCGAGCCGCAACGCAGCAGCGTTCTCCGGGTTCGGCGAATCGACCGTCGGGAAGTTTCCATCGAAGCGGTCCTGTTCCGGAACAACGTAGAATTTGAAACCGAGGCGTTCGAGCATCGGCTTGATGATGACGCCCCCAGTGCCATGCAGCGGCGTGAACACGATGCGAAGCGAGTCGGCGGAGCGAACGAGTTCCTGGTTCAAGACCAGGCTCTCGACCCGGTCCATGTATGCCTCATCGATTTCACGCCCGAGGGTGATCACCTCGCCACGCGACCCTTTCGCCCGCGCGGCCGAAGTCTCGCTTTGAATGCTGTTCACCTTCTCGATGATGCGGCTCGCATGCGGCTGGACCACTTGCGCACCGTCGTTGAAATAAACTTTGTAGCCGTTGTCATGCGGCGGGTTGTGGCTGGCGGTGATCACGATGCCCGCGCTCGCGTGCAGATGGCGCACGGCAAAAGAAAGCTCCGGCGTCGAGCGCGGTCCTTCAAAGACGCAGGCATCGCAACCGTTTTCCGCCGCAGTCCTGGCCGCGAGCTCGGTAAATTCTTTCGAGAAATGTCGTGAGTCGTGAGCGATCACGATCTTCGGTTTTCCCTCGATCTTTTCCTGGGCGCGCCACTCATGCAGATACGCCACGAGTCCCTGCGTCGCGCGGCTGACGTTGAAAAAGTTCATCGCGTTCGTGCCCACGCAGGGAAACTGCGGCCGCTCGTTTTCGCCCGCTTCGCCGCGCTCTGCCGAGGTCACGATTTTGCCGATGGTCCGGCCCCGAAGGCCGCCCGTCCCGAAAGCGAGCGTCTTGTAGAAGCGATCGTTGAGTTCTTCCCACGCTCCCTCTTCCGCCAGCTCCGTCACCACCTGCTCATAAAAAGGCGACGGTGCTCCGCGAAGAAGCGCCCAGATATTTTGCGCGGCTGACTGGAGCGCCTGCCCCCCGCGAATGGCGTCCGCGATCTTCATCTCAAGCAAATCGCTCTTGGAGGACATGGCAGCCCACTCTTCCGGCATCCGTGCCACATGCAAGCTAAACGAGCTTGCAGTTCCTGGGCGAATCTTCACGGCTCGAAGCGGAACATGAAGGCGTTTCACAAATGACTGAATGGTGGAATAAAGGAGGCGCTTCCAAACCGCCGCCTTGAAGAAGAGGTTGCGAAGACGGATGCACCTTGAAAAACCGACGCCGCCGGTGCGGCGAGTTAAAAACGGTTGCCGGATGCGCGCTTCGCAGGCTTAATGCTCGGCTGACGCGCACTGTTGCGGAATGAACATCCACGAATACCAGGCGAAGGAATTGCTCCAGAAATTTGGCGTTGCTACGCCGCGCGGCAAAGCAGCCACGACACCTGAAGAAGCAGAACAGGCTGCCCGCGATCTGGGAACCGACGACCTGGTGATTAAGGCGCAAATCCATGCCGGTGGGCGTGGGAAGGGGACCTTTGCGAATGGGTTCAAAGGCGGAGTGCACTTGTGCAAGTCGCCTGCGGAAGTGCGGGAGATCGCCTCAAAGATGTTAGGCCAAACTTTGGTGACACATCAGACGGGTCCCGCCGGCCGCGTGGTGAACAAGGTGCTGGTGGCGGAATCAGCGGAGATCGCGCGTGAAATTTATTTCGCCGTGCTCCTTGATCGCGCGACCGCGGCGCCCATCATCGTCGCGAGCACGGAAGGTGGCGTCGAGATCGAGGCGGTGGCCGAGAAATCGCCGGAGAAGATTCTGCGTGAAAAGATCGATCCGCTCGCGGGACTCCAAGCCGGCCAAACACGCAAACTGGCCAAACAGCTTGGGTTCGAATCGTCCCAGCTGAAGGCGGCGGCGAAATTGTTCGACGGCTTGTATCGCACCTTCATCGCTTGCGACTGCTCGATGGTGGAAGTGAATCCCCTCGTCGTGACGCCAAAAGGCGAAGTGCTCGCGCTTGACGCGAAATTTAATTTTGATGACAACGCGCTTTACCGCCATCCGGAGCTCGCCGCCTTGCGCGATGTCGCGGAGGAAGATCCGCGCGAAGTCGAGGCCTCGAAACATGGACTGAATTACATTGGCCTCGATGGAAACATTGCTTGTCTCGTCAATGGCGCAGGCCTGGCCATGGCGACGATGGACATTATTAAGTTTTACGGCGGCAATCCGGCGAACTTCCTGGACGTCGGCGGTGGCGCGACCGAAGAGCAGGTGACCGATGCGTTCAAGATTCTTGTTTCGGACCAGAATGTGAAAGCGATCCTGGTTAACATTTTTGGCGGCATCATGAAATGCGATGTGATCGCGCAGGGAATCATCAACGCGGTGAAAGCAGTTAACCTGCCCGTGCCACTGGTCGTTAGGCTGGAAGGGACGAACGTGGACGCAGGCAAGAAACTGATCGCTGAGTCGGGTCTGCCGGTGATAACGGCCGGCGATCTGGCCGATGCGGCGCAGAAGGCGGTGAAAGCAGCACGAGAGAAATAACTCAATGGGGGCGTTCTATACCGATTGTGTGGTGGTCAATCCGGGGAACCGGGCAAACGCAGTGCGGGTGGGACCCTTGCTCGTGGATACGGGCAGCGAATGCAGTTGGATTGACGCGAAGCTTTTGGATCGCGTAGCGATTCAGCGGGAAGGCAAGACGCTTGATTTTATTATGGCTAATGGCCAGCAGCTACGACGGCAGATTGGCTACGGCATTGTTAGGGTCAATGAGGTGGAAACTATCGATGAATTAGTATTTGCCGAGCCGGGCGACCTGCAACTCCTGGGGGCACGGACGTTGGAAGGTCTCAACATGCGTGTCGACCCATTAGCGAAGAAACTTGTAGCAGGCGGACCGATACCCGCAGCTGGAGGAAGGGTGCCATGAAAATCAAAGAAATCGGCTTCGTCGCCATTCCCGTCACGGACATGGAGCGCGCGCGAAAATTCTATGAAGGCGTGCTTGGACTGAAAGAGTCGGGTCGATTCATGGAGGGCAAGTGGATCGAATACGGCATCGGCAAAGATACGCTTTGCATTGCCAGCATCAGCGACACGTGGACGCCGTCAGACCAGGGCACGGGCGCTGCGCTGGAGATGGAGAATTTCGATGAAGCCATCGCGGAGTTAAAAAAGGCGAACGTGAAATTCGCGTGGGACGCTTTCGAATCGCCGGTTTGTCATATGGCAATCGTGCAGGATCCGGACGGCAATAAAATAATCATCCACAAACTGAAAGCATCATGATCAAGGAAATCGCCTTCGTTGCCATTCCGGTTACCGACGCGGAGCGGGCGCGGAAATTCTATCAGGAGACGCTGGAGCTCAAACCGGATGGGGACGGCAAAAGGGATGAGTGGGTCGAGTATACTCTGGGGGGAACGACCCTCGGCGTGGGTTGTCACCCCGCCTGGAAGCCCGCGCGCGACGGCACGTCTGTCGCGTTTGAGGTCGATGACATCGATGCTTCGATCGCGAAGCTCAAAGAGCGCGGGGTCACCTTCGACACGGACAAAATTGAAACGCCTGTTTGTTGGATGGCGGTCTTTCGCGATCCCGATGGGAACCGGATGCTGGTGCACAAGAGGAAATCCAATTGAATCTGGAAGCCAGGAAGCCAGGAAGTTTGGAAGTCGGCTTGTTTTTCCTGGGTTCATGGCTTCCTGATTAATATGTCTGTCTTGGTCGACAAAAACACGCGTCTGCTTGTCCAGGGAATCACGGGCAGCGTCGGTGGGTTTCATGCGCGTCAATGCATGGAATACGGAACCAATGTCGTGGCTGGCGTCACTCCCGGAAAAGGGGGTCAGATGTTCGACGGCAAGGTGCCGGTCTTCGACACGGTCTGGGAAGCGCGGCAGGAAACGGGCTGCAATGTCTCGGTGATTTTTGTCCCGGCGGCCGGAGCCGCTGATGGAATTCTGGAGGCGGTCGATGTGGGCGTGGAGCTCATCATTTGCATCACGGAAGGCATTCCGGTGATCGATATGATGCGGGTAAAGGCGCAGATGGCCGGCAAGCCCAGCCGTCTCATTGGACCGAATTGCCCTGGGATCATCACGCCCGGCGCCTGCAAGATCGGGATCATGCCGGGCTACATTCACAAGCCGGGAAGCGTGGGTGTGATCTCACGTTCCGGGACGCTCACCTACGAAGCGGTCTGGCAATTGACCTCGCGTGGTCATGGACAATCGACCTGCATCGGCATTGGGGGCGATCCCATCAACGGAATGTCTCATCTCGATGCGGTGAAACTTTTCAATGACGATCCGCAAACGGAGTCGATGATTCTGATCGGCGAGATCGGCGGCACGGCTGAGGAAGAGGCGGCGGAATGGATCAAGGGCAACTGCCGGAAGCCGGTGGCCGCGTTCATCGCGGGCATGACGGCTCCGCCGGGACGGCGCATGGGTCACGCCGGCGCGATTGTTTCCGGAGGCAAGGGGACCGCCGCGGGAAAAATCGATGCGCTCAAGGCCGCAGGCATTGCGGTGGCCGAAACACCAGCGACAATGGCGGATACGCTGATTGCAAGGATGAAGAGCCGCGCGTAGTTTTCGGCAGGCCCTCTTATGAAAGTGACGAAACTACGGGAAGTGATGCATGCGGCTCCTTTCCAGCCCTTCACGATTCACATCGCGGATGGGCGATCAGCTCATGTGCTGCACCCAGATTTCATCGCGCTGATGGGTAACGGACGAACTGCGATCGTGACCTCCCCAGACGAAAAGGCGACACCTTCCTATTTGCAGATCGACCTGCCGCTTATCACGCAATTGGAAATTCAAGGAACTGCCTCGAATGGCGCTTAGTTCATCGAGATACGCTCCATCATGACATCACGTGGACTAGAAGGCGTCGTCGCGAACTCGACGCGGTTGAGCGACGTGATTGGCGATAAGGGCCAACTCATCTACTGCGGCTACGACATCAATGAGCTGGTGGGCAAAGTCAGCTACAAGGAAGTCGTCTATCTGCTTTTTCACCGGAAACTGCCGAACCGCCGTGAACTGGAAGCGTTTGTGCGCGAGCTGCGCAGCCAACGCCAGTTGCCGGAGCCAGTCATCGAGTTCCTGAAATCGGCGCCGAAGGACGCGGAGCCGATGGATGTGATGCGCACTGCGATTTCGATGCTGGGCCTTTACGATCCCGACATCGGAAAAGAAGCCACGCCGGAGATTAACCGGGGCAGGGCGATTTCGATAACCGCGAAGATCGGCGTGATCGCGGCCTATTTTCATCGCGCCAGAAACGGCAAGTCGCTTCCGCCGATGCGCGATGACCTGACCGAAGCCGAGCATTTCCTTTATTTGATGTGCGGAGAACCGCAGGCGAAAGAGGCCAGCGACACGCTCGATGTTGCGTTCATTCTTCACGCCGATCACGGCATGAACGCCTCCACCTTTAGCGCCCGCGTCACGATCTCGACTCTGTCGGATTTTTATTCGGCGATCACAGCGGCGATTGGGACGCTGAAGGGGCCGCTCCATGGCGGCGCAAACGAAGGCGTCATTAACATGCTGGAGGAAATCGGCAGCGAAGACAAAGTAGATGCTTACGTCGAGAAACAGCTCGCGGAGAAAAAGAAGATTATGGGGATCGGTCATCGCGTTTATAAGACGCTCGATCCGCGTGCGCCTCATTTGCAAAAGATGGCGATCAAGCTCAGCGAAAAGCTGGGCGACCCGAAATGGATCAGGATGTCGGAGCGAATCGCGAAGCTGATGAAGGAGAAAAAGAACCTGAACGCGAATGTCGATTTTTATTCCGCGACGGTTTACTACTCGTTAGGCATTCCGACCGATTTGTTCACCCCGATTTTCGCCATCGCGCGCTGCTCCGGCTGGTGCGCGCAGGTGCTCGAACAGCTCGAAGATAACCGCCTCTACCGGCCGCTGAGCGAATACGTTGGGGAACCGGTCGGTAAAAAAGTCGTGCCGATCGACGAACGGCCCTAGCGGATTTTTCACAGGAGGCTCGACTTGTTTCGAGTCGTCACCTAAATCTGGACTCATGAGGGAGATTGCGTTCCTGGTGTTGTTTGCCCTGGCCGGCCCCGTGGTCGTCGCGGCAGAGAATACGGAGGTCGAGCTGATCGGCGACCCGGCCGTTTACGGGGAAAGCCCGAAGAACTACCAGGAGATCGTGACGAAGTGGCTGGAGACTAAACTGGTGGACGCGCCCAGCGCGCAAATCCAGTGGTTGACGCCTCCGCGGCCGGCCGATCTTCCGGGTCCGGGCGGAAAACGGCTCTACGGTTATCTGGTCGAATTCAAAGTAAATTCCCGTAATCGATTTGGCGCTCGCACCGGGTGGCAGAAACATGGGGCTCTCATTCGCGACGGTCTTGTCATCCAGGGGACTGGCTTCGGATTCTAAATGAAACGAAGCGCAAACGCGGTGATCGGAGGACAGGTGATCGTCCTGTTGGTGATCGTCCTGGCCATTCTCGGTGGCGGCGTGTGGTTTCTGTATTCGTCGCGGCAGGATGCGGAGAAGAATGGGCGTGCCTTCGCGGCGCTGGTGGCCAAACGAATCGCCGTGAATTATGACGACAAGTTTTTCCATGTGCGCCTGAGCCCAGCTGCCCAGATCAACTATCTGCAATCGTGGCGCGAACGGATGCTCCTGCAGTTGCGACAGCTCGGCGTGCCCTCGCAACCGATCGAGATGAAGGGAGACATGGCTTACACGTCGTACTTCTTCCAACCCAAGGGCAACTTTCGCGCGGAGCTAAAATATCCCACCACGACAGCCTACCTCGACATGGTTATTTCACGCGGGATGACCGTGTGGCAGATCGACGAGATCAATCTGACGTGGAATCCGCCACCGACTCCGACCCCCGCGCCGACGCCGGACATGACGGCAACACCGACGCCCACTCCCGTAGTCGACCAAAAACAGAAGCGGAAAAAGAGGGGTTAGGGCTGGAGCAGTCGATCGATTGAATCGACGCAGAGTTGCGACCATGTCTCCAGATTGTCGCGGCGAGCGAGTAGTTCATCTCTGGTCAGAAAGCCGATGTTTGTGATCATCGCTTCGCGCTTCGTCACCTTCGGTTCCGCGAGCCGAAAAACGTGCACGATCCCAAGGTGCACACTGCCGACTTCCGTGGTGTCGTCGTTCAAGAGCGCGACGATCTTGTCTTCGAAAGGCGATTCGATCTTGATCTCTTCGTTCACTTCACGTTCGACACCGGCGCGGTAGGCCTTTTCATCCCACGCGAAAAGGGACTCATCGCTGTCATTCATATGGCCGCCAATGCCGATCGATCCCTTGGCCACCAATCGTTGCTCGCCCGCCTTCTTGCCCCGCACATAATGCAGCACGGTGTCGCCATGCGCGATCAGCGCATACGGGATGATCTGCTTGTGCGTCGGATCGTTTTCCGCCTGGGCGCGGGGCAGGAAGAAATTGTTCCCGCGTGATAACAGGGCGCGGAGATATTTTTCCGGCTCGAAATTCAGTCCGTGGAAACTGCCGAGCTCGTCGAACAGACTTCGCCGCACGACCAGGACATTTTCGTCAGGCTGGCTCATGTGTGCGTGAGCGTTGCCTAGAACGACCAGGTCACGCCGATCTGCGGTCCGAGCAGGTTGAGGCTCGCGTTCGGATCGGTCTGTCCGCCATTGGAAAGATGCTGATAAACCGCACCCGCGGTTGCCTTCCAATGATCGTTAATTTTGTAGGCAACGCCCAGGGCCGCGAGGCAGTTGAAAGTAAAGTCCTGCCCTTGCGCGCCATCGATATTGGAGTGGCTGTCGATCCATCCGAGTCCCACGCCGCCGGAGAGGTAGGGTGTGAATCGGCTCCCGGGCCGAATGAAATTATATCGGAGGCCGACGGAAATGCCGTAGTAGAAATTTTCCGGACCGCGAACAATCGGTTCGGCCATGGCCAGGACGTAAAATTGATTGTACCCCTTCCAAAAACCCTCGCGGTAAACTGGACCGAAACGCCATCTCGCGGTCACGAATTGGGAGGCAATCTCGTAGCTGTTCGGATTGCCGATCACTCCAAGCATATACGCCGTTTCGGCCGCCATCTCGAAACTGGGCGCGTCCGCATCGTCGGGAGTAAAATGCGTCGAGACGCGGTCGCTGCCTGCGTGCGCGAGTGGCGCGCAGAGGGAGACGAGGAGGAATATAAAGAGGATCCGTAAGAATTTCATGAAGCGGCGCTACGATATTGCGAGTCGGCTGAATTGCAATTCGCCCCCTCGTCTGTCACGATGTGAACGTGAAACCCCACATCGCAGTAATAGTTTCGCTGTTTGTTCTGACCGCGGCGACAGCACGCGCGGCGGACCAGTCAGCCGAAAAAGGACAGCAATTAGCGACCGATCTCTGGAAGGCCAGCGGCGGTGAGAATTGGACGAAAGTGAGAGAGGTGCATTTCACTTTTGCGGTCGAAAGCGAGGGAAAGACGGTATTCAGCGCACAACATGTTTGGAACGTCGCGACCAATACGGACGAGGTGAAATGGAAGGACAAGCAAGGGAAGGATCACGACGCCACCGCCCGCCTCGTTACGCCTGCTTCTGACGGCGACGAAAAGACCGCTTATGGGCGCTGGGTCAATGATGCCTATTGGTTTCTGGCACCGCTGAAAATCCTCGACAAAGGAGTGAAGGTCGAAGCGAGCGGACCGAAGGATTTGAAAGGGGTCACTTACGAAACGCTGCACCTGAGTTTCGACCAGGTCGGGATGACTCCGACCGATCAGTACGTTCTTTATCTCGACCCGAAGACCAAGCTGGTGCACGCGTGGGATTACATTCCCAAAACGGGCGAAGGGATGCAGGCTACCTGGGAAAAGTATCAGACTTTCGGAGGTTTGAATCTCGCGACGGAACACAACTTCAACGGCAAGACGATCAGGTTGACGGATATCAAGGTCGTGACCGAGTAGGAACGGCGCGTTGCAGTTTCAAGGAGGGGCGGTTTGCCAACCGCCCTTTTTCTTAGTGTCGGCGGTTGTAAACCGCCGCTCCTTGGTTTGCTAATGCGCGCCTGCGGCAAAAGTAGCGAGATCCTTTGGCAGCGAACTCACCCATCCTTCGCCGTCTTCGATTTTCAGCGCAGCGGAATGCAGTGCATGGCGCGGAAGAAAAAGCTGTCGCTCCAATTCCGGCGTCCAGCCGGTCTCGATGAACTGGAGGTAAAGATTTTCGTCCGGCCCGTAAATCTTGTCTCCCACAATCGGATGGCCTAACGAGGAGAGATGCACTCGGATCTGGTGCGTGCGTCCCGTCCGCGGGACTGCTCGAACGACGCTGAAGCGATCGCCCGCCACGCCACGCCGGAATCGGCGCTCGACCGTGAATTCCGTGCGCGCCGGCGTCCCTGCCAGATGAATCGCCTGCTTGAGCCAGATTGCCGATGGCGCGTGAATGCCTTGTCTTCCCAGAGGAGCATCGACCATTTGCGAATCCCACTCCGGCCAGCCCCAGACGATCGCGAGATATTCTTTGGCGATCCTCTGTTCCTGCATCAGCAAGCCAAAACGCCGGGCCGCGGCTGCGTGCTTCGCCACGAGCACCAGCCCGCTGGTTTCCCGGTCGAGCCTGTTGACGATCGAAACCTGTCCGCCGTTTGCGATCTCGAATGCGAGGAGATGTTTCAGCTCGCCCCAAAGGGTGCGCGCTCCATTCGGCTTGCTGGGATGAACGAGCAGAAACGGCGGCTTCTCCACCACGATAAAATCTTCGCCCTCCGCTACGATCGAGAAATCATGCGCGTCGTTTGCGCGGCCCGCGTCCTTGGCGGATAAAGCTCCCTTGATCTCGCTGAGGAATGTCACGCGCCATTATAAGACCGGCGAGCGGCCGGTGCACGCGCTGGACGGTGTCTCACTGGAGATCGCGCGGAATGAATTTATCGCGGTGAGCGGGCCGAGCGGCTGTGGCAAGAGCACGCTGATTCATCTTCTGGCCGGGCTCGAATATCCGACGTCCGGTGAAATCATGGTCGACGGCCTCGCGCTTCATTCCGCGGACGATCGAGCGTTGACGGAATACCGGCGCCGCCAGGTCGGCCTTGTCTTTCAATTCTTCAATCTCCTGCCCACGATGAACGTGCTTGAGAACGTGAGTTTGCCGTTGCTCCTGCAGGGTGTCTCGCCGCCTGAGAGTGAAAAAAGAGCCTCGGATTTGATCGCTCTGGTTGGGCTGACTGACCGGTCGACTCATTTCGTTCATCAACTCAGCGGCGGCGAACAACAACGGACGGCGATCGCGCGTGCGCTGGTTCACCGGCCCGTGTTGTTGATTGCCGATGAACCGACCGGTAATCTTGATTCCCATTCGGCGGCGACTGTGATGGAATTGCTGAAGAAGATCGGCGCGGAACAGTTGACGACGCTGATCGTGGTCACTCACAGCGATGAGGTTGCGCGAGTCGCCTCGCGGCGGGTAGAAATGCGGGACGGAAAGGTGGTGCGAGATTCCGGATTGAATGTGGGAGCGGCCTTAGTGCCGCGACCATAACGGTCCAGTCGGGGCACTGAGGCCCCTCCCACATTCGTATACTTGACCTCGCCCGAAAAACCGCGTTACCTAAACGCCCAGCCTCGACCACGGAGTCACCTTGGAACTAAAAGACATCAAAGCCGTCATCGACCTCATGAAGAAGAACGACTTGTCGGTCTTCGAGATGGAGAAGGACGGCTTCAAGCTGAAATTACAAAAGGGCGCCGGCGATCAGACTGTTTTTGCCGCACCGCCAGCTCCGTCGGCCCTGGCGGCACCGGCGCTCGCTTCAGCTCCCGCAACCGCGGCTGCCCAAGAAACCGAAAGCAGCGCGGGGCTGAGAGATATCGTCTCGCCGATGGTGGGGACGTTTTATCGCGCGGCCGCGCCCGAATCACCGCCGTTTGTGGACGTGGGCAAAGCCGTTACCGAAGAGACCGTCGTTTGCATTATCGAGGCGATGAAAGTCATGAACGAAATCAAGGCCGAAGCGAAAGGCGTGATCGCGGAGGTCGTGGCCGAAAGCGGAAAGCCAGTGCAATTCGGCCAGGTGCTCTTTCGCGTAAGGTAGCGCAAGCTTCCAGCTCGCGTAATCTCGGTCTGCAAGCTGGAAGCTTGCGCTACAATGTTTGAGAAAATTCTAATCGCGAATCGCGGCGAAATAGCCTTGCGCATTATCCGCGCCTGCAAGGAGCTCGGCATCCGGACCCTGGCGGTTTATTCGGAGGCGGATGTGGATTCACTCCATGTCCAACTCGCGGACGAAGCGATTTGCATCGGTGCGCCTCCCAGCTCGGAGAGTTACCTCAAAATCGATCGCATCATGAGCGCGGCCGAGGTCGGGGACGTGGATGCGATTCATCCCGGCTATGGATTTCTTTCGGAGAACGCGCACTTTGCCGAAGTCTGCGAGAGCTGCAAAATCAAATTCATCGGACCGCCCGCGAGTGCGATGCACGCGATGGGGGACAAGAACTCGGCGCGCGCTTGTGCGCGAAAAGCCGGCGTCTCAGTCACACCCGGCAGCGACGGCATTGTCGAGACCGAGCAAGAGGCGTTGAAGGTCGCGCATCGGATCGGTTTCCCGCTCATGATCAAGGCGGTCGCGGGTGGTGGCGGTCGCGGCATGCGCGCGGCGCACAACGAGGCCAGTCTCGCCCCGGCGTTTCATGCGGCGCGGACCGAAGCGGAAAAAGCGTTCGGAAACGGAGCTGTTTACATCGAGAAGCTGATCGTAAACCCGCATCACATCGAGTTTCAGATCATGGCGGATACGCATGGGCGCACGGTGCACCTCGGTGAACGGGATTGTTCGATCCAGCGCCGGAACCAGAAAGTGATTGAGGAATGCCCTTCGCCGCTTCTTTCGCCGGGGTTGCGCAAGAAGATGGGCCACGCGGCCGTCAAATTGGCTGAATCAGTCGGGTATCAAAACGCGGGCACGATGGAATTCCTGGTCGATAACGAGGGCCATTATTATTTCATCGAGATGAACACTCGCATCCAGGTCGAGCACACCATCACCGAGGAAGTTTACGGCTGCGATCTGGTCAAGGAGCAGATCCTGATCGCGGCGGGCGAGCGGCTTTCGCCTCATGTGGCGAACGCCACGGCCAGACTTCACGCCATCCAGTGCCGCATCAACGCCGAGGATCCGGAGAAAAATTTTCAGCCTTCGCCGGGACGCATCGCGTTCTATTACGCGCCGGGCGGCCGGGGGGTGAGAATCGACTCGCACGCCTACACGGGTTACGTCGTTCCGCCCTATTACGATTCCATGATCGCGAAACTGATCACGGTCGGGGCGACACGCGCTTCGGCGATCGCGCGCATGCGCCGGGCCTTGGATGAATATTATATCACCGGGATTAAGACGACGGTCCCGTTTCACAGCGCCATTCTGCGCAACGCTGCATTCCAAAACGGGACCTACGATACCGGCTTCGTGGAACGGGTCATGAACTCGGACAACTTCGAGATCAAGCCAACTCCAACACGGTTGCACGAGTAGTCGCGCCTTGACCCTTGCCGATCTAAATCGTTCGCTGCTCTACGGCATTCTCGACCTGGGCTATGTCGAAAGCTCGGAGGTGGAAAGAGTCGCCGAACAGATGATCGAGGGAGGCGTCGATCTCATGCAGTTGCGCGCGAAGGCGCACCCGTCCGGGGAGATTACGAAGATCGCCGTGGCGCTGCATGGCGTTACCCAGCGCGGCAAGGTTCCCCTCATCATCAATGACTATCCGGAAATAGCCCGAGCTGGGCCCGCGGAAGGCGTGCACGTCGGGCAGGATGACCTTTCAATCGCCGAAGTCCGTGAAATCGCGGCGGCCAATTGCGTCGTGGGTAAATCGACCCACAGCGTCGATCAGGCCATCCGCGCTTTCTACGAAGGCGCGGACTATATCGGGTTCGGACCGATCTTCGCGACTCCGACCAAGCCCGATTATCCGCCAGTCGGTCTCGAGGAGATCCGGAAAGTTCACGAGGCCGTCCCTCTTCCGATTTTCTGCATTGGCGGCATCAAACTCGACAACCTCCCTGAAGTGATCGCGGCGGGCGCGCGCCGGGTAGTGATCGTCTCGGGGTTGCTTCAGGCTCCGGACATCGCATCGTATGCGCGGTCCGCCAGGATGCTGCTTCAAAAATCCAAAATCTAAAATTATGTCCGTGCTCATTCTTGGTTCCATCGCGCTCGATACCGTTAAGACTCCCGTGGAAGAACACGCGGACTTGTTAGGCGGGTCGGCTTCTTATGCCGCCTTGGGCGCAAGCTTTTTTTCGCCGGTGAAATTGGTCGGCATCGTAGGCGACGATTTTCCCGTATCGGAATTCGAGTTTTGGAAAGAGCGGAAGATCGATGCGGAAGGCGTGCAACGCGTCACCGGCAAAACTTTCCGTTGGTCGGGAGAATACGCCTGGGACATGAACACGCGCGAGACTCGTTCAGTGGCGCTCAATGTTTTCGAACACTTTCGCCCCGACCTGCCGCAGTCCTATCGCGAAACCGAATTTGTCTTGCTGGCGAACATCGCGCCCGCGCTCCAAGCCCACGTGCTGGATCAAATGAAGCGCCCGTGTTTTATCATCGCGGACACGATGGATTTGTGGATCGAAACCACTCGCGCCGATCTCGATGCGCTGCTGCCACGCGTGGACCTGCTCATCCTGAATGACAGCGAAGCGAGACAATTGACCAAGGAAACGAGCCTGATCAAAGCCGGACGAAAGATTCGCAAGTCGGGTCCAAAATATGTCGCGATAAAGAAAGGAGAGCACGGCGCATTGCTCTTCGGTGAGAACGAATTTTTCAGTTGCGGCGCCTACCCGCTGGAAGACATCCACGATCCGACCGGGGCGGGGGATACGTTCGCCGGGGGCATGGCCGGATACCTGGCCTCGAAAAAAACGGCTCCTACCTTTGCCGATCTGCGCCGCGCGATTATCTACGGAAGCGTCCTCGCTAGTTTCAACGTCGAAGCCTTCAGCCTAGAGCGCCTGCGCAGCCTGACCATGGACGAAGTCGCGGAGCGTTACGAGATGTTCAAGGCGATGAGCGCGTTTGAGGACCTTCCTTTCCCAGACGGTGGTGGTTAAATTGGCGTACGCGATTCCAGCCGTACCCATGAACTCGATGGTTTGTCTTAATTTTTTACCATCCGTTCAACTGACGCGGTCCCGGTCGGCATTTCGGTTTCTGGAAAAGGAGCGCCTGCTCTTTAGTCCCTTTCGAATCTTGGATCCCAAGATCCGCGCCTAGGTCTCACAATTTCCTTGGAGGCGCCTCCGTCCGCCTGCTAGCCTATTGCGCGTGACCCCTGTTGACAGCCCTTCCCGGGGGCTCCGAGCGTTGAAAGCAATTCAGCGCATGTGCCTAATCGCTATTCCCGCTCTTCTAGTAGGTTATGATTTCTGGCGCTTTCCTGTCACCTTTGAAGTTAAAGCGCTTGCAAGACACGCCGATCTCGTGAGCCTGGTACGAGAGCGGTTGTTCTCGCTGGGGACGTACAACAGCCATTCAATGCATCTGAGCCTTGATGCTATCGAACGCGACGATTTCTTGGACTACGTTAACGGATCAGGTAACGCGCTTGTGATCGGTTACTTTTTGACCGAAAGCTCGGAGCTAAGAGGGGGAGCTCTTGGATCCGCGGTGAGCCGCAAGATTGAGAGGGTCGATCCGGAGGCAGGTCGACATTTCCGCGATCAACTGGAGGGACTCGGAGGCCGTCAGGCCGGTCAAGTTTCCAAAGTAAGTCTGCGCATTTCGCCTCAAGCTTACCGGCGGTTCCCGATAGACCATATTTACGTAGTTTTCTTCCATGCCGGCCTTGCCAGCAAAAATGAAGGGCTCATCGCGAAAGCCATGCCGCAAGTGCTGCGAAATGCGGAATACGATAACATTTCAAACCTGATCGTTCCGTGCCTGGCGCATAATTGGGAAGACAAGAATACCGTCGCGTTTGATGAGTTCTTCGATCCACTGCTCACGGGCCTCGCGAAAACTGGTCCGCCGCAGCACGTCTACATCCCTCTCTATGCGGGATGGCCAACCGTGGTCCTAGAAGAAGCCGTGGGTTCGCTGAACCATTTCTGGGAAAACATTGCCTCCCTTTCGGAATCTCCGGTCTGGCGTTTCTACCGAGCTGATATCAGGGGCACTCTGTTTTTCGTGTTCGTATGCCTCGTGATTTCTTCTTTTACGATTCCAATAACGATTAAGAATTTCCTGATCATAGCTTTCCTTTTTGCTGGAATGTCGGCAGCGGCAGTCAAAACAGCAGCGGTCCTTATTCAGGGACAGAACGCCCTCGTGCACGCGATTGTCCAATTGTGCATCTGGGTATCACTTGCCGTGGGACTGCGATTTTTCGCTAACTGGAATCCTCGCAGCATTTTTACAGAAACCGGCAGTAGCAATGACTGAGAATATCCTGCGAGATTTGCCTATTGAATTGGCGATCCGCCTCGTTTTGGATTCGATCTCCTACAGCAATCCACTCCCGCCTTGGGTTGATTCTGTCACCATCAACTACAAGAAACGCGAACGGATAATCGGGAACAAAATCCTAAAGTATCTCAATGGCGAAAAACCGATTGCTCCCTTTCAGATTGAGCTGCCCAAGAAAGCTGGCGGGAAAAAACCTTGGAAAGTCCCTTCCGTGAACGATCAGATCATCCTGCAGGCAGGTGTTTCCGTTCTGGCAAAACAGGCTTCGCAGATCCTCGATCGTGAACACGCTCTAAGCTATCGTTACAACAGTGACCCAAACCGCTTACAACTGACCGAGAGTCAGGTCAGTTCCTGGAAGGAATTTCAGAACGCAACGGAACACAGGCGCAGCACCCGTTCCCATATTCTTCAAGTGGACTTGGAAAATGCGTTCGAAAGTATCGATCGCGTTAAGTTCTTCGATTTTCTTGAGCGGTTGGCTCCGAAGCACGTCGCGGTGATGTTGCTAAAACTGATGTTGGAATCGATCAGTGGTACCGATCGCGGATTGCCCCTCATCAACGATTCTGTTTTCTTCCTTGGCAACGCCTACCTGCACGTCGTCGATCAAACGATCAAGAAGTCTTGTTCTGATTTCATTCGCTTCGTTGACGATTATCGCATCTTCGGCAGCTCCACGGCAGAGCTCGAAGACATATTGTCCCAGTTAAGTCAACGGCTGGCTCCGCTGGGCTTTGCGATCAAACAATCCAAAGTCAAACTGGGCAGCACAGAAGATTACTTTGAGGCCCAGGCCAATGGGCGATATGCCACGACCGAGGAAGAAGACGGGTATATCTCGGCAACGGCGTTCGAAGACATCAGTGCGCCTGACCAGTTGGTGACCCTCATTGCCAGGGCGGTGAAAAGTCCGGACGATCTTCTCACGGAGGGTTTTGGCCGGCTCACACTCGGTGCAATTCGCCGTATTCGAATCAATGCCAAGGTGGTGAACCGCCAAAATTTCCCGCGATCGCCTTTAGACAAGTTCCAAGAATTACTCTCTGCTGACGAAAAGTTAATCGGCACAGGGCTCGATCTCATGGAAAAGTATCTTAAGAATAATGATGAGAGTTGGCGCGCTACGTGGCTGCTCTACACACTCTGTGACGCCAACTTTGTCGAGCCGAAGTTGCGACAAAGATGGAAGGATTTGCTGGCTCTCGCCGCTCGTGAGCACGCCGAAGGCCTGCCGGGAGTGTGGGCGCGCACGTTATTTCCCGAAACGAAGGCGAAGCTTAGTCTCGAGGAGATCCATGAACTCGGATACCTGGAAGGGGGAATGCGCTGCTATGCACCGAGCTAACATCAATCGGCGACGCTTCCTCGGAATCGCGACGGTAGCTGGCTGCTTCGCCGCTCTGCGCTGTTGGCGGTGGATGCCAGGTTCCGGCCCCTTGCGTTGCTTTTACGTCTCCGGCGTTCGGTTCAATGAGGTTCAATCTGCTCCGAAACCGAATGACGTCGTGCGGCTCGAACTTCATTACTGGCGCGGCCAACGAAGGTACGAAGTTCGAACACAGCAGAACGAGCGACTCGGCTACTTGCCGAGTCGCCATATTGCTCGATTCGCGGCTACTGGGAGCTCAGAGTGGTACATTGCCGAAATGCGTCCCAATGGAGTTCCGTGGAAACGATACAAGATCTCACGCCTGGGCTTGATTCGCAGGGGAGCCGGTCAAGGTTCGCAATTGCCTGCCGGCACGTATGGTACTTAGCGGCTGTTTAGCTTTCGTTAGGCTTCGGCTGAGAGGGGCGTCGATCAGACTTTTTCTTCCGGCGCCAGATGACAGCGATGGTCCAGCGTTTCGAATTGCAAAGTAGTGTGCTGGATTTCGAAATTGTGATCTAGGTCCCGTGCGGCCTGGTCGAGTAGCGCACAATCGCAATCGTCGACGTCTCGCACCAAATGGGCCGTGAGGGCCGTTTCCGTGGTGCTCATCGGCCAAACATGGAGGTCGTGCACCTCGGTCACGTGCGGAAGGCTGGAGAGATACTGTCGCACTTTCGCCACCTCAATGCCGTGGGGGACGGCCTGCAGAGCAAGGTTGACGGAGTCACGCAGCAATCCCCAGGTGCCCCAGGTAATGACGGCGGCAATCGCGAGACTTATAACCGGGTCGATCCAGAGCAACCCAGTAGCGATGATAAGAAAACCGGCGATGACAACCCCGAGCGAAACAGCCGCATCGGCCGCCATGTGCATAAAGGCCGCGCGAATGTTCAGGTCTCGTTTTCGGCCAGACATAAACATTAGAGCTGTTGCCGTGTTGATCACGATCCCAATGGCGGAGACCCAGATAACAGTCCTGGCTTCAACTATGGTTGGATCGCCAAAGCGGCGAATCGCTTCCCAGGCAATTGCGCCCACTGTGATCAGGAGAAAAATAGCGTTGAAGAGGGCCGCGAGAATCGATGAGCTTCTTAGCCCATAGGTTCGGCGTTCGGTCGGGGCGGTGCGCGCCAGGAAAGTAGCGCACCAGGCCAGCAACAAGCCCAGCACATCCCCCAGGTTGTGACCAGCGTCCGCGACAAGGGCGAGCGAATGAGCAAAGACGCCGTAGACCGCTTCGATGATGACGAAGCCAAAGTTCAGAGTAATTCCAATGGCAAAGGCGGTTCCGAAGCTGGCGGGAGCGTGACTGTGCCCAGCGCTGCCATGCGAGGTTTCGCAGCAGTCGTCGTGAGTGTCGTGTCGGTGGCTGCTCATGTCGCGGTTATTATTTCTCCAGAAGGATGATCAAGACGCCGAGAGTGCAGAGCAAACCTCCTATGATTCCGCTTTCGTATTTTTCGAGGAAACGAAGGTTGAGCTTTTCGAGGTTGGTCAGGGTGAGCCAGGTGAAGAGAACCATTCCCAATACGGTGCCAATCGAGAGGATAGCAGTGAGCAGCACAAACCCCAGCCAGTTATAGCGGACGCCCGAGACGTAAACTGGAAGAAAGCTTTCGCAAGGCGAGAAGGTGAGTAAGGCCAGAAGACTGGTGATAGCCACCCGGTCGGAGATACGGCCACGCTGAGGCGCGACTACCTCGATTGTTTCCTCCGGCTCTCGTTCCCCGCGTGCATGAAAATGAGTCTCGTAGGCATGCACGTGACTTCCGTGCGGCACGCTCAGAACTGCCTTGAATTCATGTGGCTGCGGAATCGTTTCGGTGGAGACGAAATGGCCATCCGCTTTCTGAAAAGAAAAACTTTGTCGCTCCTCGGCCGCACGGACTGTTTTCAGAGTTATGCCTGTCTCTGCCAGACCTGGAGCGGGCTGCTTCGGCGAACTGACGGAGTAGAGACGGAACTTCGCGGTCTCGCCTTCGTTGACGATCGCGAGTTCGATCAAACCGTTTCCCGTCTCGACCAGCGCTCCGCCGTGGGGACCGGGGAGCAAGGCGGCGTGTTCGTGCACATGCAGATGGGGCGTGGTGCCGTGATGCGAATGGCCCCCGAACAGGTGGCTATGGCCGCAACCGGATCCGCTTAGTTGCCGATACACATAAAAAAGTCCGAAAAGCAGCAGGGCTCCTCCCGCGATCCAGGGAAACCACGCGCCAATCTTATCGTGCAGCGCAATTCCAAACCAGGCGATGAGGAAGCCCAGGAACGCGGTGCAAAGCACGTGACCCGTCCCGGCTAACGCCGTCACGCCAATCGTCTTGTTCCGGTTCCAGCGTTGCGCCCTGGCCGTGATTACGAACGGAAGCCAATGCGTGGGAATGGCCGCGTGAAAGAAGGCAATGCTGAATCCCGTGAGAGCGATGGTGGTAAAGACCGTTTCGTTCATGAAGCGCGCAGAATTCGGTAATCATTCGCACGATCTTCGAACATGGCGAGGAAACATCAACGCCCGGCGACGAATCCGAAAAACGAGGCTCGAACAAGGTGAAGGTTTAGGCTGGCGTTTTTTCCGTTCACGGGAAAGATCAGGGCCAATGAAAATTTGGCTGCAAGCGCCGGGCAAAATTCTTTACTCGCTGCCTGGCGTTGTCGTCCTTTTCTGCGCCGGCTATTTGGTCGCCGCGGACGAGGATAAGCCGCAGGGGCGTGTCTGCATTTCGATTGTCGACTCCGGGCCATCGAATGAAGAAGAGCCATTTAGACCGTCCGCGAGCGGAAGGGCGGGCTCGACTGTAAAAGCTCACCTCGATGCCAGCGAGAAATGCACTGTGCTGGTGGCGGCTTTAACCAAGGATGGAAAACTCGCTCAAGGCTGGCGGCCCCAACTCTCGGATGTGCCGGCGGAGTTTGAGGAAGTCCAGTTGCCGAAAGCTCCCGTGACGTGGGATTGGTCGGGCGCCCACGGGCCTTTCGATTTGTTCGTCTTGTTCTTGCCGGCCGAGTCAAAGGAAATTGGGGAAGCGAAAAAGTTGGTCGAAGCAATGCAGGCACCCAGGATCGATGACCGGCTCCTCGCCATGCAGGTGAACAAATTGCGTGAGCTAATCGGCCGCATCACGAACGACAAGGAGAAGGTTAATCAAGCTGCTATGACTGAGCCCGAGCTCGGCGGTGTTTTCCGCGGATCGGGCGTGGATGCGGTCTTCCCCTGGCGTCAATTCGCGCAAAGTATTGAATTCGCCGACGGCCGTCCCGGCGTGCTGATCCTCTCCATCGAAGGCGCGGAAAAAGAATCGCCAGCTCCGTGATGGCCGGCAACTCGGTCCTGACCAGTCCGGGCGGTGAGCAGGTTTGGTTGAAGTCGCCCTGGCCGCTTCTGCTCGCCATCTGCGCGTTCGCGGCGACCCTGGTTCTGGCCGTGGGGAGTCCACTCGAGCCCTTGGAGATGCGATGGTTCGGCCAGGTCTTGCGCTGGCGATATGCACGGGGTCTGGCGCCTCCGGCTGATCCAAGCATCGTCCATGTCGATGTCACGCGCCAAGCCCTGGAAAGACTGCCGACGCTTGAGCTCGAATATCAAAAGGCGGCTACCATCATCCGGCATGCCACGGAGCTGGGCGCCCGCGTGATCGCGTTCGATGTTGTTTTTGGCCGCGGGGATCGAGCCATGGCAGAGCCGATTCTGAAAGAAGTCGAGCGAGCCAGGGGCCAAAACCGTAGCGTCATTTTTGCGGAAGCGCTCCTACCCTCCGCCGAGAGCGGAAAGGAGGAGCGGATTCGATCGTTCCCCTTTCGAGATCGAGTGAAGGCGGCGGGCTTGATCAATGTCCAGGCGGATGGTGACGGAGTGTTGCGCCGTTACGAATATGTTCACCGAGCCAGCGACGGATACGAGCCGTCGTTAGGTCTGGCCTGCTACCTGGCCTGGCGGGATGTGGATTGGGACAAAGGAGTTACCTTTTCGAAGGAAGGCATTGTGCGATGGGAGGAAATATCGAGCGACTTCACGACGATCGAGCCGCGCGAGCTCAAGCTCGACCCGGTCCTCTTGAACTATCGAAGTCCCTGGTCCGGCTCGGGGCCGGCGTCGTTCAGGCATTATAATGTGCAGCAACTGAGTGAACTCTACGAGTCGAGCCGTAAGAGCAACGCGCAGCCACTATCGAACGCCATCGTGCTGGTGTCCTACTACGGAGCGGGACTGGGGGACGTGGGAACTACGTCACTGGCGGCGAATCAGCCGCGGGTCATTCTGCATTCAACCGCGCTGAACGATCTGATCCAGCGCAACTGGCTGAGACGGAGCCCACGTTGGCTGGACGCGTTAGTTATTCTTTCTTTGGTTCTACTTGGACCTGTTACCCGGTTATTCCGCGGAACGTTGGCGCTTCTCCTATTTTGGATCGCGATCGTCGCGTTAGCCGCTTTTCTCAGCGCAGTGTTTATAATCAAGACAGGTTGGGTTCCAGGGCTGGTCACAGCCAGCGCAGTCTGGAGTGTTGTCACATTCGTCGAACTGGGAAGGAGGCAAAGCTACGAGTTCATGCAAAAGCTAAGGCTGCGCGCGACCATGGGTCTCTATTTTTCCCCGCACATCATGAAGCATGTCCTGGAGAATCCGGGATCGATGGAACCGCAAGAGGCAAAGCTTACCCTCCTTCTGACCGACCTGCGTAACTCCACCTCAATCGCTGAGGCCTTGGGACCGAACCGAACCTTCCAGCTCCTCAACCAGGTCTTCGAGACCCAAACCAAAGCGATCATGGCTGAAGACGGCAGCATGGAACACTTTCTCGGGGACCAATTCCTGAGTTACTGGGGCGCTCCCGACCCTCAACCGGATGCGACGGACCGTGCCTTCCGGGCGGCGCTTTCCCTCATTGCCGGTATGGAGGAGTTACGCCCGAGATTGGATCCCAAGGTGAAAACCCTTTTTGGCTATGGCGTTGCCCTTCACAGCGGCACTGCGTTGATTGGGAACAAAGGGTCGGCGCAGCGACTTGACTACGGCCTGGTCGGAGACCTGATCAACTCCGCGGCCAGGGTTGAATCTCTGACCAAGCACTACGGAGTTCTCTTCCTCATCACGCGTGAGGCGTATGGGAAATTGTCGGCCCCTCCCTTAACCCGGCTCGTCGATAAAGTCCTGGTCAAAGGCAAGAGTCTCCCGTTGGAATTGCTGGAGGTGCGGCATCCATTCAGCCCGGACCATTTCGAGAAGATCGCGGAGCGTTACAACTCAGCCTTCAACGATTATGAGAGTGGAGGCTTCGCTGATGCGGAACGAAAGTTTGCGGCGCTTCGCGATGAGGAGCACGACAAGCCGAGCGCCCTGATGGCGGAAAGATCCCGCGAGCTGATGGCTGACCCTCCGGCGAATTGGAACGGAATCTACGAGCTAAAAACAAAGTAATGCAAAAGGATAAACTCAAGACAAAGGTCATGAAGCAAAAAGTCTCTCGCAACCCAATGGGTTTCTCCTTCCGTTCAGCGTTCCTGGTCCTGGCGTTTATGGTCGTGGGATTACCTCCTTCCCTTCGCAGCCAAGACACGAAGCCCGTGCCGGCCGCAACCGCCAAGCCGGACCGGGCCCAGCTCGAGACCCAGTTTAAGAAAGCAGAGGCGGATCGGACGGCCGCAAAGGAGAAGACGAAGGAACGAGCCGATGCGGCCAGGAACGCGATGCAGATTGCGTCGGACCTTGCCTGGCTCGCCTTCGATGCCGGTAAATTCGATGAAGCTGCGACCGGGTTCGCCAAGAGCGCGGAACTTAAGGAAGAGAGTTATCGCAATGCCGTCGGCTATTTGGAAGAACATCTGCGAACGGGCGCCGTCGAGCAGGATAGCAAGATCGACGGCCAGATTCAGGAACTCGAGAAGCAGTTGGCGACGGCGGAAGAATCAAAGAAGAAGATACTGCGCACCCTGATCCACGGCTGGGAAAAGAACCGCTATCTCACGCGTTATAACACCTTGTCGAGTCTCGAGCAAATCGCGCGGGATAACAACGACGCCGACAAGCTCCTTAAGTATACCGGGCAAGAGTTGGAAATCCGGCGGCTGGAAATGGGTTACCTCCAAAAGGTCAAGGCGCCGCAGGAGGAGATCAATCAGAAGACGGCGCAGCTGGCCACGGCCCTGGAGCGAGTATCCAGCGCGCAGGCGGACCTCGCTCAATTCGAGAAGGCCGAGAAGAACGGACTGGAAGCCCTGGCGCTTCGTCGCGCTTTGCCCGAGGAGATGGCGGAACGCAAACTGGAGGAAAGCCTCGCCGCGCTTGCCCGCATGTATGCCTTCAACGTTGGCGACCTGGCGAAGGCGCGGGATTACTACCAGCAAGCTTTGGCCAGTATAGAAGCGTCAGCGGCCGTGCGCCGGAAAGCGCTGACCGAAGATCGTTTCTACACTCCGGAGCAAAAGGCGGCCATGAGCAAGGAGGAACTGGCTAAGCACGAAGAAATGGAGGCGCAGACCCGGGACATGCAGATAGCGCTGGACTCTATGTCGCAGGCCCTGGCGTTAACCAACTTGGGCGACATCAGCCAGGAAGAAGGCGACCTGAAGAAGGCGCTTACTTACAATGAGAAGGCGCTCAAAGTGGCGCAGGACCTTCCGAAAGGCGGGTACATTAATGTCTTTGAGATGTTCCGCGCCCGGATAAAGGCGCGAGTGCTTGGAGGTTTGGCCTATTTACATGCCGAAAGCGGCGAGGTGGATCTGGCGCTGAAGGAGTTGAATGAGGCTATCACGCTCAAGCGAACCATGGGGCAGGATGACTGGACGGCCCAATCGATGCTTCAAGCCGCCGACCTCGCCCATACGAAGGGAGACACGGCGAACGCCCGTCACTTACTTGAACAAGCGCGGCAGATCTTTGCGGCCGCGCATAAGCTGAACAGCGTGGTCTCTGCCACGGGCTTTCTCGCGATTATCGCCCGCGATGAGGGTAAGCTCGATGAGGCCTCGAGCCGCGCTGAAGAAGCGCTCTCACTGGCCCGTAAGACCGGTAACTCCGGCGCAGTTTCGGGTGCGGCCCGAACCCTCGCCTCGATCCGGGTGAAACAAAACAAGCTGGATGAGGCGGAGACCCTGCTGGAGGAAACGCGCGCGGCCGATACCAAAACGGGTTCGACTGGCGACCACATAGCTACCCTGGGCATCGAAGGAGAACTGCTCGAGGCCAGGGGAGAGAACGAGAAAGCGTTGGAGCTATACAAAGAAGCGGTCAAGCTAGTCGAAAGCGTGCGCGCTACCGCCGCGTCGGAGACTTCTTTTGCCGACGTGAAACGAAACTACCGGCCCTACGAACGGATCGTCCGGACCTTGATTAAGCTGAATCGGGCCGACGAGGCTTTCGATTACCTTAACCGCGCGAAGTCCAAAAAACTGCAGGAGTCATTACGCCTCTCCAGCATGAAGAGCGGCGATAAGAGCATGCAGGCTCTGCTCGATCGCGCGAACGGCCTGGAGACAAAACTGAACGCCGCTACCACCCAGCTATGGACGGAAGAAGCTAAACCGGAAGCGGAGCGCGACAAGGCCAAGATCGAGAACCTGAAGACTGTAGTGGCTACTACTCAAGGAGAGTTCCGCCGCGTGGTAGAGCAGATCAAGTCTTCCAATCCGAACTGGGAGAAATTCATGACGGTGAATCCGAAGGCGTTGAAGGAAACGCAGCGCAGCATCCCGCCGGGAGTGATGCTCGTCCAATACGCACCCTTGGGCGAGCAGATTTACATCTTCTTGGTTAGTAAGGAGAGTTTGAAGATCGTCATCGCGCCGGGCAAGCCGGAAGATCTTTGGAAGAAGATCAAAGCGGTGCGGAAACAGATCACCACCGGCGAATCGGGTGGGCCGCTGACGAAGAACCTGACCAGCCTTTATGAGCTGCTCATAACACCGATTGAAGCGGAGCTGCAGCCGATCAAGACCGTCGCCTTTATCCCAAACCAGCTTCTTTTTTACCTGCCGATGCAGGCGCTGGCCAAGAAGATGCCTGACGGCGGGCTAAGGTATTTGATCGAAGATAAGGAGATCGTCTACCTAACGGCGGCCGACGTCATGAATGTCGTCCAACCGCCGGATAGTGAGAAATCGACCGCGGGGATGGTTGCTTTCGGAAATCCGACAGGTGCGAACCTGCCTGCCGCCGAGGCGGAGGTAAAGGCGATCGCGCAAGTGTTTCCGTCCACGGAAGTCCTTTCCGGCGGCGAAGTAACCAAGGTGGCGCTTAACACCGAGCAGAGACTGAACAAACGGATCGTTCATTTTGCGACTCATGGTATCCTCAACGCCACCACGCCGGCGGAGAGCTATATCCAATTGGCGTCGGCCGCGACTCCCGGCGAGGGGCACCTGACCGTGGGCGAAGTATGGGACCTTCCTTTGAAGAAGGTAACTCTTGTTACGTTATCCGCCTGCGAGTCCGCGCTCGGCGACAAGGAACCGGATGGGGGCGAGATCACCACGCTGGCGGAGGCCTTTTCGAGCGCGGGAGCTACCACGGTGCTGGCCAGCCTTTGGAGTGTGGGCGATGAAAGCACCAAGGAGCTCATGGTTGAGTTCTATCGCCAGCTGGCTTCAGGCCAATCCAAGGCCGCTGCGCTTCAGAGCGCGGAGATCAAGCTGCTCAAGAATCCGAAGTTCTCGCGGCCACTTTATTGGGCGCCATTTGTCCTGATGGGAGACTGGCGTTAGAGCGACGCCGCTAAGGAAGAAATATGGTGTGGCGATTCAGGCCCGACTAGTGCGCTGAGAGATACCTAACCATAACTATGATCCAGGTTCCAAGAAGCGCCGCGCCAACATAACCGATCACGAGACCCGTGACCGCGACGGACCGTCCCAACGATCCGGGGCCGGAGCTTCTTGCTTCCGAGAGCGCGCGGTGTCCGCAGATGATTGCCGGCACTGAGGTAAGGCCGAAGGTCAGAAGAGCCAGGACGCCGAGAGCGAAAGACCAAAGGGGGAGAGCAGGGAGCTCGTCGCTCGAAGGATCAAATGCATTGGGCAATGCCGCGGAAGAAGACTCGATCATGGTCGAGTTATGACGCTTAATTCTCTTAGACTTGCAGTCGAACCGAACATCCCAGGGAACAACTCAAGGCCGGGAAAAGAATCGGACATGCGGAAGCATGTCCCTCCGAGGATAACAGCCGGTCGCGATTCCTAGTGGTGGTGACCGCACTCGTGGTCGTCACATTCATGATCGTGGCTATGGCCAGACCACGTTGGGAATGGATCAGGCAACGCAGCCCAACTGCCTTCGCCTGCGGCCATCTCAGAATGGTCTAGCAGGCAAGCGTCCAGTTGCGCGGCAAGCTCGGTGCTGTTCATTTCGATTCCCATAAAAGCGATGGCCTGGCGGCGATCGCCGAAAGGTTCGGTCCATACCTTGTGTAAACGATCTGGGATCTCGATGTGACCGGCGTCATCCTTGTGCGCTACCGCAGCCCACCATTCTCCAGCGGGAGCGTAGTGGCGCTCCGAGCCTGCGATGTTCAGTCCTCCCGCGACATCCATCCTGGTGGCAAGCCAGAAGTAACCCTTGGCGCGAAAGACACCAGGAAAAGGCCTTTGCAACAAATTCCAAAGCCTCTCGGAATGAAATGGACGCCGGGCGCGATACGCGAAAGTCGATACGTTCTGGTCGTTAGCCGGTGCGTCCGATTCGGCCTCAACCACCTTCCTCCAGCCAGCGCCTTCCGAGGCGGCCGCGAAATCAAAAGAAGACGCGGCGTCGAGGAGTTTTTCGGATGCGCCAGCTGATGAGCCTGGAAGGATCCGAGCGCTCGGATTGATCGCTGAAACAACAGCTCGGGCAAGGCCAAAAGCGGTCGCGCGCGAGTCGCAATTCAGGACAACCAGGTTGGCGACTTCGAGTTGGTCGGCAAGGATACAGGGCGAGGCGAGACCGGGCACGCGACTGCCATGAACAATCGAGTCCACGACAGCCTCGGATTCGATCGCCAGCACAATGGCACTTAGCCGGGCGGACTGGGACAAGCCTTGGTTGTCGCCATCCCCTGGGAGGAAGAGCGAGGCGAAGGCTATCGGATGGGTCCTGGAGTCACACTCGATGATGAGGTGATCGACCAGCGCCTTTTCGGCAAATGCTTCGATCTGCGCACTTATCTTCGCTGGATCATAACCGCCGTGATCGTTCTCTCCCGCGAGTCTCTCCACCAATAGCTCTCCTGTTCCAGATCCAACACTTCGATCGTGCGCGCTAGTCAGGAGGCCGAAGCGACAGTCGGGGTCACGGGCAACTATATCCTTTAAGAGTTCACGCGTAGACGGTCCGGTCAGGATCGACACTGGCAGGACCTCGGCAGCTAAGGCGGCGCTAGTTGTCATTGCGTAATGAGCAGCAAACTCATCACCTAGGCATTAGGGCCGGTGACATCGGCCCGCCAGGGCATAGCCAGGCGGTGCAAGAGCGATTTTGCCTCCAAGGGGAGAAGGCCGGGCATTCCAGAAACCAGTCGAGCGAGCAAGCTGCTCATGATTGGAGCGGCAAAGCTGCTGCCGGTTACTTCTTTGGTGGAATGGTGATTCCACGGGAGCTTAACATCCACGCCGCGCGCCGCGAATTCCACCAGGTGGCCTGGCTTGTAGTAGAAGGTGTGATCGTCATCCGACCGCGCCATGTTAACTGTCACGACACTGGGAAAGTAACCCGGCCACTCCGGCGTGGTGAAGTCGTAGTTATTGCAGGCGGAGACGACATGGATGCCTTTGAGGTAGGCTTCGTCGATCCATTCCTTGTATTGAAAGATGTGCTCCGCCAGGCCGCAGCCGAAACTACAGTTCAAGACGTGATAACCGCGATCGATCGCCTGCCGGACTCCTTCGCGAATAATCACGGTCCGTGATCCAAGGTTCTCGCCCAGGACCCGAATGCTTCCAATCTCCGCCTCAGGCGCGATGCGGCGGATCACTCCCGCGACGGCCGTGCCGTGCCCATAAACGTCGACGCCATTCCCGGGTTTGACCTCGATCTGAACGCCCGCATCGATTACCTGAATGTCGTCCACCAGAGTGAGACCAGCCAGCTCCGGATGGTCGATCTCAATTCCCGAATCGATCACGGCAATACGCACACCCTTACCGGTTCCGGTCGCCAAAGCCTGACGGGCTTCTTCCAGTCTGAAAGGACTGAAGTCCGTAGCTAGAGCCGGTTCCATCCTACAGCAGTTCCGAGAAGTCGGTAATCGAGTAAGTCTCTGACGACGGCCGCGGCCGTCTGGACGGCATTCAGGTCTCGCGGGGTAAAGCCTGGCGGTGTCTTTCCCGTCGGTTCCGCTTGCCCCTTCTCGATCACGACATCAAGAAGTTGGACACAAGAGATAACTCCGCGCACCTGGTTAAGAAAATAAAGCGGCACCGCGATCATGGCGTAGGTAGTCTTACCCAGTTTCCGGCCAAGCACGTTACTGTGGTTGGCGTTCTTGTAGACCTGGTTCTCGACGAAGGCATTTTCACTCGCCACCACCAAACTGATGATACCTGAGCTCAAGGGATTTTCGAAGCCGACGATCTTTTCAGAATTCGGCCCGCTATTGAAGGTGGCCACGAGCGCGCGCTTCTCGTGGTCGATCAGCCACACGCTTCCTTCATGCGCGCCAATGCGCTCAAAAGTGTCCCTTAAAAACTTCAGGACCACCTCATCACAAATGCTGATGAAATTTTCCGGTTTAACCGCGTCGCCCACCTTCGTCAGGTGCTCTTGCAGCGCAGGCCGCAGCGGCAGAAAGCGCTGCTCGGGAAGAAAATTAGCTCGGCTGGTGATCATGCTTCAGACGTTCTCAGGCTCCGGATTTCAGTGACGAGCACAGGAATCAAATCCGGCTGTTCCCGCAACAGCTTTTTCACTTGCTCGCGCTCCTCCTCATTGCAGGCGCCGGCGGCAAATCTCTCCATTTTTTCGCGGAGCTCCGGCGGGACCGAGGCTGCGGCACGCCCCGACACCTCCTGAGCGCCACCCTCCAGGAGTTCGAACAGGATGTGAAAATCGTCATTCACACGCGTGGGCCCAGCTGGCGGGGTTCCGTTTTTTTTGGAGCAGAAAAATGAATAATCATGATGTTACTGAGTAAATGAACGAAGGGCGGCGCAATCAGAACAGAGCGGCCACAACGCTATTTCCACCTCTCATCTTAGACTCATTAGTTTGGGATTCTTGCGAATTATCTTCCTCACCTTAGAAAAGCCCGTCGGCTGAACCGGCGCAGAGCTCAAGGAAATCTTCCCACCGCAGTTCGAGCCAGGGATCGATCCGTTTTAGTTCCGACAAAATGTCACGCGCGATGTTTTGGCGTGCGACCTCGAGCGCGCGACTGACTTTCGACTCGTGCCAGCCCCACATCCGCGCAATCTCGCGCTGGGTCAATTGGTGAAGGTGGACGAGTTTCAACATCAAAACCGATTCGGAATCCCTTTTGGCGAACGCATTCCGAATCGCCTCTCGCAACAATTTCAGCAGATGCTTTTCGCTCGAGACCGTTTCCGGCTGCGGCCTTCGATCGAAGAAATCGTCCGACCCTCGATCCGAGGGAGCAATATCCACGCGGAAAGCCTGTCGCCGCTTCAGGTCTACCAATCGATGTGTCGCCACCGTGAGCAGCCACGATTCCAGGGCGCAACGCCCCTGATATTTTCCGAGCAGAGTCTGGCGATCGGGACGCGCCGCGAAACAGTCCGACCACATGTCCGCGACCAAGTCCTCCGCTTCGGTGGGGTTCGCCCCGCGCGCACACAGAACCGCCACGATTCTGCCATGATATCGTTTCCGCAACTCCGCTGCCGCCGGGGCGTTCACATTCAAAACGCGCTGAACAAAGTTCAGATCTTCCTCGTGGCTGGTTTTGAGCGGGACCTGATGCACCATAAAAACAAAGGAGGATGAAGTTCCCCGTCTTGCGCGTCAATAGTTTTAGACCTGGCCGCACCAGTCCGTACCGATGTTGAATCCTGCCAAAGCGTCACAGGTAAATCACCGCGACCGAATGCCTGGCAGAGGGGTTCTCAGCTGCCTGGTAACGACACGGGTTTCTTGAACTGGCACTGCCAGCAGGTGAACCACGTCCAATTGGAATCGACGTAATTCTGCGCGCCGCATTGGAAGCAAGTGTAGATCAACTGCCCGCCTCGCCCTGACACCTCAGCGCCTTCACTCACGTCCTTTTCTCTGCCGGCCCCGCCATTTCCATCTGGGTTCTTGTCCGCTTTCGCCTCAGCCATACTTGTTGATACGGTGGCCAGCGGCTTGTTTGCAAGAAAGAAGGCCCTCGGGATAAGAAAGCCGAGCGATGTGACTCAAGGGAGCCGCAGTTGTTCGGCAAACGCGCACCCGTGAAGATTCGAACTTCAAACCTTCTGATCCGTAGTCAGATGCTCTATCCAGTTGAGCTACGGGTGCTTGGCGGATGCTAATTAGCGGATGATGCACAAGCCGTCAAATGACCCAGGCTGCGATCGGCTTGAGCGCGCTCGGAGAGCGACGATGCTGTGCCGGTGACGATTTTCCTCGGGTGCGGATTTGCAGCGAAATACCCGGAAGGTGGCGGAAATTTTTCGGTGCCGCTGCAATGGATGCTGGGTCTGCGCCGACTCGGGCTCGACGCGATCTGGCTCGAGTTGCTGCCCGCGACCAGCGACGCCCGCGAAGATGAGTCGCGCATCCGCAAATTCCAGCGGCAACTGCGCGAGTATGGATTCCGGGGCCGTTACTGCGTGCTCTACCAAATGCCCGGAAGCGATGTGCACGCGCTCGACACGATGCGGTGTATCGGAATGTCGAAGCGCGAGCTGCGTGATCGTCTGGCCGGCCCCAATGCGTTACTCAACCTGAGCTACTCGCTGCATCCGCCGTTTCTTCTTCAGTTCGAGCGGAGAATTTTTTGCGATCTCGACCCGAGCGAGATCTTTTTTTGGATGACGAAGATGGAGATGGGCCAGTCCTATCATCACGAGTTCTGGACGATCGGGCTCAATGTCCACGCCAGCGATTGCCGATTGCCGCGCTTGCCCGCTGCAGCCGCTTTGCTGTGCGAAGCGCCAACGAGCGGCGACATTGTCCTGCCGCCCGCCCGCCTTCCGGAACCTTCGGCGTGGCAGGCAGGGCGGCGGCTCCAGTGGCGGACATTTTATCCGATGGCCGATACTCGGCTCCTGCGACCACAGCCTCGACCACAGCGCGCGAAATTCACTACCATCGGCCAATGGTATTGGGGCGGCGGCGTGGAGGTCGACGGCAAGTTTCCCGATCTCTCAAAGAAGTTCGCATTCGAACCTTACCTCGACCTGCCGCGTCGCGTGCGCGATGCGCAATTCGAGCTCGCGATGAATTTAAATGCCGACGATCCGGAGATCGCGCGCTTGCACGGTCGAGGCTGGAAGGTCGTTTCCCCGCATCGCGTTGCGCGGACACCCCGTGCTTACCGGCGTTACATTGCGAGCGCGACTGCGGAGTTCACGGCGATCAAAGGGGTGGATGTCGCGTGGCGCACCGGTTGGTTGAGCGATCGCTCCGCGGCGTTTCTTGCGCTCGGACGTCCGGTAATTACTGAAGACACCGCGGCGGGAAAGTATTTGCCAGCCGAGAGCGGATTTCACTTCGTTCACAACCTCGAGGAGGCGGAAGCGGCTGCGAAGGAAGTGCGGATGGACTGGCCGCGACTTTCAAAGCAGGCCCGCGACTGCGCGGTTGAGATCTTCGATTCCGCGAAAAATCTGCGCCGGATCCTCGTGGGTGAAGGTGGATCGAGCGCTCCGCGCTCAAGGTTTGTTTGAGCGGCGAAGCCGCATCCCCCTGGCATCACGCGACGGAGGGCGCGATCCACCCCCGCGTGCGACAACAGCTGCAAAAGAGAGTTGATTCCCCATTTGCAAAACGATTTTGGAATGTTACTCGTTCCCGGTTATGGCTGATTTGCTGAAAGCGGACGAGGCGAAAGCGCGCCTGAAAAAGATCCCTGAATGGGAACTTGAGAAGAAGCATATCGAGCGCACGTTCGAGTTCGACGACTTTACCGAATCAATCGATTTTGTGAACGGGGTGGCGGAAGTCGCCGAGGATGAGGAGCACCATCCCGACATCGACATTCGCTACAACAAAGTGCGCCTGATTCTTTCCACGCACAGCAAAGGCGGCCTGACCGAGCTCGACTTCGGTCTGGCGGAGCGGATCGATACGCTCGCGGAGTAACGGCCTCGATGCCTGCTGCCGCGCTCGCCGGGAACAAAAAGCCTACGCGCGGGATACTTCTCTTCGCCAGCGCGGTCGTCGTTTTAACGTTGGTCGCAACGTGGAAGTTCGTCGATTACCGCACGCAACCGCCGCCTCCGCCTCCTGTAACTGCGCCTCCCTGAAGGGGAGAGTGATCGTCGCCTAATCAGGCGCCGCTCACAGAGCGGCGGCTACAGGGCGGTCTTCGTCGGCGTCGATAAATTGAAACATGGTTTCGATTTCGGCGCGGTCCGCCATTCCGGCCTCTTGCTTGCGACGCGCCAAGATCGCCGAAGCTTCATCGTTCCAGCCGCGCTTGCGCATGAATTCGTTCCAAATGTACATCTCAGCCTCGGTGGGCTGGGTCCCCTGCATGAAACACCAATGGAGGATTTGCTCGTCCGTCCCGCCAACCTTGGTTTGGTGAACCAGATCGTCGTAATCCACTCCGAGGAAGTCACTGCAATAACGGTCGAATTTCTTTCCGAGATTTTCTTGGTAATCGACCGGCAAAATGCCTTTGGCGTGGGCGCGAATTTTGTCCAGCATGCGGCCGAAATAAACGAGTCCTCCCACTTTTGCCGCAGGGCTTCGCACCGGAAAATCCTCCTCCATGGCTAAGCCTAATGTGATTGTATTTCCGCGCGATCTCAAATGTAGAGGCGCCCGCCAGGGCGAGCGTTTCTACACCCGCGCGAATTTTCGTTGAGCAATCCGGCGATTGGATGAATTTCAATCGCCAGGTCACTAATTCGCTAATTCGTCAATTACTTCCATGGATCGTGTCGCGGGCATCGAAACGGAATATGGCTGCCTCGTCACCGGCGAGGAGGGCCGCGGACATACCGACGCCTGGCCGGTCCGGGTCAAGAATTTCCTTTTTCGCAAGGGAGAGGTTGGCGCAATCGATCTCCATTACCGCGATTACGAAGAGCCGCCGGGCAATGGTGGCTTTCTCCTCAACGGCGGCCGCCTCTATCTCGACATGGGCCATATCGAATACGCATCGCCGGAGTGCCTCCATCTTCACGACCTGGTCACTTACGACATGGCGGGCGATCAGCTGCTGCAATCAGCCTTGGAATCACTCGGGGCCGCAGATCGCGTTTCCTTCATCAAGAACAACATCGATCACAACACCGGCGCCACCTTCGGCTGTCACGAGAATTACTTGATGAAGCGCGAGGCGCAATTCACGCCGCCCGTCCTGGGCACATTACTGGCCTTCCTTGCCACGCGCCAGATTTTCACCGGCGCCGGCCGGGTGGGACAGGCGAATCCGCTCGCATTCGATTTCCAGCTGCCGCAGCCCGAGGTCCAGGTCGATTTCCAACTCAGCCAGCGCGCCGATCACATCGTGAACGACATTTACCAGTGGGTGCAATTCAACCGCGCGATCATTAACGCGCGCGACGAGCCGCTCGCGGATTATCGCAAATATCGCCGGCTCCACCTGCTGATTGGCGACTCCAATATGAGTCCGTTCGCGACTGCGCTGAAAGTTGGGACCACGGCCTGCGTCCTTTCACTCCTGGAAGAAGGGCGCTTGCCGAAAAATCTCAGCCTGAGCGACGCCGTGCAAAGCACACGCGACATCTCGCGCGACCCGACGGGCGCCTGGATCGTGCGACTGGAAAACGGCAAGACGATCGGTGGCCTCGAGATTCAATGGCAGTTCTACGAGCTGGCCCAGAAACATCTCGGCGGTGCAAATGAAGAAACCGATTGGCTACTCGAGAGTTGGAGTTTCACTCTGGAAGCGCTGGGGAACAAACCGGAATCCCTCATCGGAGGCGTGGACTGGATCACAAAGAAGTGGCTGCTGGAAACGTTCATGGAAGGCGAGGGAATCGGTTGGGACGATCCATGGCTGCAAAGTTTGGATCTGGAATATCACAACATCGATCCTGAGAAGGGGCTGTTTTTCGCGGTCAACCCCGCGAAGCGAATCGGCGAGTGGAACAACAGCGTGCGCCGGAACGAGGCGGGTTATCATCCGCCCGCAAACACACGCGCGGCGGGTCGCGCGCAGGCCGTCGCCTGGTTTCAGAAAAGCGACCAACCGTACGTGATCAATTGGGATTCGATCGCGTGCGATAACCGCGATTTTCTCGTCATGGGCAATCCGTTCGAAGACTACACCGCGGAGGTGACGAAGTTTTTGGCCCAGCCGCGTCCGCCGCGAATGCCCGACCCCGGACAAACCTTCCGGCGCGAAAGTGAAGAGATCTAGAGCACGGCGCCGGAGGGACATGACGGCACCGCTCGCGAAGAAGAAAATCATCGCGCTTTTTGCGGAGGTCTGGCAGCTGTGTCTTGCTCGGCTTTTGCCAACATTGGCTCTCAGTTTCTCGACGCGGATGGAAACATTCGCGTCGATCTAATGCCGGACGACGTGCATCCGAGCGCGAAGGGCTATGCCCTTTGGGATCGCGCGCTGGAATTAATTTTTTCCGAGATGTTGAAATAACGTCGCATGGATTGGTAGGGCGAGACTCTGTCGAGCCGAAACGCGAGGGTCCCACCGACGATCGCCGTTTGCGAAGACGGCTCCGCGGAGCGTCGCCCTACCAGGAGTGATTTCTCGTCCGCTGCTATTCCAGCCGCTGCAACGAGGGCAAACCGTAATTCTGCTGAAGCGCCTCGGCTTCACTGGCCACTTGCTCTGCGTCGAGCTCGATCTGCTTTGGATCTTCTTCGGTCTCGATCTTGATGAAACCACCGAGCGGCTGCTTCACTGCTTCCGCCACATCCATCAGGGATTTCACTTCCTTCCCGTTTACTTTGGTGATCGTGAGATACGCCAGGTCGTCGTAGCCGATCGTGCTGTTCGCGGGCAGCACCTGAGTCAAAACGACGATGCGACGTTTCCCGTCCGGGTAGAGCTCCGATTGAAACCGGTCTTTGTAAACGAAGCGCTGCGGCGCGTCTTTCTGCCAGTTCGCGCCCCATTCCCGGAGGTATTGCCGGGAAAGCTCCTGAAAAATTAGCCCGCCCAAAACATAATAGAGGGGCGGCCGATCGAGATTGTAGGGCGGGATCGCGTAATCCTTCGCGTCGCGATGATCCAGCACCAGGCTCAACGGCATTGTCTTGTCCGCGCGTTGCACTTGAATCTGCACCGTATCGCCCGCATAAGCGCGCGCTGTAATCAGATTGGTAAATTCAATCTTGCCGTAAAGCGGATCCACATAATTTCCATTCTGATCGATCTCGTTGTTTCCGACCGCGGTCACGATATCACCCACCTGCAATCCAGCCTTCGCTGCCGGGCTGTTCGGGTCGACACTCGTCACGTAAACTCCGCCAGCCTTGCCGGTTTGGCCGGCGAAACCGCGCAGCTGCGGATCGCGCGTCGGAAAAAAGCCGAACCCCGCCGAGGGAAATCCGCGGTATTCCGGCTTCTCCGCGTCCTTCAGGAAGTGCGCGATAATCGGAGCTGGTATCGCGTCCACCACTTGCGTTCGGGAATCGAAGCGAAGAAGCAAACCAGCCAGCTTGTTGTTCTTGACCAGCGGAACGGTGTAGCTGTTATCGCGATACTGCATCGGGATGCTGATGCGATAGGTCAGGAACTGCGCCAGATCGGCCGGATAACGAGTCATCTGGATCGTCGTTACCAAACCTTCCGTGACCACGAGCGCGCCAGTTGATTCGAGCTGCCACGCGGCCAGCCGATCGCCGACCACGGTGTCCATCGCGAGTTGAAGCGGCGTGAGACCGTCGAGGAATTTCTTCTCCGTCGGTTCGAGCAGCGCGAGGTTCGCCTCGTAATCGACCACGACCACATTGGCCGCGGATTTTTCTCCAGATTCCGCGCGCTCGAGCTCGACGAAATTCTGATTCGCGACCAGGTCGGCCGTAACGAGAACGCGACCCTGAGCCAAGACGGTACCCAAAGCTCGTTTCGAGAACGGCGCCCGTTTCTGCCAAGGCCGCACGTAGTCGTAGGGTTGGCCGGTCACGTTCACGCGCACCAGCGAAAGCTCTTTCGGTTTTACGACTGTTTCAGGCCCGGGCGCTTTTTTCGGCGCCGCCATCGCCCCCAAAGGCAGAAGAAGAGTGGCGAGGAGGACGCCGGTGTAACGAAGCGTGCGCATTAGCTTTTGTTCTTGTCCGTCGGCAGATTTTTCGCCGGCGCTTCGTCCAGGTTTTGTTCGGACGCCACGTTGTAACGTGTCTTTATTCTCTCCCGTGCAGATTCCACTTGTTTCGGATCGAGCACGAGCGGCGGCCCGTCCCCGATCATCCGCACGACAAAACGATCGGCCTTCTCCGCGAACGCCTTGGCGAGATCGTTCAGGTTTCGGATTTTCTGGCCGTTGATCTCATCCACGATGCTGGCGCGGTAAGAAGCCAGATAGGTATTGGTCGGATCGGGCAGAATGTTGGTCAGCACGATCACTTCGGGATGCTCCAGATAAATCTGCTCGTTCACAAAGTAATCGAAGTAGTGCCGGATGCGGAGATCGGTTGGCTGATAGGCGTCGATCAAATCCAGGGTGAGCGGCTGGAACAAAAGGCCGCCATAAAGAACGTAACGGGGCCGCACGTCGTATCCATGAGCCAAGTACATGTAGGGCCAGACCGATCCCAGCTGGACATTGACCGTGACCTCTTTTTTGTCGCGCAAAATCTCGAGCTTCACCACGTCACCTTTGAATTTCCGCTCGACCACTTCCGGCATGTCGACGCGTTCCCCTTCGAGCTCGACCGACGCGTCGCTCGCGATCGGATGATCGTCGATCGAGAGCAGCACGTCGCCCTCCTGGATGCTTTTCGCGGACGGACCGGCCGCAATGACGGAGCCGACGAGCACGCCGCGATCGTCATCTTTCAAACCGAGGAAATGGCGTTGCGCGGGATTTTGCAGCTTGGTGTAGAGGATCCCGAGATCGACATATTTGTCGTAGTGGCCGTCCTTGATGTCTTCAAGGAAGCGCCGGATCACCGGCGTAGGAATCATGTAGGCGACGCCTTGCGCCACGTCGCCGCTGTAACCTTGGAAGGCCACGCCGACGACCTTCGCGTTTTGCATCACGGGCCCGCCGCTGTTGCCCGGATTGATCTGCGCACTGATCTGGATCGCGAGATGCGAGTCGATCGATGAATGGGTGTAGAGCTGGAAGTCGATGCGCGAAACGATTCCGGTCGTGACCGACATACGCTCGCCCCCGAGTGGATAGCCATAGGCGGAGACGACCGATTCCAGCTCCGGGATTCCACCGAAGCTGAGCGGGACCATGTTCTTGAAAAAATCCGGCGACGCGACTTTCAAGAGCGCCAGATCGCAGTCGTGGGCCACAAACAAAACCGTCGCCGGATATTTATTCGGATCGCCATCGCGCTCGACAGTGAGGTAACGGCTGTTGCTGACTACGTGCGCGTTGGTCATGATGCGGTTGCCATCGATCACAAATCCGGCGCCGACGCCTCGCTGGATTCCGCCCGAGTTCCAGGGCGCCCGGTAATCAGGTTCCACTTCCGTGGCCGTGATGCGCACCAGACTTTTTTGGATCTTGCCGTTCGGCCGCGTCGCAACGGCCGGCGCCTGAACCGGGACCGGGACGGGGAGCTGTCCCGTCGGTGTGGAGGTGGAGGCGGGAGTCTCTCCGGCTGGGGCGGGGGGCGGCACGCTCCTCTGCTGTGCCTGAACTTCTCCGCCGTTCACGAACAGCAAAGTGACCAACAAAAATGCAACGCGCCTCATCGGAAGCCGAGAAGATGAAACAGATGACTCAGAAATCAAATCATTGCGGGCGGCCGTTGCTCAGCGGCGCGAAACACGCAACACCTTACGGTTACGCGGGCCGATTGGGGATTGGGGAGCGCAGGCTGTCAGCCTGCCGCGCCCCGGCAGCACTTGTGACGGTGTCTCGCGACTCAGCGTTTCATTCTCGCGCGCGGTTTCTTCTTCGCGGCAAGCTGCCACGAAGTGCAGGCTGGCAGCCTGCGCTCCCCATTTGCACCATCGCGCTGGAACAACCCATGCAGGTGCTCCCAAAATGAAAGCGCAACCTTACGCTACCGCCGCGTGCTGGTGCGCATGCTGTCTCCGCTGCTCCTGCGCGACGAAGGCGGGCGCAGAGGGCGTGTGAAACATTTCGAGATCGTCCACGTCGTGATCGGTGACCGGCGTCAGCGCGACATCCATGTATTTGAACCGTTTCTTGTCGGCCTTGATCCGCTTGTAGATGCCGCGCAACCGGAAATAGAGCCTCGCCAGTTTGTAAATCTTCACCGCTGATTCCACCCAGTACTTCGGATAAAACGTCCAGATCGGCTCGCGCGGCAGACCCGGCCGCCGGTCCCGACGAGACTTCAACCGGATCACCCCGCCCTCCAGCGGATGGACCTTCTCGAGATGGATGGAGCTCATGAACCAGGTGATGAGCACGAGGGCGTTGTTGGCTCGGCCTTTCTTGGCCACCAGCCGCTTCAACACCGTCTCCATGTGCTCCATGGTGTAGTAGGTTTCCCACGCGGTCAGGTAAGCGCGTTCCCATTCCTCGCGCGACATCTTCGGATGCGCCGTGCAGACATGGTTCAAATCGTACTTGTTCAGGTCTGGATCGACTGCGATTCCGGCGTTGACCAATTTTTGGTGGTCTTCCGAGCCCGGGAGCGGCGTAAGGTAAAAGAACTCCAGAATATCGAGCGGCAGTTCCTTCTTCACGATCTCCACGTCGCGCCTGATAGATTCCACCGTATCGTTCGGGAAACCGGTGATGTAACCGCAATAAGTGATGATCTTCGCTGCCTTCCAGGCCAGCAGCATCTTGCGATACTCGGTGATCTTGTTCTGCCGTTTGTGCGCACCGGCCAGGCTGTCCGGATTGATGTTCTCCAGGCCTATGAAAACGCGACGCACGCCCGCCGCTGCGCATTTTTCAATAAAATTCGGCAGCTTGTGGCAAAGCGTGTCCACCTGGATGATGAACGACAGCTTCAGCTTATCGACCTCGCGCAGGGTGATGATCCGATCGAGGATCACTTCCCAATCCTTGTTGCGGGCGAAATTGTCGTCGGTGATGAAAAAGCTGCGTAGTCCCTGGGCTACGTTCTCGCGGATGATCGCTTCCACGTCATCCGGCGAGCGGCGGCGCGATTTCCGTCCCTGGACATTGATGATGGTGCAAAAGGAACACTGGAACGGGCAACCGCGACCGGCATCGAAACTGGTCACGTGGCCGGCCGTGCGGGCGGCGCGCACGGAACTGATCAGCGGAATCGGGGCGCCCTCGATTCCCGGCAGGTCCGCCATGTAATTATAGAGCGGCTTCAGTTTCTTTGCGTAAGCATCCTGCAACACTTGCTCGAGGCGACCTTCAGCTTCGCCGGCAAAAAGCGAGATGCCCATGGCCGTGGCGCGATGAACGTCCGGATCGTTTCCGCCGAGCATGCTCATCGTGCCCGAAACATGGAAGCCGCCGATCGCCACTTGTACGCCGCGGGCGAGCAGCGGCTTCGCCAGGTCGAGCGTGTGCGGAAATTGGTTCGATTGCACACCGACGAACATCACCACGCCGGCGCCCGCCTCCTCGATTATGCGCACCAATCGTTTCGGCCGGATCCGCGTGTTCGTTTCGTCAAACGGATGGATCTCGATCTCGACGTCATCGCCGAGGACATGGCGCTGCTTGCAATCTCGCGCCAGCCCGTAGAGCGCCGCGAGCGAATTCGACGGAATCGTCGAGCGCAACCATTGGATCACATACCCGTCGTCGTCATAGTGCGACGGCTTGAGGAGAATCAGGCAGAATTTCTTCGTTGTAGCCGGGATCGCCGATCCCGGCGGGTTCGTGGCGGATTTGGCCGTTGTTAGGGCAGGGGCAGGCATTGTTTCGAAGGCGCATCATACACGACATGCTCCGCTTCGATAGGGAAAATTGCCCGGGCACAGGCATCTTGCCTGTGCGGCCAACGGGCGTCTCGTCCGTTTTCTTCGGTTTCGCAGGCAATGTCAGGCAAGATGCCTGATCGTCGCACAGGCGAGACGCCCGTGCTCCTCTACGCTACCGCCGCATGCTCGTGCGCATGCTGCCGCCGATGCTCCTGCGCGATAAACGCGGCCGCCGATGGCGTGTGAAACATCTCCAGATCCTCATCGTCGGTCACCGGAGTCATGGCGAGGTCTCGATCGGCAGTCCCGGCCGACGATCATGCCCGAAATTTGTAGCGAAACAACCCGGTTTCGAGCGGATGGATTTTCTCGATCTGAATTGCGCCCCAGAACCAGGCGATCAACATAATGGCATTGCTCGCCGAGCAAGGGTGCCGTTTCGTCCCCGATCCAGCGAATCGCGCAGACTGGATCATCGTAAGCGGCTTACGATGCATGAAATCTTGTGTTCGCCTGGCTGTAACGACGGTGCGTCAAGCACCGACACGCGATCGTGCAGCGTCAGCAGACCGTGAGAAAGGGTAGGGAAGCACTGTTGGGCCGTCGATTCCCCTCGCTACCTCTAAGGGCTCACCGCGGTTTGCCGCGGCTTCACAAAAAAGCACACGATGCCGCCGAGCAGAAGGAGGCAGGTAAATATCAGCGACTTCGGAGCCCAGATCGCCGGCAGAATGCCGCCAGCCAACATGAGTATCGCCGCGATCTTCCCTTTCCCCATGAACGCCAGGATACCGCCAACGATGCCAGCCACCATCGCGCAGATGAGCATGTACGAAGCCGTGGCCATCTTATCCAGCTCAGCCATGTTCACACCCATCTTCCGGGCAAAATCGATGCTGGCTTTCAGGTGGTTAGCGTCACCCATCCACTTCATCCCGAGGAACCCCGCCGCGAGCCCCCCGAAAATCCCTAAAATCAATCCAAGTATGCGCATAGTCGTTTCTCCTTTTGGTTGAACGTTTCGGCGTTCGTAATTGATCCGCTGTGCCGATGTCGAGCAGAATCTAACCGCGCCGTCGCTGGATTAAATCACTGCACCTTTGCAGTACGCCCTTTGACACGGACAATCGTCAGTCTAGAGCAGCGGCAGCGCATTGATTCGGAATGGTCTAACTTTTTTACATATCGCCCGTCGTTGCTAGCGGTGATAACCTACTGAAGTTTATGAGCAACTCATTACCAATCGACTGCCCCGACTGTAAAAGCAAAGTCGGTGGTCTAGTTATCGCGAACCGGGAGTACCCGCCAACAGCAGATTATGATCCTTTCACAATTCACTTTCTGGAATGTCCTATATGCCACCGCGCCATGATCGGACGGTCAGAACCGATGCAGGTAGGCCCGGGGCTATGGGATGATTCTTCCCTAGACCGTTTGTGGCCGAAGTCGAGGCGCGCTTTGGATCTGTTCATTCCCCTCAGTGTCAGGAAGTCGATAGAAGAAGCCCAAAAGTGTTTCGATGGACAAACTTACGCTGCTTGCGCCGTTATGTGTGGGCGCTCTCTTGAGGCGCTTTGCAAACACCATGGAGCGAAAGGTTGGCGTCTTTCTCGGAGCCTAAAAGAGATGAAAGGGCGAGGCGTAATTGATGGTCGCCTTTTCGATTGGGGCGAAGCCCTAATAGATCGACGAAATATTGGCGCACATGCGACGGGCGAAGACATTTCTCGAGAAGACGCCGGTGACGTCTTGGATTTCACCATTGCGATCTGCGAGTACGTTTACGTGCTTGCCGAAAAGTACAACGCATTCAAAAAGAGGGAAATTGCACCTAACGCCAAAAGGAAAAGACCGCGACCTTTGTAACCCAACTCACCCTGCATTTCGCGCCGTTGACTTAGAATCGACAAGATTAGCTTTGGGCAAGCGTTCTCAATGAAACGTCGCAATTCGAAAAGAGACATCAATAATTGCGGAATGTTGTGCGATCAAAAGGTCGGTCATATTCGATGAATGCAACGCCTCTTCCCAAGTCCAAGTCATTCTTACTCTCCTCTCTTGTTTTTCCACGCCATAAACTGGGATGAGACTGCTAAGGCTAGGCGCTAGTTGCTGGGCTTCGCGATTTCGGTAATCGCGAGTTGTCTCTATAAATTGCCGGTATTCACCTGTTTGATTAGCGAAGTCATCGTGGCCTGGCAAGGGATGGCGAAAGCCGATTTCGATGCGCTCCTGTCCTCCGTCACAATGAAACGGACGGCGTTGCCCAGTTAGGACCAAGGCGTTTCAATTGGCGAAAGGCAATCTGCACGGTACCGACCGGGGGTTGAGGGATCTGGTGAAGGCGTTGCTACAACAGGGCCGCGCCCAAGTCCGCAGTGGTATGGAGCGGGAAGTGATCGATGCCGTGCCGACCGAGCCCGCGCAGGACAGGGCCAGCCGTCATAAGCAACGCGGAATCCAAGAATCCCGGTACAGCTCATCTGGAGTTCGATGCGCCGCATGCGACCAGCTTCAATGTCTTCCAAAGAGTATCGAGCGATGCCAACTTCACCCAAGTGGTCGATGACGGCATCGAGCACACCTACGACGCCACCGGCTTGAAGAAGGACATCAACTCCGACTTCAAAGTCGTCCCCCGCAATTCCCTCGGCGAAGGCCCCGAAGCGAAGTCTCCACTATCAAGGTGACGTAAGGGCAAATCCGCACAGGAATTGAAGTCGACGATTTTTTTGCCGTTGTCCGGTCGGTCGCGTTCCGATAAGCTCCCGATTCGTGCAGTTTACCCCCGCCCAAGACTCGAAATACCCGTGTTAGACGAGACTTTCGCCTAATTCTCGCTAGACCATAACCTTATCCACTCTAATGGCTAGACAACGCTTTAACCCCTACACTGACCGATATGAAGATATACCTGAACCCAGACCCTCTCAGCCGAGTCAATCTTCGACATCGTCATCTTGCGAATTCATCGGACCGATGTTGGCGATATTGTTTTTTGCCGCTCTGTTCGGTACTGGATATATTTACTTCACTCGACCGGATGGCTCAAGTGAGCTCCGGTTTGTCTCGCCCGTTACCGTGACCTTTGATGTTCAGAAACGGCAGGCTCACGCGAGCATTCATCGAATTAGCAATGATGGGGGTAAATCCGGCAGCATGTCACTGGAATTGTGGTCACTCCAAAACGATCTCGGTGAGATCAAGGTTGGCGAGGCTACGGTCGGGAAGGATCTGCGAAAGGGATATTACCTCGAAGATATTTCAGCGAACATTCCCATTAGCAAGGTGCCCGAGACGAATAAAGCGCAAGCTTTGGCTCTTAGACTACGCGAAACCTATCGTGACGAACGGTTTCGGAGTCAAAGCCGGGTTTCCGACTCTTATGCTCTGACGACGCGATATGTTTTTAACGACAACGAATGGATTCGATGGTGGGAGCGTAAGAAAACCTGGACGAATATCGCTCTTGTGGTCGTTACCATTCTCTGCGCGATTTTTTCCGTGACTCTCGGGCGCTTTATACAAAGACGACGGTTGGCAAAAATTCGAGAAGAGCCTCCTACGGCCTGACCCCTAGATATGTTGTCAAGCGCGAATGCAGGTATGGTAAGTGAATAGGTAGGAATAAGGGTCAGTCAACAAATCCTGACAGCGGCAATATTGGGAGGCTCGCTCCTGCCGCGTCGCGCGTTCTCGCTGGAACCAAGGGGCTTGCTTTCGTTCGCGGTAAACGCAACCTCCCTGGCCTATGAACAACGCTGACGAGATCAAAACATTCCTTTCCACGTTTGTGGTGTATCTGCCGAGAATCATTATTTGCCTGGTGGCTTGCATCGTTATTGTCGCCAAGTGGCGGGAGGCACGCGGTGGCGCACTTTGGGCGCTTTTGGGTTTCGGTCTTGCTATGGTCCTTTGCTTCGTCTGGCCCGTCGGGCAGACCATGATCCAGAGCCAGGTATTGCAGGGCGGTGACCGAGCAAGTCGGATGTGGCCTTTAGTAAGGCCTGGCGAACTAAGGAAGTCGACATGCCGATTACGTTTCACGCGAACGGTACTCTTTACTTGCCTCCCGGTTCGAGGCTGGTGCCGAACCGCTGATCGCAGTGACGAGTGATATGATGACGGGGTCGCGACGGCAGAGCGATCGAGATTGCAGGGCCACCGCATCGCCTGTCATGTCTCAGGAACGGCAACCGGAGCGGTTGCCCCACAATATTAGCTCGCCGGCGCAGACCACTCCGGTTAGAAGCTGAGTATGATCAGGTTGTTCTGCGGTATTCTGGCACTCGTTATCATAGCCTGGGGAACGGCGAACGCGACCGAGCCGCTTGGATTCGAGGTGCGGAAGAGAAATTCCATTGGGAGGTTGGGTCTGGTCAATGTTCATCTCGCGATGAAAACCGAAGCCGACGGCACCGTAGTCGTATCTTTCCAGGCGCCAGAGTCGGGAACTTACGTTCTCAGCTACAACAGCGGCCCGGACAAGGGCAAGTTTGCAACGGCAGTCAGGGTGGAAAAAGCCGGCCCTGTTACCGCTAAAATCAAAGGCCGGCCGCAGTGACGGTCGGCCTATTGACTCGAGGAGATGTGCGTTGTTCCAGAGTTGCGCCAGACAGCGCAGGAGTTATGGGAGCTCACAAAACGCCGGGCTGATCTCTTGACCGGCCGTTCTCGGATCGCAGAACCGGAAGAGCGTTCGTGCCTCCCTTGAGCAGGTTTCTTCCAATGGAGGCGCGGACGCGTCCCAGCCGGTTTGCAAAAATAGGCTGCAATAGGCCTCCCTATTGGTTCGCTCGCGCACTCACTCACCCTCCGGGCCTTCCGTCTATGTCATGGCTTGCCAGTCCATTCCATTCTGGTTAGATGGCATTGCCACCACACAAACATCGGAGAAATCATGATCAAGAATCACGCAGAACTCTTCGCCTCGCGTTCCTTTCGCCGTCGTGCCCTCAGTCTTTGCCTGCTGTGGGTCTTTGCCGCTACGCTGCCGGTTTTGGCGCAAGACAAGGCAGCGCAATTGATGGCTGGCGAGAGCCTTGGCGGGATCAAAATCGGGATGGCGGAGAAGAAACTGACGGATCTGCTCGGCCAGCCGAAGAAAAAGGGCCAACTGAAGCTCACGGAGGCAACCAGCGAGTATGATCAGACCTGGTTCTACCCGGACAAGGGCCTGGAGATCACGCTGAGCGCTCGGAGCAAGACGGGGGCGAAAACGGTGACGTCCTTTACCGCTTCGACCGGATGTGGCCTAACGACAACGAAAGGCATCAAGATTGGCAGCGCGGAGGCGGACGTGCGCAAGGCCTATGGCTCTTTCGAGGACAAGGAAGACGCCTCAAAGAACTCGTTCGTGGCCGGCTCGATCTACGGCGGGATTATCTTTACGTTTAAGGACAAAAAGGTCACCCGCATTTTCTTCGGGGCTGCGGCGGAATGACCGCTTAGCGAAGTCAGAAGTCAAAAGGCAGAGGGACTCGTGTTTCATTCTCGTCACCTGATCGCACTTATTCTTTGTTTTTGGCGGGGTAGACCGTCGCTACAGCGGGCAAGCGCACGCACAGAATGAAAATCTCGCCTTTCAACGCCAGAACGGCTAAGCCTTCCACGACGTGAAAGAGGAAATCGTTGATACACATTCGAAGGCGCTGAAGATCAATCTCGATCCGCGCTGGTACGGGACGTTCGCGGAGATCGGGGCGGGGCAGGAAGTGGTGCGCTGGTTTTTCCGCGTCGGCGGCGCGGCGGGGACCATCGCGAAGAGCGTGTCGGCTTACGACATGAAGGTGAGCGACGCCATCTATGGGCGAGGGGAGCGTTATGTCTCGCGCGGGCGGCTCCAGGCGATGCTGGACAAGGAGTTCGATCTGGATGTGGAACGGCTCGGGCTGGAGCGCGGCGATAGCACTTCGTTCTTCGCTTTTGCCGATACGGTGGTGGCGCGAAGCTTTCACGGCGGCAACGAATGCCACGGGTGGATGGGAATCAAATTCCAGAGCCGCGTGCACGATGAGCCGAGCCAGATCGTGATGCACGTGCGGATGCTCGATGCGGAGGCGTCGTTGCAACAGGAAGCGCTCGGCATCGTGGGCGTGAATCTTTGTTATGGCGCGTTTTTTCTAAGCCACGTGCCGGAGGAGCTGGTCGAGTCGCTCCTGGACAAGCTGACCACGGGCCGGGTCGAGATCGACATGCTGGAATTCCGCGGGATCGAATTTCGCAATGTGGACAATCGCGTCATGGCATTGAAGCTGGTGCAGCTCGGGCTGAGCGGCGCGGCCATGTTTGGCCCGAATCGCGAAGTGCTCCAGCCGTCCGACATGCTGCACAATAAGGCGGTGCTGGTGGAGCGCGGAAGTTTTCGCCCGACCACGCACGTCAATCTCGACATGCTGGCTTGCGCGCTAGCGAAGTTCAAAGAAGATCCCGCCGTGGCCGACAAGCCGATCCTGCCGCTAATGGAGCTGACCATGCGCAATCTGCTGGCGGGAGGCACGGACGTGGACCGCCGCGATTTCCTCGCGCGCGCGGAGGTGCTCGCGGCCTGCGGGATGACCGTGCTCATTTCCGATTACTTCGAATACTATCGGCTCGCCGGCTATCTGGCCCTGCGGACAAAGGAGCGCATCGGCATCGTCATGGGTGTGCCGAGCGTTTACGAGTTATTCGACGAGAAATACTATGCACAGCTACCCGGCGGAACACTGGAGAGCTTTGGGCGGCTCTTCAAGAATGACTTAAAGATCTATGTCTATCCGCTCCGACGCGCGGAAGGGGATGAGCTCCAAACCATCGACACGCTGGAGGTGGAATCTGAGTTGACCCCGCTCTACAAATACCTCGTAGGCCGGGGCAGCTTTGTGCAGCTCGATAATTTCAACCCGAAGTATCTGTCGATCTTTTCGCGTGACGTGCTCAAGCGCATAGCGGGCGGCGATGAGAACTGGGATGAAATGGTGCCGCCGCAAGTCGCGGAGATCATCCGCCAGCGCGGCTTTTTCGGTTATCAGAAAAAGGAGTAACGGCCCGAGAGCAACTCATCAGAGAAGAAAGGTCGCGGAAACTGCAGAGGTCCCAACGCGTGACTGTTTTGAAGGTAGTTAAAGTAATCCCAGTAGTCTGCGGCGGATTGATAGCTGGCATCTACCTCGACTATTCCGCGAGCGCAGTCGCCCGCGGCGGTCTCAGCGCATCGAGCTTCGTCCAGTATCAGCAAATGGTGCACGTGCGCTACGTTTGGATGATGCCGGTGTTGATCGTTACGGGCATTCTGACCTGTCTTATCTGGCTCTTGACGGTGAAGGCGCGGCCGAAAACTCCAGAGTTTTGGCTCGTGGCCGCTGCTGTCGGCGGCCTCCTTATCATTGCCGGAGTTACCCGGGCCGTGAACGCCCCGTTGAACGATCAGCTCATGACTTGGAGCGTTGCGGCTCCGCCGGCTAATTTTCGGGAAGTATGGGCGGCGTGGGAGCGCGCTAACACGATGCGGGCTGCTGTAGCGGTGGGCGTCCTTATCCTGGTATCCTTGGCCTTAATCCTCCAGGCGTCTAACCATCATCTAATCTGCAACCATAGAAACCAACAATGAAGGTGAAACTAACCTACTTCGTACGGTTGCTCTGCTACTGCCTGCTTCTGCTTTCCGCTTACTTGCCAACGAAGGCTTCAGGTTCTCCGAAGGTAGTGGTTATCGATCCAGGGCACGGCGGAGCGGCTGACGCTGGTTCCGACGCCGCCAAAAATAAAAGCACGAATAATAATGCAACTTCCGCGACCCTTCATATTAAGGAAAAGGACATTACGTTGACGCTTTCGAAGCTTATCGCGGAGCGCATTGCTGCCAGCGAGGCTGCGGCCCAGGGGAAAATCAAGGCTGTCCTCACCCGCCACGACGATAGTAACGCCGACTTTGCCCGGCGAGCGGATGTTGCAGCCAAAGCGAATGCCAGCTGCTATGTGGCCATTCACTTCAACAGCGACGACAGCCAGCGCGTTAGCGGCCCACGAGGCATCATTCAGCAGCGCTCCAGGAACCCAAACTACGAAGTGGATGAGAGATTTGCACTCGGCCTGGCAAAGGCGGTGGAGGGAGTCTCAAGGAGTTTCCGGCCCCAGACTCCAAGAGCCTCAATTCACGACGATCACGAGCTGCACAACGGCTGGGGGTCTTACCTTTTTCATCAACTGAGCCTGAACCCCAAGACCAAGCTGATCCCATCCTGTCATCTCGAAGTGGAATTTCTTGATAACCGCGATCTTGAACGGCTTTTTTTCGTAGATCGCAAGAACGACATATTTGCGGCTTGGGCGTCCGCTATCGCCGGGGAACTCATTCGAGAGATGCTAGCAGGGGAGTGAATTCAGCCGAAAAGCCCTTGCCAGGGTCAACCTCCCATCAATAATTATACTGGCCCCGATCGCGGGATCTTGACATGCTTGCCGCATGAAACCGAAAACAATGTTCCATATCCCCATAGTCAAATATTTGCTCATTATTCTGGTGAGCCTTTCGTTCGCGAGTGCGATCTCCGCTTTCGAAGAAGGGACATCCTACGCTGCCTTCCTCAGCGAAAAGGACCACTACAACACGAACGGCGATCGCCTTACTTCGGTGGCTGATATTTTGCGGCAAGACCGCGCTAACTACCACAAGGGCAGGGGTGACCGCCAGGACGAGGATGACGGAGGAATCTTCGCCACTACGGAAGGCCGGGCCAAGTTTGAGTCCTACCAAATCGTTTTGGAGAACATCAAAGCCGCTGCTCTGATCGAAGGCTCACAAAGAAGTGTCGTCGTCCGCGTGAGGGGGCGAAGAATCCATGTGGAAGCGGTTGAGTGAGAGGAGGAGAGCGGTAAGGCAAGCAGCCGGACCGAGATCGCGTTGGCGTTGTTGGTCCAGGGATTGACTCCGAAGGGATGAAAACCATCTGTAAGTTCATCCTCATCGTGAGCATCGCGATAGCCGTTCTCATCTACGGGCTCTTGTTTAATCGTCTTTCCGAAACAGCCATGGTGCGGTGGTCTTACCTATGGCTTCCCGGCGTGCTCTTTGGCGCAACCGGCCTGATCGCTCGCAAACCCTCGCCGCGTCTGGCCATAATTGTTGCTGTCGTAGGTGTCGTCGCCCTGTTTCTTTTCTTCGAGCTTATTTTTCCGTCCCTCTAACACAGACGGTTATGACGAAGTTCGACCAGTTTATTCATAGTCAGTTAAAGCCCAAGCTCCAGCCAGAGGAGACGATCATCACCACGGGATTTCTTTTTACCAAGTCCCTGGGACTTGTCGCCCTGGTCGGTCCACTGGCCTTGGCTGGCAGCGGCTATTTTTTTGCCGCGCTCACACATCGTCGCTTGTTCCTCATCAAGACCGGCATGGGCTTGTTTTCACTAAAGATGGCCAATGAAGGCGTTATTGAGATTCCCTACGCCGACATCAAGTCAATCGTGCGTGGTGGAGCTCTCAATCAAAAGAGCATAACCATCTCACTCCAGGATGGCGCCGAGCTAAAGTACAGGCTTAATACGATCGCAAGATACACGTCGGGGCAGAAGGAATTTATCGATACGTTGTGCCGGCTTCATGGCTTGCCCACGTGAACCGATTGCGACGAAGGACGAGAGACGGAAAACCTGCCGTTCTGGCTCGATCATGCATCTCAACCTCGCCACCGCGTTGAATCTCATTTCGACCCTGACGCTAATCGGGGCGCTCGTGTTTACCGGCTTGCAATTGCGCGCGTCGAATCGGGCGCGGCGTGATCAAGCGGCTATTGCGGTGATCCAATCGGCCCAAAGCGAGACCTGGACCCAGGCGTCGGACATAATTCATAAGTCGCGGCTAACCGTGGAAGGAAAGGCGGAGAACATGGACCCGAAGTTGGAGCTCGCCCTCTTCACGGTCGGCATTCGACTGGAAGCTATCGGCTATATGGTCTTCGAGCGGCTGGTCGATCTCGAGACAGTGGACGAGCTGATGGGCGGGTTTACGTTGATCTTCTGGTCGCGTGCAGAGGCCTGGGCTAAGCGCCGGCGTCTGGAGAGCGCGGATCCGAAAGCCTTTGAGTGGTGTGAATGGCTGGCCCTGCGGATCGCAGAGAGGCGATCGAAGGCGAGACGTCAGCCTGCCTACTTGCGAGAAGGTTGGAAAGGCTAGCCGACGCGATTCGTCTTATCGCGTCACACTTCTTCGCCCGAGCGCATCAGCCGCGGACCTTCGGTCGGCGTACTCAAAAAAAAGAAGCGCAGGATATGAAATCCTGCGCCTCCGTTGAGCCCGTGAGGGCGGATTACATGTAGTTCAACGCGCCGCACCGCCAGCACGTGAAGTAATTCCAGTTGTCCGAGACGTAATTGCCCGCCCCATCGTTGAAGCAAGTGTAGAGAAGTTGCCGCGCCCGGCCGCCGACTTCATCCGAGCCGCCGCCTTTTTCGCCGCCTGTCCCGCCCTGCTTGTCGTCCGGTTTCTTGCCTGTTTTTTCCTCAGCCATAATAGTACCCTTTCGTGTTGCTTGTTGTTTTGCGCCACATCATTTCGATCTGGCGCCAGCATCTTTGCTGATGTTTCGCGCTTCGACAAGCTTTTGCCTTGCTTGCCGTTGCGTGGTCCTTGTTAGACCGTCGGGGCCGCGAATCTTGCGAGATATTTCTTAAGATGCCGGACAGGAGCGGATTTTGATCTTTCTGTCGCGGGCCGAATCGATGTTTCATCGCGGCGTCCGCCGGGTCCGCGTTGTTCAAAAATGCTTCGCTAAATTCCGACGCGTTCGAGGAGGGAGCGCAAGACCTTTTCGGCTTCGAAAAATTCGAGCGCGATTTCGCGAGCACCGCGGGAATGCCGCGAATAGTCGGCGTTGATCGCTTTCACGGCTTCGGCGATTTCGCTTAACGACTTAAAGGCGAAAAGGCCGTCGTGTTTCCCGAAAATTTTCGTGAATCCGGTTTCCTGGATGATGACGGGTCGCCCAGCCGCGAGATAACAACCGCTCCGGTCGCTGAACCAGCCGGTGTTGAGGCGGACGTATTGGTCCTTGGCCACGGTGAATTCGCCTTTCGATCGGCGAATGTAATTGCGGTAGAGGCGATAGTTCGCGCTCAATTCGTGCGGAGCACGGAAACGCCAGCCGTTGCGCTCGAACGTAGCGCGCGTCCGCTCGTCCTTGATGTCGGTCGCGAGCTCGAAGAGTTCCCGTGATTTCTTTGGCGCGGCGACGAAGCGGAGGAACTCGCGCGACTTGCTCCAGAGGTATTTTTCCCCTCTCCACGCGATGTCCTTGAGCCCGCTGGTGGACCAGTTGGCAACCGAGGTGAAGACCGCGGCGGGAAGGGGACGGCGATTGGTTTTCCAAAGATCGGTCACGATCGGTTGGCGGGTGGAAAGCCACTTCAATCCGTGGGTCGGGACGGGAAAATCCTCGGCCCCGACATTCTCCCCGAAGGTGAAAAGCGCGTGATGGCGTCGGAGGTATTTGATGGTCGATTTCACTCTTTGATCGACCTTGATCTGTTCCACTCCCGGATCGCTCTCGATATACAGGATGCGATCGCTCGTCAGCAGGTCTTCGTTGAATTCTTGGGTGCCGCAAACGTTCAGAATGGCGTCGGCTTCCCGGTAGAGCGCCCGAATTTTTTTGAGCGGAAGGCCGGCAGTTGGATTTCCGGGAAGGT